>Ga0209603_1001014_pt1 | contig 30583 bp, 32 predicted proteins | sample COGITO_mtgs_1206_FD_184812 | JGI IMG/M metagenome (GOLD analysis project Ga0209603, IMG submission 184812) | Pelagic marine microbial communities from North Sea - COGITO_mtgs_120607 (SPAdes) (version 2) | ecosystem: Environmental > Aquatic > Marine > Epipelagic ... | reverse complement strand
GCCATGACACGGGATCTCGACTGGGGTGTGCCCGTTCCAGTTGCTGACGCGGAAGGGAAAGTCATGTATGTTTGGTTTGATGCACCCATAGGTTACATCAGCGCTACACAGGAACTACTTCCGGATACCTGGGAAGCCTATTGGAAAGGTGATGATGCAGAAATCATTCATTTTATTGGGAAAGACAACATCGTTTTTCACTGTATCATTTTCCCTGCGATGCTTCAGCAGCACGGCGAATATGCCATGCCTACGGCAGTACCGGCAAATGAATTTTTGAATTTAGAAGGCCGGAAACTAAGCACTTCTAAGAATTGGGCGGTTTGGCTGCATGAATATTTAGAGGATTTTCCAGGGCAGCAAGATGTTTTGCGCTATGCGTTGACAGCAACGATGCCCGAAACAAAAGACAACGACTTCACTTGGGCAGATTTCCAAACACGTAACAATAGTGAATTGGTAGCAGGACTCGGTAATTTTGTGAATCGTGTAATGGTACTCACGCACAAATATTATGACGGTGTAGTACAAGAGCCTGGCGTTCTTACGGATGCCGATCGTGAAGCATTAGCGACAATGAACCAATGTGGACGTAGAATTGCGAAATCATTGGATGCCTTTAAATTCCGCGATGCTTTAAATGAGGCCATGAACGTGGCTCGATTAGGAAATAAGTATCTGCAAGAGCAAGAGCCTTGGAAGGTGTACAAGCAAGACCCTGCCCGAGCGGGAGCGGCTTTGTACGTTGCTACTCAGATTATGGGTATTGCCTCCATTGTTTTTGAACCGTTTCTTCCGACCACTGCCTTGAAATTACGCGGCATGCTCAATCAGAGTGGTGTGCCAACTTGGGAGCAGTCTAACGAAGAAATTGTGGTTCCTGCTGGAACACAATTGGGCGAAAGCGCCTTATTATTCTCGAAAATTGAAGATGAACAAGTTGAAGCGCAGCGTGAAAAGTTGCAAGCATCGGCCGCCGCTAATGAGGCAGCAAAGGCACCTTCAACTACAGAAAAGAAACAAATGCCACAGAAAGAAGACATCTCTTTTGACCAATTCATGTCTATGGACCTAAGAGTTGGAACCATTCTCGAAGCAGAACGCGTACCTAAAGCGGATCGATTGTTGAAGTTTTTAGTAGATACAGGACTGGATCAACGCACCATAGTCTCTGGTATTGCCGAGCATTTTAGCCCAGAAGAAATGGTGGGTAAAAAAGTGACGGTATTAATGAATCTCCCACCGCGTAAAATTCGAGGTGTTGAAAGCCAAGGGATGCTGTTAATGGCAGAAGATGGGGATGGAAGCTTGAGATTGATGACTCCAGAAAACGGTGCAGATAGCGGCGCAGTAATCGGCTAATTAACCGATATTCGCCAACTAAGTTTGGCTCCGTAGTTCAACGAATAGAATGCAGGTTTCCGGAGCCTGAGATAAGGGTTTGATTCCCTTCGGAGCTACCACCCGAGACCCGAAGATATTTTGTCTTCGGGTTTTTTTTTGGGAATTCCAAGTCTCTATAAAAAGACGTAAATTAATGTCAGTTTAGTATCAATCTTTTGTCAATTGACACTTTTTGCTGTCCTCTTCCCTACAAAATAAAACACCCCAAGATATCTATTCCTTGGCAGCTTTAAAACATTAATTAACTTTAACTAACACAAAAGCTGTTTAAGAAACGAGACCAGCTCATCTCCTTTTGAGTGGCTAAAGGTCAATTTTAATTTCTCTAAGGTGATTTAATACCAATTATTTACCCAATGATAATCTATTTTGATTTAGATGGAGTCCTAGCCGATTTTGAAAGAGCTAGATCGCAGCACCCTTTAAGCGGGCAGACTCCTTATATAGGGCGTCCTGACAAACTACCAGGGGTTTATAAAAACATACCGCCTATCAATCAAGGCCTAGAAATAGTAAAGGAACTCTTGTCTGATAAAAATCATGAAGTTTACATCCTTAGTACAGCTCCATGGGATAATCCTGAAGCTTGGACTCATAAGAGGCTTTGGGTTGAAAAGTACTTTGGTAAATCTATCCGCAAACGTCTAATACTTAGTCATAGAAAAGATTTACTTATAGGCGATGTATTAATCGACGACAACCCTTGGAATGGAGCCAAACAATTCCGTGGTACCTGGATACATTTTGGCAGCACTGAGTCTCCTAATTGGGAAACTGTTAGAACTCAAATAATGAATCTTACCTCATAACGTATTAAATATTTATTGGTTTAAATTCATAGGTGGCGGCTGATGAGCCCGAGATAATCTCTTTTGCGATTGGGATATCAATGACCTCGCTTTCGGCAAGGGTGTCATCGTAGAAAGTATCTACTTCGGCTAGTTTAACCTTAAATTGAGAATTGTGGCTTACCAATTTTACCGGTACGTTGATTTTCAAGTTCATTCGTTTTCAGATTTACCATCGTTCGAATTGTCATGTTTAATCTCACTCCCAGTTGACTCCTCATTACCTAATGCATCGAGTATTCCCTTGATTGCACTAGATTGGTCTAGAGCGCTAAAACCCATCTTTTTGAATGGTATATCAAAGGCGGTATTGTCCTTTAAATGTAGACGATACCCCTTTTCATAACTTTCCCCTTTGGAAACTTTGGAAATCTCAACTTCCCGGAAACGGGAGTTATCGCGGTATGAAATTGTACTTGGGGTAATGATCAACTCATCATTTCGATCCCGAATCAGTTTGAAGAGTCCAATTAAAATTGGTAGAACGGTTAAGGTAGCGAGGTAGGCCAACGCAAAGTAGTAATCGACTTCACTCAATGTTTCTTTATCGAGAAGAGTGAATAAATAATACCCAATACCTAATGAAACAACGAATGATAAAAGCTTGGGCCATTCTTTTGGATTATAGCGAATTTTATCGCTTTCAATTTTTTTACTTGTAGCAAGTAACATTAATGCCGACCCGGAGAATAGAGATACTATTCCTGTCCAAACAAGGGTCCAGAGACCAAAAATTGTAAAGACTTTGTACAGTAAATAGACGTAGCCAAGTATTAATAATCCAATGATTGCAATACCAATAGCACCTAAAGTTTTATTCTTCATGGCTTACTCTTTTTTGAATACTGCCACCATATAAGAAGTGGTGTAATCAGGCTCTGCAGGAGTAGCTCCCAAGCCAAAGCAACCGTTTTGACCAGGAGCTCCTTTTATTACGGTATCTACACTTTCTAATCTAACATATTCCCAACCTTGGGAGGACATATCGTTAATTAGGGCATCTAATTGGTTCGCAACGGCAGTCGTAGTGTCGGACTGGTTCAATTTTGCGACGAAGGGAACAACTTTGTAATTCATGGTTTAAATATTTTGATGTCCATAAGTTATTAAAACTTTCGATAGTTGATTATCTTTTAATGCCAAAACAAAAACCATGTTAAACAGACTATCACAATTACTATTGCTTTGTCTTCTACTTCAAGCATCATATCAATTGCGTGCTCAAGAATCTGCCGTAGATATTTTAGTCGAATGGAACAGCTACCATAATAATCATGTGTTAACTAGTTTTCGAGGGCAATACCACGATTCCGTTTTCTATTATGGAAAGAGCGTAACCAATGATTATTGTTCAAATTCTAAGTCAAAGGCCCTCTTAGGAAAATCGTACAGCCAATACTTGCAAAATGTACAAGAACAAGCAATTGGGAAGTACTTCATTAGGCTTGACTTCGATAAATTGGTCACCTATAATGGTAAAACCAATTCCTATCCCGGTTCTATCGTTTTACGAAGGGGAGAAGAAGGATTAAAAATTTGTGTAGAAGGGGATAAGCTTACCGATCGCACACTATCGCAAAAATACAGGTCAAATATCCCGAAGGATAATATCAAAGGCGACTTTGATGGCGATGGTCAGTTAGAGAAAGCATGGGTAGTAAGGCCGGAAATCACGTTTGATGCCAATACATACCAATTCATACAAAACCAAAAATCTTTTTGATGATTTCGACTTATTTCCAGTTTAGAGTATTGCCGGTACTATTCGTATTCTCTTGCACATCAATTTTGAATGCTCAGGAGAAAATAAATCCAGCTAATTTTTCGCTTGAGAATCAAACTGTAACTACTGTAGTTACTGGAGATTTAAATAAAGATGGAATAGACGATTATGTTTATTTAGTCAAAGGTATGGATCCAAAATATGTGGTACAATCAGATTTAATGGGTTTGGTTGATCGTAATAGGAGAGGAATAGTAATTCTACTGAGTAATGGAGGTGATTATGAGTTAGGGGTTCAAAATATTGGCTGTTTTTCATCGGAATTAGAAGAACCAGGTAACTACTATCAACCAGAGCTCGACTTTATAATCGAAAGAAGTATTTTAAAGGTGCATTTCGCACACGGACGATATGGTTATTGGCGATATTTATTTAGATACGAAGATGGGGCATTTAAGTTGATTGGACATTTCCATAGTTATGGCGGGGCAATATTAGAAAAAGAGGTGAGTATAAATTTTTCTACTAGGAAAAAGAAAGTCAGGGTGAACATCAACGAAAATGCTCAAGGAGGTGATGAAAAGTACCAAGTTGAGTGGTCAACTTTCAAACTAGAAAACTTAATTAAGTTATCTGATATTCAAGACTTTGATAACTTAGATTTCAGTCAATATTAGGAGATGACAAGCCGTAAACAACAGAATAAGAAATGAATTACCGGTTAAATGAATCAAATACCCATCAAGGTGAGTCAGACGGAGATTGGGTTAAATACTACATATTGAATTCGCTTGATGAGGAGATCTGCATTTTGATTAAAGATGGATTTAATGGGAGAGAGGTAGTCTTCAATTTTGATGGTGAAAACCAATTTCCCGCTAATTCAGATACGGAATACGATTCGTCTAATTTCGAAATGAACACCTTAATGATTTGGATTGACGATAATGAGGAGCTGTTTTGCTAGTTCATCTATTTGTTTCTGACTTTTGAACTGATTTAAATTTTTGCCCTCGTTAATAGTGTCACATTAGATATTGATCTAGTTACTGATTACCTCTCGATTTCAAGTAAAAGACAAACCTAACTATGAGCCTAAGTTATATATGCACCAATGCTTCTTGTCCGGCTCCTGCGGAGTTTAAAGGCAAAGAGTTTCCTGCCGCTATGGATTGTATTTTTTGCAGTACGCCCCTTACCGCAAAGACTTCATTTACTTCCGAACAAGAGGATCTTCTCAACTCATTACCCTACTTAGTGGCGTATCCATTAAAACGTACACTTTTGGAGTCCCACGCTTGGACCAAGATTAATCTCTTTAAGGATACATTTTTAAACTACTTAAAGTACTTGGGGTTATTGTGTGCTTCTGAATTTTTCAGCAGTGACTTGCGCAATAAAAATATGGTCTCACTGTTTCAGCAGGCGTTGGCGGAACCTTCTTTTGGTACGTGGAATATGTACATTAGAGAGTCGTTGAAATTCTTAGAAGACAACAACCACCAGTTCTTTCTTGCTGAGCTTCAGGAATATTATGCTCGGGTGGAGACGGGGAAGAAACGCAAGCTCTACAAGGGGAATATCGAATACATCGACGGTCATGGAGAAGTTCAGCTTAAAAAGCAGGAGGCAACGGGTATAGGGATGTTGATCAACTTCCGCAATAGATTCTTGGGTCACGGACAGACCCTTGATGAGAATGAATCCAAAGCGTTATGGGAAGAGTATAGCCCAATTTTCTTTACCCTATTAAAGCAGATGTCTTTTTGCAAGGAGTACCCAATGTTAAAAAATGAACATGGAAACACCTACAAGCTTCAAACCCCTGAGATCAAAGAGGTAGAACATGAAGAGCCCTTGCCATCTAAAGTGTGGATTGAAAATGCAAGTGGCGATAAAATAGATGTGGTCCCCTTCTTTGTGGTACCTGGCGAGTTAGCCATTGCTAAGGAGGATAAAGAGCAGCTACTTACCTATGAGTCTTATACAGGGAAGACGATAAAGTTCTTCTCCCCTGAAGGAAGTGAGAAGCAAACATCAGGCAATATCTTGGAGCGTTTGAACCTCTTGTTGAGAGAGAAGCAAAGTGAAAATACGTTCAGTCCTTCATCCTTCACCAAAGAAGTCTTTGAACGTCAGATAAGAGAGGAAAACAAGCTATTGCTAAATACCCTTGTTGCAGAGCGAAAGGTTATTCCAGGAGTGTATGTTCACCGAAAGGACATTGAGGTACGACTAAAAGAGTGGGTAGGAGCAAGGGCTAGTATACTTTTTATTACGGCTGAAGCAGGCAGTGGAAAAACCAATTTGTTGGTGGAAGCGCAACGCTTATACCAGGAAGACGGCGTGCATAGCGTGATCATACGTGCGGGCCGAATGGAAAAGGTCACACTAAAGGAGCAATTAGGATACATGTTGAACTTAGAGCCGGGAAGATCGCTTGGAGACTATGAACACATTGCCGGTACCCAGTCTGCCCCTACGTTTGTATTGCTAGACGGTTTAAATGAAGCGTCCAATGCCGTTTCTATTTGGAATGAGGTGTTGGAGGTAGCGGGGATGTTTACACCAGGGAGTTTAAAGTTCGTTGTAACGAGTCGTTCTAATTCTGATGCGGATATTGAGAGATACAGTCTCACGAAATCTCAAGAGGAGTTGCTATATCGGGACAGTAAATCCGAAAATACGGATCTAAAGTCCTCAGCTTTCTGGCTCACTGCCTTGAACATGGAGGAGATGAAGGAGGCTTGGCTACTGTACAGTAAAAAGGACAAGTCAAGGTTCAAGCCGTTGTTCAGCTTCGATGAAATTGCAGATGTTGATCGAGGCATCTATGAGCAAATCAATAACCCGCTTATCCTTCGAGTCTTCTTGGAGGTGTACAGCGGCAAAAAGTTGTTATCAAAAAGGAAGAAGGTATTAAACATCTGGGAAGATTGGTTAAGGACCTTTAGCCAAGAAGAGAAGGCCTTCATGCAACTCATGGCAGCTAAAGTCTGGGAAAAAGGCGTCAACGAACTTTTATTAGATGATCTACTGAAAGATAAGGAGCTGAAAGACTACTTGGTCTCAGATGCACTGAATTCCCCTTATCAACGCCTAAAGAACCTAGGTTGGATGAGTCGCTTCGCCAAGGATTTGGATATTGTCTTAGGTTTTACAGTGGAAGGATTGTTGTTACATCTGCTTGCCAAGCAGTTGGAAGAAAAGGGTGGGGTAGATGTACACTTCATCGATGACATTCTAGATGAGGGGTCAACGATAAAGAAATCGGCCATAGAGCAATACCTCTCCTTAGTAGCATCCAAAGGAGATATAAGTTTAGTGACCGCACTAATAGATGCAGACGGGAATTATACGTCATTGTGTTTAAAACCATTACTCAATTACATCAAGGTAGAAGGGGTAGAGTCAATGGTCAATGAGGTGCTCGCAGATCCAACTGATGGTGATTGGGAGGTATTAGATGAATTGGACTCATTGCTTATACATTTAGCTCTAGAGCATATTAGAAAAAAGATAGCCCAAAATGTATCTCTAAGAGTTAGTAGTCAGTCAGAACCAGCTATAAAGTTTAGGCTTCAAACAATCTGCTTATTGGATAACAATGATGCCCAAAAAGCTTTCGAGAAAATTTCGAAGGAAAAATTAAAAGTAATCGAGAGCCTAAGCCTATTGGCTCTAATAGGCGATTATTTTGGGAATATAAATGAGTTGGATGAAGCATTAGCCCAGTTTGAAAGAGCTTGTGAGCTTCTGCTTAGAGAAAATAAAGTGAATTATTTTATGTTGGCTCAAATTCGAAATAGAATGGGTGCCATAAATTATAAATCAAGAAAACTCAATGAAGCACTAAAGAATTTTGAAATGAGTGAGGTAAGTTTGGAACTTGCTAATAACAGTAAAGTACATGAGCTTGAGGCTACGATTTTATCTAATAAGGGCGCTGTTCTTTCGGAATTAGGTCATTATCAAAATGCAATTGTATGTCTAGAAAAAGCACATCACATCCGTATCACGTTTCTGGGTATAAATCATCATGAAACGGCTTCTAGTATTCATAATATTGCAGGTCATTATCATAGATTAGGCCAGGCTGATAGGGCACTTTCTTATTTCAAAGAGGCATTGTGTATTAGAATTAAAACTTTTGGACGCATTCATCCAGATATAGCCATTTCACTTAATAATTTAGGGTCAGTTAGCCATGAGATAGGAGATGCTGATAAGGCACTTGAATACTTTAATGAAAGCTATTTAATAGCCTTGAAATCTCTTCCTACTAATGATATGCTATTTTCAAAAATAAAATATAGCGTTGGAGTCGTAAATATTAGTTTAGGTAAGATCGATGAAGGAATAGAGAGTTTTGAAGAGAGTTTAGATTTAGCCATTAGTAACCTTGGTCTTGAACACAGTGAGGTGGCGGATATTAGGTTTAATTTAGGGTGCGCGTTAATAGATGGTGCATTTTACAATGAAGCAATTGAGCAATTAGAAATGGGGTATGAGTACTTACCAAAAGGAAGTTTTCTTATCGAAATAGCCAAATGTTATGAATTCAAGAAAGAACATAATTTGGCTTGTGAGTACTTTTTGAAAGCTGCGGAGTTGTGGAAATCAGAATATGGTTTAGAAGATGAAGATGTTCTTCATGCGGCTTCTAATGTTTATCGTTTAGCTACTTCATTTAAAATAGATTTTGTGATTCCAGATTGGATATTTGAAGAAATACAATAACGTCGGCTCTTAGCCTTTGAATAAACTCAAGATTAGCTTCAAATAGACATCACGGAGCACCTATGGACTTTATGGAATGATACTTAGAAACGCATATGACGTTTATCTTCAGTCAATATATGTAGACTGCGGAAGCCATCAAGATAAGCACTTGCTGTGTTCAACCTGTTGGAAGAATTCTTGAACGGGGATATTTAATTGGACCAAGTACTAAAAGCTCTAATTATTAATAATCATAAGGCCAATTGAATCGTTGGATTCTTCTCAGAAACTTTTCGGGTATTTTAAAGTCTGAGTGGGAGTCTTCTGGGGCACTTTCCGCAACTTTCCAAGCGAAGTTGAAATCATCGTACAAGAGATAAGTTTCGAGTAAATTTGTTACGGTGTCTCTAAAAGCCTTAGAGTCCTCAGGTAGCTTTCGGTTAACGTGAACTAATTCATTCTCGCTTTCTTCGTATTCAAGAGTTTCGGGATAGTTACTCTCAGTCATGAATAATGCCGCATTCTCAGCATCTGAGCCTTCCATTCGATAAAATGCCTCCGTACTTTTAGTGATAATGATTAAATGATGGATAAAGGATTTTAGTGAACTATCAAAGAATGTATCGTAGAAAATCAGAGCACTCAGTGTTCTTGTATCTCCTTCAATATTCGTGTCAAAATGGATCATCATTAGTCTACTAAGGCTTCTAATCGGGTATTTTCACCGTGATTTTGTTCGATCCATTCATCTTGTTCATCATACCAGTAGCCCATCTGATCAAAGACATCGTGGTCGTAGACAATGACGTATAGTTCGTTTTGACTTGCGAAATCGGCCATTTCATTCCAGGCGTCATGTGAGTTTAACGTTTCATCGTAGTAATGAAAGATTAATTCAATGTTAGATTCGTCGTCCTCGGGATCTTCTTTAATTTCTTTAATAGCATTAGGTCCACTAATAACAAGGGGCATGAATTCTCTACAAGACTGTAGTTTGTCTTTTTCATCACTCCAGAAAGAGTGCCAACTTACTGTAATCATAAGAATATTTGGTTTGTTTTATTGTACCTCAAAGGTAAATTCTAATCAATATCCTCGACCATCTTTGTAGCCTTCTTCATAACCTTTTTTTCTTGCCTGTTTTATGGCCAACCCTAATCCACTACCGCCAATAAATGCGAAGGCCAACTCCCAAAAAACACTGTTGAAATCAGAGGTGATGAATAGAATGCCGCTAAAAAGTAAGAAGTAAATGTTTTTCATTGATTCAGGGTTTAGTTTTCTGATAGAAGTCTAAAATTGCCTTGATTCCTGTGAGTGCATTGGTAAGGTCATTTTCGCCTAGAATTTTCGGTTCATAGCTAGGGGCGACTTTGTTTGGATGAACGCTTTTATTGCCTAATATTCTTATGCCATGCATATAACTACATATCCATGGTGAAGCAATGCCGTCGTTGCGAAGTTGTTCTATGGAGCTTAATAGATCTCCTGAAACTTTTTTTTCTCTTGAAGCTAAATTTTCCTTTACTATGAGCTCGCATAGTGTTCTTGCGAACGTACAAACAAGCTGAATGTTGATATCACCTTTAACGGATAAGGCACTTAGTAGTGGGGTAGCACCTTCATTAAGCTCTGTATTCAAGTACTTGCTGAGTTCAACTTTTAATTCATTAATAAGTGCAGATAGAATTGAATTTGAGCCGGACTTAGCAAATGTCCTATTTAGACTTTTATTCATCAGAGTATTGAACTCTTGTAACAGTTCAGTAGAGAAAATAGAACAACGAATAGAGTGACTTTCTGTTGATACATTTAGCCAGTGGATACTTGTCTCAATTAATATTTGTTCGAGCTTCTTTTTATCATCTAGACAATTTCCAAATAATAAACTAAGCCCAATTGATTTTGACTTTATTCCAGTATGACCTGCGAAAGACAAAAAAGAAAATGCATACTGAATTAACCGATTGTATTTCTCAATGTCATTTTCATTTTCGGACTTTGTAGATGCTACGATTATATGATTGAACTTTGCCACCGTGTGACATCCTGCTGGAAAGTTAGAAAGATGGAATTTAGCTTAATTACAAATCAAACTTTGAGCGACGATAATTCGAATCTTCTTCATAAAGGGCTTAAATTCTTGCTCGGACTTTTTGAGAGTCTACAACTATAAAGCACAGTTTTTATTCGGCTTTACAATGATTATCGTGCTTTAATACTTTCAGTCGTTAAATCTGGGAACAAAGAATACTGAATAGCAAAACTCAGTAGCATTACTAACATTATCCATGGAATAGTCTTTAGGTAATTTTGCCATTGATTTTGAGCTCCCAAATTGTAGAAAGGAACAAAATTGAAAAGGTAGAAGCCGAAAATAAAATTAATCCAAAGCATTTTTTGGGCGGCCTCTGAAATAGATTTAAGGTTTTCTAAACCAATAATATCAACTTGTCTGACATTTATCGAAAGGGTAAGACAATAACTAAGGCAAGACCATGCTATTGCTCCAATTAGATTTTTGTTAAAGTTTGATTTATTCAGAATTCCTTTGAAAGTTTCGGAAAATGGTAAAATCCTGTTCTTCATTATAGGCAACTTTTAGTTTGTTCTAGACGGGTTATATGCAGAGTGGCTTAAATTCATACGTAGTAGTGAAGGCTCACCTTAATTAGTAACACTTAAAAGTAGTGATTTCCATTGGTATTGTTGGTCAGGCAGCAGCGAAGAAGGAGCGGAGCTCCGAAGTCGCTGCTGTGCAAAGCTCATGGGTTTCTTGCAAACTAGGAGCTAAAATATTTATGGTTCTCCCATAGTTCCGAATATCCTTTAGTCGACCCCCTAATTCTTTTTGTTGTAGGCCGTCAAATATTTCCTGTAAGTCTCCAAGAGAGTTAGACAGCGGTTTGCTACCCATAAAGTATTCAGTCTCTAACTCTAAGATCTGAGCTGTAGTGTCCAATAATTGACCAACAATCTCTCTTGGACTTTCAGTAGAGTTAGGTACTTCCGATAAATACTGAGCAATGGTCATAGTTGAAGTGTACTTAGTTTTTAATAGAAGCTTTGTTCTTAGGGGTTAGAGCAAGATCTACAACGACTAATAGTTTACGACCTATTATACCTCCAAATAATAAGTACCCTGCATGAACTTTGATGGATGATTTTTCTGCAAAAACAGGTAAAAGCATTGCTAAAATGGACAGCACCAATAAAACGGCTAGAATGCGGTTTTCAAGCTTTGGTTTATCCATAAAACCCAAGATTATGGAGGTTAAAGCCCCATATAGGTTAGTGAATTTGACATACTCCCATGGCATAGCCTCGCCCTCTGCTAGATCAATGTATAAAATTGGAATCATGATAATATTTAGTGCGATGAGCATCAGGAATGTAGTCTTTACTACTATCAAGAATCTAGTCATAATGTGAATTCTTAGTTGTTCATTATTAATGGTAAGCTTCAAGGTACTGCATAGGTAGTTCACAGGTCCAGTCGAATTGGTCGTTATTACAACCTAATCCCCAGCTACTGCAGGTCCCGTATGCATTACTATTCTTGTTATTGTAGATATCTCCAACTCCAATCTCAAAATCAATCCAGTGAAAACGTTCTTTTGGAATATCACGCGTAACGATAACGGTTTTGATTCTGTCGAAGACTTTACGCAAAGAAGGAATGGGAAAATTCAATTCATCTGTAGTTGGAATATCCTCCATTTTAATGTTACGTATGATATCCAGTTCAAATAGTTCAGTACCTCTTCTTGGAATATTCCTTGAATTGATAAATAGCCTACGGGAACCATACACTGCAAAATGGAATTCTTGATTGTAATGAGGCGAATCGAGATCAACATACTTGTTCCAGAGGAACCATGCTAGATTGAGCTTCTCTTGATCACTTAGATTGTTGTACAGGGCTTTGGTCATTGATAATAAATTCTCTGTAGATGACTTGATTATCGGTTCGGATCTTCGTTTTATTCGGGTTGAATTGGACTAAATCAAGATTGAAAGGATTGTTTGCCCATCTATAGCCCTGTATATCCTCAAGTTTTGTGTCTTCGAGTGTTGATAGAGGGCCACGAATATAATCTGCTCGGAAGACTCCTTCAGGTAAAGTAGCTTTGACTGTTTTAAACTCAATCAGGGGAAAAAGGGTGAGTTCCTCGTTTAAGTCAGAGTTAATAAATGTAAATCGGCTCCCTTTTGATCTGAAGATGAGTTTGAGCTGTTCGTCCATAACATGGAAGAAATACTTTGGATGATTTTGTAAATGAAATGCCTCTAATCTGCGTTTTCGCATTTTATGTAGATCCATTAATTCGTCGGAAGCAGTTCTTAAATTTCCTTTTTTTGCATTAATCAACTCTTGCACGGCATCAAGTGATTTACTCACCCTGAGTATGAGAAGTGCATTGCCATAGGTGCTTAGTTGCATGTGCGGGTTCAAAATTTAGAAAGACTTGATTCTAGTCTCTGCTCTAAGTTATCATTTAATGCTTGGAAGAGGTCAAGTTTTGTGCGCTTTTCTATCTCGTTTACGGTGACTTGGTAATACAGAATATCTTCTTTAGAGCCTTCATTTGGTAAAACGAATCCGATCATTTTGCCTGGATTTTCTGCATATATGGCTTTAAAATAGAATTGAGGAATAGCCACTTCATTGATTCCTATGGTTTTATATCCGAATTCAAGAATAGGACCAGTAACTACATATAAAGTATCGTATACCATGCTCCACTCTCTAATTTGTGTTTCTAGCTTTCTCCATATTCCCCTGTTGAATGATGGATGCTGAGGCGACATGTTTGATAGATAGAAACTTTCAGACATTGCGGTTTCATTTCTATTCATATCTGCGGCAGGAACTAAATGCCCTCTATCATATCCAGAACCCTTATAATCTGATAGTTGGGCAGAAGTAGTCTTGACTAGAGGGTCTGCTCTAAAATTATTTTTCCGTTCGGATTGTCCGTAACAATTCTTACAGACGATGTGATATGTCCATTCGGGTTGTTCGTATTCCTCGACGTAAGAAATGGAATAATAATGGTGTTCGATAACCGTACCAAGGAATACCGAAGGATTTAACTCTTGAGAAACTAATTCTCCTGAAAGGAATAGAAAAAAGAGCAGTAAGAATTGTCTCATGTCTAGTTCGAAATAGAATATACCATTCCTATCACAGTCGAAAAGTCTAATGGTAATAAATCGAGGTGAGGATCGGAATCGTAACGAAGGGCGGATTCGATTTCGAATTCTAGTTGCTCACTAATTGGAAACTGCAATGAAAGTTCTCCGAGCATACGATAATCATTAAGGATACTCAATGCGGGTTGATAGTATAATGTTAAGTGTATGTCAACATCACTTACTTCGGTGGTTACGCTTGTAGCGACATTACCCCGGATTAGATTTTTCTCAGTTAGATCTGAATACTTCTCCTCTTCATTGAAGATTCCTGTTGTAAGGTTATACAAGAATTCTTTGGTTTTGAATTTCTTGGCTAGGTTAAAACCTATTAATGTTCTGTTATTTAGCTCGAGTGCCGTATTGAATTGAGTCTGATGGAACCCTTGAAATTGAAGATTCTCGGCAGCCATATAATGAAGTCTTAAATTCGTAAAGCCAGTGGCGTAAATCGCATTACCAGATTCAGAAGCATAATTGTATCCACCTAGAAACCAAGCTTGAGTTTTCTTATTGACTGTTCGGCCTAAACCTAATCCGGAATTTAGCGCCGTAAATACGCCGTTTCCTGCAGCAAATGTGCCTTGTAGCTCAGTAGTCGCTGACCATAACGAGTCGATAGGAGTGATTAAGTCATACGTATTTACAATAGTTTGGGCTCTACTCACAAACGTGATGCATATTACTAGGACTGAAAGCGAGTGTTTCATTGATTTTTTTTTCTAATTTAAACAACTGAACGAAACTAACACCTATGAACGCTTTGATCATTTCATGTGGTCTTATTCTGGCCATTGTGCTCATCATCTTTATCCGAGATTTTACGCAGAAAAAAAATAGTGTTATCCGAAACTTCCCTGTAATGGGACATTTCAGGTACATTCTTATCAAACTAGGAGCTCCAATAAGACAATACCTTATCGCTAGCAATAGAGAAGAACTGCCTTTTAACAGGAGTCAAAGGAATTGGATAGATAATAGTGCTGATGGCGATAATAATTACGAAGGATTTGGTACGGATAAAGACTTGTATAATCCTGGTCATGTCTTTATCAACCCTAAGATGTTTCCTTATGTCCCTGATGAAGGGCACGTGAATATTAAGGACCCGTCATTCATTCCTTGTGCAAAAGTTATAGGATCTCATAGGAATAGAAAGGAGCCTTTTAGACCTTATTCCGTAGTCAACATTTCAGCGATGAGTTACGGGAGTTTGAGTGCAAATGCCCATACTGCCTTAAACAAGGGCGCCGCTTTAGTAGGATGTTATCACAATACAGGTGAGGGAGGATTATCACCATATCATCAATTAGGGGGTGATGTTGTCTTCCACATAGGGACGGGCTATTATGGTTGTGGAATAACGAAAGATGGTAAGAGATATTTTGATTTGGAGGCATTCAAAAAACTTGCGCTTGATAAATATTCGAAGGTCCGTGCGATCGAGGTTAAGCTTTCTCAAGGTGCTAAACCAGGCAAGGGAGGTGTGTTACCAGCTTCGAAAAACACAAAAGAAATAGCTGCTATTCGCGGTGTTGAGCCTCATACAGATGTATTGTCTCCAAATCATCATACTGCTTTTAGTAATGTACGTGAAATGGTTGATTTTATCGAATATCTGGCGAATGAGACAGGATTACCTGTAGGGATTAAATCAGCCGTGGGGGACTTAGGCGCTTGGGAAGAGCTTGCAGAGATAATGAAACAAGAGAATAAAGGACCAGACTTTATTACAATAGACGGTGGAGAAGGAGGAACAGGTGCTGCACCGCCAAGTTTTGCGGATCACGTAGCATTGCCATTGGTTTTTGGTTTTAGTGAAGTCTACGGAGTATTTCAAAAGGCAGGAGTAGCAAATAATTTGGTTTGGGGTGCCTCTGGAAAACTAGGCTTTCCTTCTGAGCTTTTAAAAATATTTGCTATGGGGGCAGATTTTATAAATGTTGCAAGAGAAGCTATGATGGCCATTGGATGCATACAAGCTCAAGAATGTCAAACGGGACATTGTCCTACTGGTATAGCTACTCAAAGTAAAAGGCTTCAGCGAGGACTCGATCCAGAGTTTAAGAAGTTGCGCTTTGCACGCTATATAAATACGTTACGCAAGGAAACTCTGCAAATGACGCATGCATGTGGTTACGAGCATCCGTGTCAAATCAAGATGAAAGACGTGGATGTGAGCTGTGGAGACAACAATAGGACAGTTACCTTAGAGCATGCTTATGGTTATGTTAAAGATGAGGTGGAATTCGAATCTATGAATGACGTCTTCGAATGCAGCTATTTAGGTGGATTAGAGAAAAAAGAGAACATTATGAATAGAGTTAAGCACTAATAAAAGTGATGAATCAATTTTTTGTTGTTCCAGCCGGCTTTGGATTCGTAATCAACGAAAAAGATCTTGATGTCTGCCTGGGAAGCATAGGGAACAAAGAAAATCTTTTTATCTGCCTGTGAAGAATAGTCCACAAAATACCAAAGCCCTTCATTTCCCTTGGCTTGGGAAGCGTACTTTACTTTGTGAACTAATAAGTCCGCTTGGGATTCATAGTCAACCACAAAAACTGTTACCTCCGCTTGACTTTCATATTGGGTGGAAAAAATCGATTGAGCCTTTACAAAAGGTGCCAAAACAACAAATACTACAAATAATAAATTTCTCATAATCACAATGATAGGACAAAAAAGAACAATGTCGTTTCTTGCTGAACCAACAGATGTTAACTTTAGTGGCAAGGTCCATGGAGGTGAAGTCATGCGATGGATAGATCAGGCAGGTTATGCATTTGCAGTTCAATACTCCAAAGGATATGCGGTCACCAAGCTTGTAGATAACATTGAATTTACTAACCCAATGAGAATTGGCGATTTAGTAATTATAGACACTGTGTTAACAAGAGTCGGTACAACTTCAATGGGATTTAAGGTGGAAGTGTATTCGGAAAATTTAACCTCCGGAAATCGCGTACTAAACTGTGCTTGTAATATAGTATTTGTTGCTGTAGATGAAAATGGAATCAAAAGAAATGTATCTAAAGCTTAGATAAAATGAAATTTATAGTAAATACATATGGATGGGAGTTAGAAGCTGTAGGACATAAATTAACCGATAGCCAATTAGAGCGAATCCAAGAACTAATGGCAGTTAATGGATATGAGGAATTAATTGAGATTAGACAAGACTTGGAATCGGAATCCATCATTGCCGATATTTATGACCCAGACCTTTTTCATTTATCAGCACCTATAGATAACGAGACAATGAAAGTCATGATACAAGATGAATTTGACAATGAAGTTGTGACATTTGATTTGTCTGATACTGCTGATGTTTATGAATATTTTGGTGATGATGTTGATCCTGATGAGAAATTCGGGTCAAATGATCATTTAGCAATTCCTGAGATGTTAGGTTGTGAAAATGTTCTATTAATATACGATGAAAATAAAGGTGGTTTGAGGATCTTCGAAATAGAAAGCAGCGAATTGCCAAAGCCAAAGGATTTCACATATCGAAGTGGGTCCATTGGAACTCCTGAATATGATTTGGATTTTGTAGCACAATTGTTCTTTAAGGGAAAACTTATAGAGCCAATTGATTACCTAGACAATAGTGGAAAGGCGTCCACTTTAGAAATATTTAGAAAGGATGGCACATCTGTTTCTTAAGCGCCCAATTATATTAGTTATTACGTCAAAATGTTAGTATTAAAACATTTACCGTTCGAACCTAGTCCTCCGGTACTGGGCCAGGCTGTTCCTTTCAAGGTGGAAGGTAAAGGGTATGGTGTGCTATATGGTCCACCTTGGTTGAAAAAAACTGAACGGATTCAAAAGCTATGGGCGAAGCGTTTTGGGAAGGTAGTTATGTTTAGAAAAACTCCCGTTTCAAAATCACGTCCGGACTTTCCGTTCTTAAAAAGAAGACCTCGGCTAGTAAAAGCAGGGGAACTTGTTTGGATTGTCGCAAACAAGCCTAAAACCACTGTTAGAGTAACGTCTCTCAGAAATTTTAAACAATGGTCATTTAACTTGAATCCAAAGGGCGTTATTGCAGAGTCACCGGGTGTGAAATTAGATTCAAAAACAGTGAAATCGAAAGTTGTTTACGACTCTGTTGCCCAATACATTGAGTTAAGCAATCACCAGCCGATTCTCAAGAAAACTGAGGTTCAATTAACGAATGCTCTCAATTCAAATTTTCTAACTTCTAATTTGAGCCTTAAGAATACATATTTAAGTTCAGTAGAAATCCATAAATTAAGCCAACAAAACAAATAACCATGTCAACATCAGATTACTTAAGCGCCAAGGCGAACGCAAAAACTACAAGATTCACCAAGTTTCTTTGGTGGTGTGCAGGTGCAGATTCATATTTTTTACAAAAATCACCAAAGCAAGATCGCGTAAAATATGCTGGTATCGGAGGAATTGTATTTGCCACCGGAATGCTCGCTATGGTTTCGGGCTGGTTTGCATTCTTTACCGCCTTTGGTCAAAAAACAATGGCCGGACAAGGAGAGGAGACGCACAGTTTACTTTTCTTAATTGGTAATGCCGTTTTTGCAATAGCATGGGGGCTAATGATTTTTAATCTTGACAGGTTCATCGTTTCTAGTACCGGTAAGGGAGATGGTACGGATAAAATGACATGGGGCGAACTTGGACAGGCAACTCCGAGAATTATTATTGCGATTATTCTTGGATTAGTCATTAGTAAGCCGCTGGAAATTAAGATTTTAGAGACTGAGATTAATATTGAATTAAATAATCTTCAAAATGAAGAATTAGCAAAATTTGATAAAGCTTCGAAAGAGCGATTTAATGCAGATATTGTTGTTATAGATGAACAAATCGCGAAAATTGAATCTGATAGAGATAAAATAGTTGTGCGTCAACAGGCCGCAGAACAGGAGTATATTGATCAAATGCAAGGAAGAGCAGGATCTGCTGGTTATGGTCCTCGGGCGAAACAATTAGAGCAGCTTAAAATAGGCTGGGATAACAAACTCGCTGACTTTGATAATCGAATGGGACCGGATTTACTGCGCTTAAAAAAGCAGCGCGAAGAGAAATTAGCCGACATGGACATTGAACTTTCTCACAACAAAGAAAAAATTAAAGGTTTAGATGGAATTCTAGCAAGAATGAAAATAGCTCATGAATTAAGTCTGGCGCTTTCGATTTTCTTGCCACTAGTTTTCCTTTCTATCGAAACAGGCCCAATTTTCTTTAAGATGATGATGACGAAAGGTGCTTACGATTACATGGTGGAGAATTATACCTTGAAAACGAACATGGAGAATGGTGTGATTCGAACTGAACATCTTTATGAGTCTCAAGACGGAGGGCCAATCCTAATGGAGAAATATAGGTATCTCGAGGTTGAGGCAATTCGTCAAGAGCGTGAAGATGCTTTAAATGCTCAAAAAGAGTTAAATACTAAGGCTATATCCGATTGGAAGAGTAGAAAGCTTACTGAGTTAGAAGATCGACCTGAAGCGTTTTATAAGGATTCGGAAAGCGAAGTTTAATATTTAGAGCTTTGCTAAAATTCGCATCGCATATTATAGGTCTGGAGTTAGAGCTACTTGATAGGGTTAGTGCTAAAGAGAAAAATATCTATACTCTCATTAGCATTATGTATCTGGTCATTTTACTTATGGCTGCTCTGGCAGGTGCCTATCTTTTTTATATGATAGACGATCACTTGTTATCCATAATCTTGGGTGGAGTTGTTTTTTTATTTCTATTCAGCGCAATTTTCAGAGTAATTCTTATCACCAATAGGGACAGCATTTTGGATACTTATACTAGCACGAGCAAGATTCGAAAAAGATTACCTACCATGAGCGGGCTTTTGAGGTTTATTATTGGATGTGTTTTTTCTGTGGTTTTGGCATTTCCGATAGCCTCAGCGGCGAACCATAAAATGGTAATGCGCATTTCAAAGGAAAAGATGGCAGAGATTAAGGGAGCTGTAAGCGGTCAAGCCCAATTACTTTCAATGGCATCACTTAAAGAAGATTTAAAACATACTCATTTCCCATTGACTGTTTTTGAGGAATTGGCGTCTTCAAAAAAAGTTGTGCCTTGGCTCGTAATTGTTCTAGGTTTAGTACTATTTCAACAAATCACACTTAATAAGGCTCGTAAGGATAAAACGTTTCTATATCAGTCTTTAGCAAAAGAGAAATACGTGGCTATCGTTTCGAAAGATTATCAAGAGACCATTGAGCACGCTTTTAATTATGCTCAACAAAAGTTCAACGCTGATCTGACTGAGGAAAAAGCAGTATTAGATCAAGATGATATGTTTCCTCCATTCAAGGCGATACCAAACATATTGGAGCAAGATTATTTAGATTACGATAAGGAAGAGGAATTGGTTAAGAAGTCTCTTGGGTTATGATAAAGAAGTATACATATTATCGAGGAGATTTCAGTTCTCAATTTTCTTTCCCGGAAGAAATAAAACCAAATACTTCGTACAGTAAAGGAAGCAAAGGGAAGTTTTTTGGGCTATTGATTGAAGAGAAGAAGGAGCTCGTTAATGCAGTTCCAATCTCAAAGGGGGAATATGACAACGCAACATTGTGCGGTAGGGATTCGCTTAAGTGTGAATGTGAAATTCATAATAAAGGTGAATCCTTTTTATTTAAACAGTCTAAGCAAATCAACATAGAGCTTGATTTTGAAGGTAATAAAGCTCCAATAAGAGTGGATATTGATGAATTGGCTCTAATCTTTCATCGAGATGCTTCGAATCTACGATCAAATAGTGGAGATTTCCTTAGTCCGGAAGAACGTAGGGGTAAATTGTCTGCTGCAGGGTTTATTCGTGTGTATCAACAGATACCCGAAAACCCTAAGGAGAAGAAGGAAATCATCAAAGAAAAACTTAAGCCAAAAAGGCTGATTTCCACTGTCGATAATAGTGACAAAGGTGGATGTTTTAAGAATAAATCTGGATCAGGTCTAGCAGGAGGGATAGGAAATGGTCTGTTTGGGAATCGTGCTACTGGCTCTTCTGGATGTTTTGGTACTAATGGGCGAGCATTTGGTGTACCTAATTCAGGTTTAATGGGTAATAGAGGAGGCTGTTTTGGTGGCCCGTCAGGAGGCATGGGCGCCGGAGGAGGCTGTTTCCGAGGGTCTGGCGGCGGTTGTTTCTCTTTAGGCTGGTTATGGCAATTGCTAAAGTGGTTGATGTTCCTTGGGGTGCTTTTGTACCTATTGAGTATGCTTCGTACTTGTGATATGACTCCGCAGGAGCGTATCGTTTATGTTCATGACACAATTCAAACGGTAAGAATTGACACCGTAAATGTTATTGAGGAAACGACAGTGACCTCCACAGATAAGATATCATTGCCGAATGTACAGTTTAAGACAGATAGTGATGAGCTTATTGAAGGATCTATGCCGGATATTCAGGCATTAGCGGAATTTATGGTGAGAAATGACTCTGTTACGGCAACTATTGAAGGTCATACCGATGATGTTGGTGAAGAGGTGCATAATCTAGAATTATCAAAGGCAAGAGCTGAAGCTGTTAAAAAAGAGCTTGTTGCAATGGGTGTTGATGAATCAAGAATTTTTACGATAGGATATGGTGAGGAACGCCCGAAATCAGGAACCAAGGAAAACCCGGACACATCAGAAGAAGGACGATTATTGAATAGACGAGTAGAGGTAAAACTCAAGAATATGGGCACGACGACAACCACGGAGACCTCTGAAACTACTGAAACGAATCGATAATGGCTTTACATCATTACACGGCAAAATTTAGAGGTATCGCTTCGAAAGTGGATCGAAAGAACTCTTCAAGAGGTTCGTTGAAGTTTTTAACCCCAAAATGGAAAGAAATTGTTTTGTATGATATCGAAAAGATAGCATTACGAGATTTTGATGAGGAACGAGCTGGAATCTTCTTTTCTCCGATGGAGGGAGTTAAAAAGCGTCACAAACCGACTGTCATAATTCAAAGTGGACCTGATACTAGGATTGAATCTAAACAGCTAAGGAAGCTCATTTGTTATCCAGGCCGTGGGCAAGAACATGAGGAATATCGCCATCAGCACGAATTATCCCTCGTTAATTCGAATTCAGATATAATTATCTGGGAGGGAATTGCAAAGTTTAGCTACTATATCCCTGATCCGCCTAAGATCGAAATCTCAGATTCAGATACCCATTTAATTGAAACACCAACCTCGTTAGACGCTGTTCTGAATGAAGACGATTGGATGGAAATCGAGGGTACTTCCGGTTTAGATAGTTCGAATGCACTCGTTAACAGGATTCCAGGACTTGCCAATAGAGCTAATAAGAGATTGCCCTATGGTCTATTACTTCTAGGTTTAATCTTGTTTTTTATTAATCCGTTATTAGGACTGATAGTATTGGGAATAGCAATTTATTCCCTCAGTCGGAGGGGGCGATCTGGGTTAACATCTCCGGGAAGCCCGCAACTCGGAAAACAGACCAATAAAACTCCTGCTCCAACGGGGGGCTCATCAAATGAGGCTTTATCCTCAAAAAGCAATACAAGACGTGTATCACGAGGCGGACGAAGGTTAAGGTGGATTACATGGGTAGGTTTAATTCTGGCGGGCTTGATGATTTTCAAGTTATGGTCGCTAGGCTCTATTCTTTTATGGCCGCTTGCTCTAGCAACATTAGTCTATTTCATTGCTAGTAGAAATGCCTCATGGGGATGGCTGATTGTGTCCCGGATTTTCTTTTGGTTACTGTTCATTCTCTCTGCATTGTTTATTCTCGGAACATTTGTGGATACTTCGGAATTACTTCCTGAAGATCGTTCAGAAGGTGACGCGCGTTCAGAACGTGTTCGAAGAGATGGGAGTGATATCATTTCGAGTCGGCATACTATCGAATGGCAAAACCCAATTGCAGAGGGACGAAATGAAGTGACATATTATACCGGTGATAACCCTTATCAGGCTTCGCTGAATGCGCACAGATCTATTTTAAATATTTCCCAGAATACATCGGCCAGGAATTATTGGGGTCAGGTCTATACAAAACTATTGGTTGAGGATAATACCAAAGTAGATTCCTTAGCGAAAGTTGTACATAAAGTTTCGAAGGATAGAAGCTATTCACCTTTAGAAACTGCCGAGTATTTAGTGTCGTTGATTCAGGAAATACCTTATGTACTTGTGCATGATCAATCATGTCAAGAGGTTGTGAATCAAAGTGGAGGTTTTGTAAGAGACTATCATGTTCAAAGAAAACCTTGTTTACCGAATGTAATTGCTGGAGTTCAAAGCCCTTATGAGTTTATACATACTTTAGAAGGTGATTGTGATACTAGAAGCTTGTTAGGACATGCCGTACTTCGAAAATTAGGTATATCATCTTCGGTATGGATTTCAGAGCAATATGGTCATTCCATTTTGGGGGTTGGTGCTCCTGTTACTTCTCGGGCTAAGAAAGTATTAAATGGAGTTCCTCATTATGGTGTTGAGCTTACAGCAAAGGGATTTAGGGTAGGTATGATCGCACCAGATCAAATGCATATGCGCAATTGGGATGTTGCGATTTTTAAGAATTTTTAATCAAATTAATATGAGTTATTTAGTTTTTGTCCAAGTTATTCTAGCGTTTGTTGTTGGTATGGGGTCATTATTCGCCATATACCGTGGTACTGATATTTTACTTAAACGACAGTACGGTATAGAAAAAATCAACAACTCGCTGTCTGTATTTCAGACCGGGATAATATTAGCGACAGCGTTCCTTTTATCAAGCGTAATTGCGCCAGCTTCGAATGCGCTTCGGTTTTTGACGCAAGATGAATTATCAGGAATGACAATTTTATTGTCGGTTGCTTATGTTTTGGGGTTTGTTGTCGTAGGGTTGGTGTCTAGTGCGTTAGTCGTTTGGGGAGGAGTGACCATATTCTTTCAATTGACCGCTGTGAATGAGATTGAGGAGCTTAAGAAAGATAACATTGCGACGTCAATCATTACGAGTGCAATGATTGTCGGTTTAGCGATTATTATGTCCGATTATGTCGGGCACCTATGTGAAGCATTGATCCCTTACCCGGATGTGAATTTTATTAGATAGAGTCGTCGCCTAGTGCAACATCCATTTCTTTTTTTAAAGAAGGACTTAATTGGTCCCTACGATAGGATTGTCCGTTAATGGTAACAAGGAAGGGTTCTCCATCAACAGAAATAAAGTGGTAGCCGGGGCGGCAATTACGGAATCTATCTTTTAAAGCAATCCATCCTTTTATGGATCCTTTTGATCGATATACATCTTCAACATGATAAGAGCATGAAGGCTCAAATAAACAAGCTGTCCGAACGAATCTTTTAAAGAACTTCCTGTAGATTTTTATAATGAATAACAACATGAGAGAAAAGCTTACCGCCATTTTAAAATTGGAACTTGAAAATAATGAAATTTCTCAAGCTCTTTTCGAAGGTCTACTTGTGAATGAGAAGTGCTTTGACCTATCGTTTTATGAGCCACCAATTATAAATATGGGCTCTATTCCTGAATTAAAATATTTAGATAAAAAGATTGATCGCCTGAAGGATGCCATTTCCATTTTGGAGAAGGGTGTAGATGAGTTAAGAAGTCGAGTCTCAATGTTAGATGAAATGACCTTAGAGCACGATGTATATGCGTACACAACGAAAGTAAGAGGCATTGGAATTCGGGGTCGTCGATTTGGAAATGAAATCCAATCGTTATTGACAACATCTAGTGCAGATCTCAAACAAGTGACTCGGAATATACCTAGATCGTATTCATGGACAGTGCCTTATTATTATCATTGTGATAAGGGAATCAAGAAAGTAGAAAACACTATTCGTTGTAATGATACCATCTCTTATCAAGTTCCGCATTTTAGTATTCTGAAGTCTTCTACGGCTGATTCTATTAAATATTTTTCAAGTTTCAGATTTGCCTCTAAAGTCGGACACGGCACTTCTTCAATAGCTAAAGTTGCCAACGAAAAATTAGAGGTGATTCGTAGCGGACAAACCTGGATTAGTTAAGCATTAAAGGATAGGACCATGAACCTTAAAAAATTACTACAATCTCTTCTATTCGTATTTATAGCCTCTGGTATACAAGCTCAAACGGATACAGCGGCCATACAGTCTTTGCAATTAATGCTAAAGAAAGCTAAAGTCGCTACATTCTATAGCGCCACATATTCAAATGGGTGGGATGAGTTGCAATTGGCAAAGTCCTATACAGACTCAGCAGAAAATATTTTGAATCAGTTTGCCTCGGATGATTCTAGCGTGGTACAAGAACGCGCTATTATCAATGGATTACGCGAGGAACATGAGGTAAGCGAGGCCATTGCTGTGGATAATGTGAATTATAAATACCCAGCTTCTTCATTAATGTCCGGTCATCGACAGGATTTTATCATTAAAGATGATGCGGAAGAGTTATTAGTAGAGTCGTTGATAGAGAAAGTTTTATCTCAAAACGACCCCTTAAACAAAGGGAAGATTTCAGAGAATATTGATTATCTCGTGTTTCAGATAGCGCCATACAATCAAACACTATTGCTGGTTGCTTCAGATTATCTAGCCACCCAATCCGGTCATTACGTAATTCGTCACCATGAATTTGCAGAAATATTAGGTGTTAATGGTCTTGAACGATTCAAAAACGACGAATTAACAATAGATGATTGGAATTCCATTTTTGACTATTACGGCATCGATAAGATATTGAATCTTAAGGTGATGGATCAAGGTTCTATTATACCTGGATTATTCTACAAGGGAATATTTATTAATGCCGTGGAGAAGGGGTCTTTACCGGAGTATATTGGGTATTTCGAAGGTTTTAAAGTGGACAAAATAAGTTCATGGGACAAAGCGGCATTACTCATCGTAACAAATTTCATGTTGATCCTGATAGGGTTATTCTTGATGATGGGTGTAAAATTTACCGAGAAGAAGGAGCGCGGTCTAAAACTAGGTAAATACAACGCATTTTTCTTTATTAACTGGGAGACAGCGAAAGAGACTATTATTATAGGTGTCGTATCTATTTTAACGGCTTTAGGCGTTCAATATTTAGGTAATCAATTGGCTCCGGATATCAATGCATTTTATCAAGACTCATCTGTCCGGGTATGGGTGCTCTTCCAATCTTTTGTGCCTTTTGTCGCTTCTGCTCTAATCACTTATTTGGTGATGTTTAAGCTTCCAAATATCATCGTGAATAACTCCAATGGTTACGCTAGAATTCTCTTTGGTTCTTGGATGGCACAATTGGCAGTGCTAAGTTATTATGCGTATCATGCGGAATTATTTCCTGATCATTTTTGGGTATATGTAGACTTCATTCCGTCCCTAGGATTGATCTTTTTAAGTGCCTTGTTGGGTTCGCTGCTGAATAAAGTTTTCAAGAAAGAAAATATCTCGGGTTTAGGATATGTTTTGCTAGTGATGGGCTTTTTGTTCGCCCTGCTTTCTTTTTGGCTAGAGCTTCGAGAGTTGTTCTTAGTAGCGAATCTTGCGTATGGCTTTCTTGCGATTTTTAGTATGTGGATGCTATATAATCCAGATAGAATGGGAGCGAAGGTTTACAAAATGGAGGAACTAGAGGGGGATACGGCATCGGGTCTTTCAAATCCTATTAGATGGTATACGGAAGGATTAAATGTTAAATCCTTACAAGAGCAGCTCTTTTCCTTTCTTAGTTCAAATGATGTCAGTGACCGGATATACGTGATACAAGGAAATTCAGGGACTGGCAAAACTAGATTTTTAAAAGAAGCGGTACACGCTCTACGTTCATCGTCTAAAGAATTCTTGAATATTCGCTGGTTTCAAGGTGATTGTAATCAAGTTCTAGAAGGCACAGCACCACTTTATGAGCCTTTTTATGAGGCTTTTACTTTGAATGGCGAACAAGTAAACATTGACCTGCCGAAAGACCTTCGATGTTTACCACAGGGCTTTTTTACGGATCGTTCACAGCTCTCAAAAGCATTTGGAAAGGTGGTGAGTCAAGCAGGCTCCGTGGCCCCTGTAGATTTGGCTAGTTTGCTCAGTGTTGAAGATGAGTCAAGTCGCTCAATTGACGAAATAGTTTCAGAACTATTGGAATCATTAATTAATCAGTACATCGATGAAGATCAAAATAAAATAGTTTTAGTCATAGATGACTTCCATTGGATAGATAGTGCATCGCAGGAACTATTAAACCGCTTCATCGATAAAACGAAACAACGCTCTAAGTATACAAAATATTTCAAGTTCATATTCACTATTGCGAATGATCAAGAATCTACACCAGGAGTTACATTAAGCAAGATTCAGGCTTTAGTCAACGGTGATGATAAGAACTTGACAAAGGAATTAGAGCCCGTTTCCATTTTGATTAATGATACCAGTGCCTTTGTTCAGGAAATTCTTTCGGAAACAACTTTTAAAATTGAGAAGTCACGCTCAGCTAATTTCAGGTTCGGTCCACTTCTAAAACACCATCTTTCATATCTAATTTCTAAACCTGGAACCCAGTTTGTTCCTGGAGATTTCTTGGGCTATTTGGAAGCTCTAGAGCAAAAGGGATTTATAAAGTTCGATGGAGATGTAATACGGTTGGTTAAAGAGCCACTTGACGATGAAATTGGGCTTCAGGACTCAAGGAAATCAGTACTAAAGACGGACTTTGAAGGATTGTCAGCAGAGGGTAGGACTCTTTTAGAGTCAGCAGCCATTGTTGGGTATAAGTTTGATGCAGAATTACTGGCTCGTATTTGGAATAAAGATCTATTGGACGTTCTAGCTGAATTAGAAAAACTCGAAGGAAGTTTTGTTAGCGATCTCAGTCAAGAGGATAACATCTATTCCTTTACTAGTAAAACTATGTATCGTGTGATTTTAGAATCGGCAAATCGAAAAAAGGATGATGCGGAGTCACGTCAGTTAATTATTGAATATCAGAAGCGTATAATCAAAACGATTATTGAAGACAACAAAGACGGCTACGTAGAAGGCCTAGATTTAGATATGCTGTTAAGCGCGTCCGAACGCTGTTTCAGGTATTCACATGTAAAGTATATAAATGATAATGCTGCTCTGATCGTGTTGCATGCTGCAAAAAAACTAGCGATTAAAGGTAAGCGAGGCCAGAGCATTGATTACCTTAAAAGATTATACGCCCGGTATAGCGATTTCAACGCTCGAGAACTACTTCTTATAGCTCAAACTATGATGGAGCTGACTAAGGTAAGTCGGTTAACACATGATTTTGAGTTTACCCAAGATGCTGAACATGACATAGCATTTATTGACCATGTATTTAATAGATCCCGTCAAAACACAGCAAATGGGATAGATTACGAAAACGACTCATTTGCCCTTATGTCCATTTTACAGATGGGGGGCGTCATGCAGTTTGTTAGAGACGTTTCAAAGAACATGAAAGATGCTGACGTTCGAATTAGTTCCTTGTCAGAGTTTTGTGATCCAGCAAATGAAAAGCACAAGTATTTTGAGCGACTTGTAAATCGCTACAAGATTGTACATGGCTTGATGACAAATGGCCAAATTCTAAATGAAAAAGCACAAAGCAGGTTGGCCTTTTTTAATCACATAGCGACTAAGGGAGACCAAAGTGTATTGCCAAATCTTTTCAAAAATGCATTAACCGTTGGTTACCCGGGGCTTGCAGGTGAAATAGGCCGAGAGATATACTTTACCTCTGGATTTGATGAAGAGAAGCGGTTAAAGTATTTGTTTGCTTCTCTGGAGCTTTTAGCAGGAGGGGATGTCACTATAGAAAAGATAGAGGCTTTTGAGGTCAACAAACCTGCTGTTGAAAAATCAATAGATAAGATTATCAAAGCCAAAAACCTTACGTCCAAAGAAGCTCAGGATTTTAATTTCTTATTGAGTAGGTTCCGAGAGCATTTCTTTAAGTTGAAGGATTTTGATTATATCATCACGCTCAGCGATATAACCATGGAACTTTCTAAACGTCTTAATGATGCTGTAGGAATAACCTTATCCTATAGTTATAAAGGAGCCGCATTATTCCAACTAAAGCGTTATCACGAGTCTGAAAAAGTCTATGAAGCTTATTTCGAACATACAATACGTTCAACTAGAGAGGTATACGATTTTTTATATCCTTTAGAAGGAATTCTTAGAAGCGCTAAAGAATTAGATGATTTATCCCTTTATAATCGGGCTAAAAGTGATTTGTACGAGCATTTAATCATCCTAGAAAAAAGTGCAATTGACAAAGAACTTGAACATTCACTTTTTGATAAGGAGAGTGCCTTTAGTAAACTTCTTGTAGACATTCCAGAGTCAGCCGAAGTTGAAGAAGAACATTTTGAAGAAGATGCAGATAACGTGAGTACGGACATTATTAGAATACTCGTTGCTATGGCGGCAGCTGATGGTATCATAGACGAAAATGAGAAATATGACTTGAGAGAGGCGGCTATTGCGATATCCCATTCTTTGAATTTATCAAGAAAAGTTATCAGTCAAAGTGTAGAAGATGAACTCAAGATAGCCGCAGATAGGTCTTTTGATATTACCGAGAATATTTACTTGAAATCTTGCCACAATGTGATGAGCAAGCGCTCTAAAGGATATCTCGAATCTGTTATTCAGTTGTGTTCAGATATGGCAATGGCAGACGATACATTAGCGCTTTCTGAAAAGAAATTACTAGATCAGTCACGTCAACTATTAACCGGAAAATAAATACAAACGTATGGAATTACTCACCTATCATAATTTACTTACTCTACTCTCCTTAGTACTTTTGCAGTTTGTTTTAGGTTTAGATAATTTACTCTACATCGCAATAGAGTCTAAGCGCGCAAAAATAGAGCATCAAAGAAATGTTCAGCGTATTGGAATATACGGTGCTATGGTATTGAGAATAGTATTATTATTCGTCTTAATAAAGGCCATAAGCTCTTTCGAAGGTTCAGTATTTACAATACATAGTAGCCTGTTAGTAGGCGATTTCAATCTCCATAGCTTAATAGTGCTCTTTGGTGGGGTGTTCATTATTTATACTGCAACTTCTGAGATTATTCACATGCTTAATCTTGATGCCCATGAAGATGGTGACAGGAAGACGAAATCTACTAACGCTATAATTCTGTCCATCATTTTAATGAATCTCATTTTTTCCTTTGATTCAATATTGGTTGCAATGGCCTTAACTGACGAATTTTTAATTATGGCTATTGCGATCGTTACAGGTGGCTTAATTATGATTTTCTTAGTCGATAAGGTGGCCTCATTCTTAAAGAAGAATCGAATGTTTGAGGTCCTTGGCCTATTCATCTTATTCATCGTTGGAATTATGTTGCTTTCTGAAGGAGGACACTTAGCGCACCTCCGTATTCTTGGGAACGAGGTGACTCCAATGAGTAAAACAACCTTCTACTTTGTAATTACAACCTTAATTCTGGTCGATACTGTTCAAAGCATCTACCAAAAGAATTTGAGAAAAGGTAAGACCTAGTCCTATTGTGTACCAAATTTGGAGCCATCCTACTCAAGAGGTTTCTTTTATGAGCGAAACTATGGGAAATAAAAAAGGCCTCCATTTCTGGAGGCCTTTGGAATGTACTGATATAAACTTAGAGCTGCTTTACGTTCACAGCGTTTAATCCTTTTTTTCCTTCTGTCAATTC
>Ga0209603_1001012_pt1 | contig 30640 bp, 38 predicted proteins | sample COGITO_mtgs_1206_FD_184812 | JGI IMG/M metagenome (GOLD analysis project Ga0209603, IMG submission 184812) | Pelagic marine microbial communities from North Sea - COGITO_mtgs_120607 (SPAdes) (version 2) | ecosystem: Environmental > Aquatic > Marine > Epipelagic ... | reverse complement strand
TAGAAACACAAATAGGAGCTACACAAGAACTTCTTAATCCTTTTACTTTTGTTCCTGTGCCTTCAATACAACAAACTTTACAACAAGTACCACAGTTACGCACTAGACCTCCGGGCATGCTGACTAATAGCACTTTACTACAAGGGTATAGATAATAATGACATACTTACAATTAGTCAACAGCGTATTGCGTAGACTTAGAGAGGACGAAGTATCTACAGTTTCTCAAAACAGCTACTCCAAACTTATTGGAGAGTTTGTCAACGATGCTAAACGTACCGTAGAAGACTCCTACGACTGGACTGCTCTGCGTACTACACTAACTGTAACCACAGACGATACAACCTTTAACTATGTGTTGACTGGTTCACAGAACAGGATGAAGCTGTTGGACGTTATTAACGACACTTCAGACTTCTTCATGCAGTACCGTCCTTCTCGCTGGATGGACAACGCTTTCTTGATTGAGACACCGCCTCTAGGCTCTCCACAGTTCTACAGCTTCAACGGTGTTAATGCTGCTGGTGACAATGCTGTCGATGTGTATCCTAAGCCTGACGGTGTGTATCAGCTACGATTTAACGTGGTGCTACGTACAGCAGACTTCACAGAAGATACAGAGACTCTAGCAGTACCTTCATCACCTGTTGTTCAGGTAGCTACAGCACTGGGTGCTAGAGAGCGTGGAGAGACTGGTGGCACAAGCGCAGCAGAGTTGTTTGCTCTGGCTGACAGAACATTGTCTGATGCTATTGCTATTGATGCGTCACAACATCCTGAAGAAACTATCTGGTATTCTTAATGGCACAACAACTACAGAACATAACAGTAGCCGCCCCCGGCTTTGCTGGTCTAAACACACAGGACTCCCCCATAGGGATTGATCCTTCGTTTGCTTCTGTTGCAGACAACTGTGTTATTGATCAGCTAGGCCGTATTGGTGCGCGTAAGGGCTGGGTAGAGGTTTCTACTAATGGCGCTGCTGTATTAGGCAGTAGCCGTGGTATAGAGACTGTGTACGAGTTTATTGATAACTCTGGTGATAAGGTTATACTGTCAGCAGGTAACAATAAAATCTTTACAGGCACTACCACGTTAACAGACGCTACTCCTGCTGGGTACACGCCTACAGCTAATAACTGGAAAGCTGTTACTTTAAACGACCATGTCTACTTATTCCAAAGAGACCACGAGTACGTGCTAGGTACAGACCATGGTGGTTCGTTTGTACTGGAAGAACATTCAGCACATACTCACGCAACAGGCACACCACCAGAGGCTAATGAAGTCTTAGCAGCATACGGTCGTCTCTGGGCAGCAGACATTACAGGTAACAAGCACACTGTCTACTGGTCTGATCTACTAAATGGTCATCATTGGACAGGCGGTACGTCAGGCTCGTTAGACGTTACTACTGTATGGCCTACAGGCTTTGACGAGATAACGGCTCTAGCGGCCCACAATGGCTTCCTAATCATCTTTGGTAAGAAGTCTATACTCGTGTACTCAGGAGCCTCCTCTCCTGCCTCTATGACGCTTACAGACACCATAGAAGGCGTTGGTTGCATAGCTCGTGACTCAGTACAACATACAGGTACTGATATATTGTTCTTGTCCGAGACAGGTGTACGTAGCTTTGGCAGGACTGTGCAAGAGAAGTCCATGCCTATGCGTGACATCAGCAAGAATGTACGCACTGATTTGGTGTCTTTGATCCCTTTACAGACTAATGCTATCAAGTCACTGTACAGCTCTGAAGAAGCCTTCTACCTGTTAACACTACCTGACAGCAATATTGTCTACTGCTTTGACATGCGTAGGCAGCTAGAGGATGGGTCACACAGAGCTACTACATGGTCTGGTTTGTACCCTCTATCCTTTGCTGTACTAGAAGGTGGTGATATATACATAGGCATCTCTTCAGGCATTGTTAAGTACGAAGGTTACTTAGACGGAACTGTAAAGTACGAGATGCGTTACTTTAGTAATCCTATGGACTTTGGCAACACATCTAATCTAAAGTTCCTGAAGAAGTTTAACTTGACTATCATTGGTGGTCAGAACACACCTACTACACTTAACTGGGGTTATGACTACACATCTTCATACACTAAGCAGGTCTTTACCTTCGGCTCTAGCAGTATTGCTGAGTATGGTGTTACTGAGTATAACACTACAGGCGAGTACACCTCTTCTATTCTTATCAACACACCAAGGGTTAACACCAGCGGCAGTGGTGAGGTAGTGACTATTGGCCTTGAAGCCGAGATTAACGATGCTGCTTTTTCTATTCAAAAAATCGACATACACGCTCTATTAGGGAGACTTATCTAAATGTCTAATTATACTAAGACAACCAACTTTGCAACCAAGGACTCTCTCCCTTCGGGCAATCCAGCTAAGATTGTTAAAGGTACAGAGATCGACACTGAGTTTAACAACATACAGATAGCGAGTGCTACTAAAGCAGACACAGCTAGTCCTACATTTACTGGTACTGTTACAGCCGCTACCGTAAACGTCACAGGCACACTGACGGCTGACACAATTACTGGAGGGTCTTACTAATGCCTTACGATGCACAAGGAAACTATGTAGCTGATACAGCTACTCCTACTATAGACCCTAGCGGGAATCTTTCTATCACGCCCACAGCAACAGCAGGTGGTTCTGGTTTTGACTTAGGTGGCTTACTGCGTACAGGCGGTCAGTATTACTTAGGTCAAGAAAACATTAGAGGCGCACAACAGCTAGGTCGTGAGGCTCAAGCAGGCGCACAAGCGTTAGCTCAAGAAGCCAGAGCAGGTGCAGAGTTTAAGCCTTATACTGTTACTAGTGGCCTAGCTAACATTGCTACAGACCCTACTGGTGGGTTTGCTATAGACCTGTCACCAGAGCAACAAGCCCTACAGGCGCAGCTACAGCAGCAAGCAGGTGGTTTGTTTGGTCAAGTAGGTGCAGACCCTGCCGCAGCACAAGCGCAGCTATACGAACAAATGAGAGCCATACAGCGTCCTGAAGAGGAACGTCAACGACTAGCACTAGAAGAGCGTATGCTGTCACAAGGGCGCTTAGGGTTAGGTTCTGCTGCTTATGGCGGTTCTTCTCCTGAGCTACTGGCACAAGAGACTGCTCGTCAGGAAGCTATGGCTCGCGCTAACTTAGGTGCGCGTCAGCAATCACAAGCAGAGATGCTTCAGGCTGGTCAGTTGGGTGGCATGTTACAGGCAGCAGGCTATCAACCACAGCAACAAGCCTTGTCTATGTTAACAGCTAGTCAAGTACCTGCTGGCTTTGCTGATGTTGGGCGTAGGACTGGTACTGAGTTATCTACACAGATGGGACTAGGTGGTTTGGAAGCAAGACTGCAAGCTGAAGACTTAGCTAATCGTTTACAGCTACAGCAGGGCGAAGCAATCCTCGGTTCTTTGTTTGGTCAACAAGCTACAATACAGGAACAAATACTTAATAAAATACTTAATCCTGACGGCGGTCTTTTAACAAACGAAGGCGGTCTGTTAAGCGGCGGTCTTGAGTGGTTAGAAGGAAATTTACCATCTTGGTTGAGGTTTTAAATTATGGCTAGAACAGATATTGCAGGACTCCTTACGGGTATGCCCAGCAGTCGTCCTGATCCTATGGGAATGGGCGGTAACGCATCACAACAACGGTTAGCTTTTGGCGCAGAACGCGCACAAGGTCTTCAGCGTGGTGTTCGTGGGCTAATGGGTCAAGACCCTCGTACTACTTCTGAGAAACTACAGATGGCTATGGCTAGTTTAGACTTAAGCAAGCCAGAGGACTTACGTAAACTAGCGGGTATACAACAGGCTACTGGTGACTTGGCTGGTGCTGCTAAGACTGCTGCTGCTTTACAACAGTTAGGTCAAGAAAAAGACACAAGAGATTCTTTAATACGTATTGCTAGGTCACAAGGTAATGACGAAATGGTAGACTTTTTGCTATCTGGAGGTTCTTTAGCTACTGGAAGTTCTGTGTTGTTAGGCCGACAGCCTGTTGCTAAGTCTTCTACTGTTACTAAGCAAGACAGAGAAGACTACGATTTGTATTGGAAAGGTTTTTCAGAAAAAGAGCAGATGACATCTGGCGGTCGTGTTGAAGGAAAGTGGTGGGGTACTAATATTGATCAAGATGCTAAAGATAAACTGTATATTATTGCTGAACGTATCTATGATAACAATCCAGCAATAGGAAGAGAAGCTGCATTAAGACAAGCAATGGGTTTAGCGCCCGTAGGTGGCACACCGCAAGCACAAGAAATTCCTGATGTCCCACAGGGGGATAGTTTTTCATACATGAAGGATAAAAAGGATTAATAACTTTGGCTAATATTCTTGTAGAAAAAGTAAAGAATGCTATAGGTAATGGCGTCTTATGGCCTGAAGATTATCATGCGGCTATAACAGCGAGCCGCGATAACCCTGAAGTTAAAGAATATCTTGAAGGGCTTATGCAGATTGATAATGTAGAAGCCAAAAGAGATGTTGATGTCAACCCTATAACTTTAGAGTTTGAACCTACAGGGCGGAGAGCAAAAGCACAGGCACAACGTGCTGGTCTGTTAGGTGTTGAAATGAATGTTCCTGTTACTACACAAGATAGGAGTAAAGCGCAAGCTCAACGAAATGCTGTAGCTGAGAAGACAGAAGAACCTTCGGCTCCTGAAGGAACTAGATTTACACTAGAAGATATTCAAAACTCAGACACTCTTAAAAGTTTAGGCGTGGTAGCTGGAGACCGCTATGTGGGTGACGAGATTATAAGAGTTTTTTCTGATCCTAAAGACAACATAGATACTGGCATACGTCTTAAACAGAGCGACATTAACGCTTCAGCTACTTTACAAGAACTAGGCGCAGTAGCTGGCGATAGGGTTATAGGTAAAGAACTTATACCTTCTAATGTAGACAACGCTTGGCGGCAGTTTAAGTATGGCTTCTCTGAAGAACAAGGTTTCTTAGCTGACGTAGGTGATTTCCTTGAAGCTAACATTCCTATTGGCGAACTTTCTTTTGACTTTAATGTTAATAGTTTTGCTGATATAGTGGCACTACCGTTAAACATGGCTAGCTACTCCTCTCCTGATCAGCTTTATGGTGAAGGCTATATGGCTGCTACACCAGATCAACGTAGAGACATGATTATAGCTAAAAAAGAAAGAGAATTAATGCATGACTATGGTCAATTCTTTGAGCCTAGTGAAGACTCTCTAGCTAGAACAACAGGAAACATTGGTGCAATGTTGGCTGACCCTACTACTCTTGCCCCTGCTGGTCAGTCTTTAAAAGGAATGGCTGCTATTGGCGCTGCTTATGGTGGTGGTTCTAGCATAGCTAAAGACTTAGCTACTACAGGAGAAATAGATTGGGAAAAGGCAGGGCTAATGACAGCAGGTGGAGCTATCATAGCGCCTACTGTTGGTAAATCTGTCAGTGTCTTAAGCAATAGATCAGCAGACAAGGGTGCGCGCAAGTTACAAACAAAAGCACAGGCTGTTGTAGATCAACACGTTGCTGGAGGTGGTACTACGGGTGGTCTTAATGACGCTTTAGTGGCTGCGGGTATTAATCCGAATGCTCTTGCCGCTGCGTCACAACGTACTGGTGCAAAAATCTCTGTGCCTAACTCTGCTGATAAAGCACAAGAAGCTATTAAGGCAGCAGTTACTCGTGACCATGCTACCTCTCGTATCTATAGCAAAACTTTAGACAAATACTTAGGCTCTATCGCTACTCGTATGGGTAACATGTCTGAAGCTATTAAAGCTAGAATGCGTAAGTTTGAGTTTGATACTCATGTAAACACAGCAGCTATCTCTAAGAAAGCAGAACCTTTTTTGTTGGAGCTTAAAGCCTTACCTTCTCAGGTTAAGCGTACCTTGAATAAACATTTAGCTAACGGTAATATAGACGCTGCAACCAGCATTATGCGTGGTGTTTCTCCTGCTATGTACAGAGAATTTACAGATGTTATTCAACCGTTGTTGAAGCAAACGGCTGCTGACTTAAAACAAGCAGGTCATACCTTTACAGAAGTAGAGAATTACTTTCCTCGTTTAGTTAAGGATTATGACAAGCTACGTGCAAGGTTAGGTAAGGAAGAACAAGGTTATATCACCAAACAATTACAGGCTTATGCTGCTAAAAAGAAAACAAATGTAAATAACTTAAGCACTCAAGAAAAGTCAGAGATCATTGATTTGGCAATGCGTGGTTACCGTCAGACTACAGATGGTGGTAAACCTAGCTACGCCAAACAACGTAAGATTTCTGAACTAACAGATGACTTAATGGATGAGTACGCTGATCCTGAACAAGCACTTGCTATGTACTTGCGTAATTCAGTAGGTGACATTGAGAAGCGGAAGTTTTTTGGCAGAGCAAAGTCTGCTAAACTAGATGATCAAGGACGCTTTGATACTGACCAGTCTATTGGCGCAATAGTTAAACGAGCTATGGATGAAGGAGACTTAGACCCTGCCCGTGAAGAAGAGATGCTTGAGTTATTGTCAGCACGTTTTGTAGGCGGTGAGCAAAGCCCTTCAGGTGTTGCGTCTACTATTAGAGACTTAGGGTACATGGGTACTATTGCTAACCCTGTATCTGCTGTTACTCAGTTAGCTGATGCAGGTATTGCTGCTTCTTTAAATGGATTTAGACATGCTATTGGTTCTATGTTTGGAACTAAAAACTTAAAGATTATTGACTTAGGTCTTGACGATGTAATTACTCAAGAGCTTTCTCAGGGTTCTCCAAGAGCAACAGCTAAAGCCTTGAATAAAATTATGGGCGTGGCTCTCTTTAAGTTCACAGATAAACTAGGTAAAGAAACCCTGATTAACTCTGCATTTAAGAAGGCGCAGCAGATGGTTAAGAGTCCTAAAGGTGAAGCTAAGTTTAGACAGAAGATAGGTAAGTTATACGGAGATGAAACAGAGTCTTTGATTGCTGACTTAAAAGCAGGAGAAATAACAGAAAACGTAAAGTTCTTTGCTTTTAATGAACTGTCAGACGTACAGCCTATATCCCTTAGTGAGCTACCTGAGAAATACTTAAACAGCAAAAATGGTAGACTACTGTACATGCTTAAATCTTTTACTCTTAAGCAGCTTGATCTGGTACGTAACAGAGTCATAGGTGAGTGGAAGAAAGGTAACAAGTTAGACGCTGTTAAACAGGCAGGTCTTTTAGCAGGATACTTAAGCACTGCTAACATGGGTACTCAGGCAGTTAAAGACCTTATGCTAGGTAGGGAAGTATATGCTGACGATATACCTGACAAAGCATTATGGGCTTTGATTGGAGGCTTCGGTATGTCAGAGTATACTTGGGATAGATACCTGTCTCAAGGTAAAATTATAGAAGGTACTGTTGACTACTTAACTCCTGCTACCCCTGTCATTGAAGCGGCCCTTACTGGTGCATTAGAGATAGGTGAAGATGAACCTGACTTTGCCCCCGTACTTAAAGGTGTGCCGTTAGTTGGTTCTTTACTGTATAGCTGGGTTGGTGGTGGTGCTGAAAACTACAACGAGCGTCAAGAGAAAAGACGTAGTGATCGTAGGAGAGAAGACTAATGGCTGTTGATGGGAAAGCAAGAAGCAATGCCTTTGTACAATTCTTAGGCGGGTTATCAGATCGACAACAAGCAGTGCAAGATGTTTCCAACAGAAGAGATGTAGTAAACAAATTACCTAAAAAGTTTAGAACTCCCGAAGCATTAGCTCGTCTTAATGCTACGCTACCTCCAGAAGATAGAATCATTGACGCTAATATAGGGGAAGTAGCGTTGTCTGGTATAGGTCAAGCAGCTGGCGCGCTAGGTGATATAGTAGGAGGCGCAGCGGCAGCCTTAACTCCTGATGCTTTAGGTATTGGAGAAGCTGCAGCTAAAGCAACTGAAGCAGTAATGTCAACAGCTCCTGCTCAAGCAGCGACAGAGCTAGTGCTTGACTTCTCTGAGGCTAACCCACGTACTGCTGAGAACTTAGCCAACGTGTTCAACGTAGCAACAGCAGGTGTAGGTGGTGGTCTGGTTAAAGCAGGTGCGGCGGCTAACAAAGGTGCTTGGGCTGCTGGTGTTAAAAATTACATTGATAACTTCTATGGTAATGATAAACCCGATGTTGACCCTACGGAACTAGAAAAAACTCTAGGCGAAGTAGCTTTAAAGTTTAAAGGAGAAAAAACTACAGATAAAAATGTAGCACTGGCTGGTAAAAAAATTACAGGACTTATGAAGTGGGGGATGGGAGGCGCTGCTGCTGCTATTGATAGTCTCCTTAATCCCTTCTCAAGGGCGCTCTATAGGGAAACAGGGATCAGCCGTAAAGGTCAAAAAGCTGTTGACGATTTACTCTTTAAGAACAAGGGTAATCCTTCAGATAGAGACTTGGACAAAGCAGTTGCACAGGTTGTCTATAACAGACACATCATTGAACAGTCTGACAGAAAAGGGGAGCTAGGTAATCCTCTGTTAGAGATAGAAGATTTTGCTAATGTTCAAGGGTACGCTGCTGACACTTTAGATAATTTTGTAAAGGGAGCAAAGGCTACTAAGTTTACCACTCCAGAAGGTAAAAAGATATCTACACCTAAAGCTGTGTTGACAACTGCTTATGATAAGATTAATGAAGCATGGGGAAATACAGTCGACCCTAAGCGGAAAGTTGTGTTCAAAGAGCCAAGCGGAGGCAGGTCAGGAGACCACCTAAAAGACTTAGCTTTTAAACACCCAGCTAACAAACACATAAGAAAAATAATTGCAGAACAAAAAGGTAAACTTTCAACTGAAGAGATGTGGCGTAAACTCAAAGACATCTCAGAGAAGGAAGGAGGATTCAAGGTAAATTCTTCTTTAGAAGATGTCAAGAAAAACGGTCTTTGGGTACAGGCTGGACTGAAAGGTTCAGCGGTTGTTGAAGGTGGTGTCAACGGGCTGATGAAGGTGTTGCCTAACGGCAGAGCAATAGGCTTTATGTCTGACAAGCATGACTTTTTAGAGAAACTACCAATAGTCGGTAAGATACTTGAGAAGGCTTTACCTCGTGAGCTTATGGCTATATCAGGCCCAATGCATTTAGACCTTATGGGTACAAAGTGGGCAGAACAAGCCTTAGAAAAAGCAGGTAAGCCTGTTGTTCCTCGTAGTAAAAACAAGCCTGTTAAAAGAGAAGACCGTCCTGAGATGGAACAAGTGTTGCAAGACTACGTAGCCGCTAGACCTACAGTCGGTGGCATGTTACGTGGGGCTGATCCTTTAACAGGGGCTGGTCTCTTAGCAGCTACTGCTGATTCAGAAGAATAAAAAAAGGGGCCATTGCGGCCCCTAAGTTTTATCTAAACTATCTCACACGCACCACCTACACACGCTAACTCTTGACTTCCTGTCGTGTTATCTTCCTGTTCAAAGTCACCTAAGTCTTCCCAGTTCACACCCACTGGCATTGCCGCTACTAGCGCATCATACTTCTCAGCGTCAATGTCCTCATAAGGAGCTTGTTGATATACATGATCGCTATATGGCAACAAACTAATCCCACTACACAGATCAAAGTTCTCCCATATCCACTGTGCTACTTGCAGGAACTCACTATCCGTATAGTACACAGTGATGCTTGGCTTATGTTCGCACCAGTGATTCTGGTAAGCCTTCCAAAGCTCTAGCTGCTGCATAGCTCCTACTTGCTTAACCGTCACAGAGGACTCTGGAGCCTTCACAGGGAAGCTAAAGACTGAGGACGTAGGTGACATCACATCCTGCTCTACAGGGAATCCTGACTGTGCCATGAAGACTGCAAGCGGGTCTTTGTGGTCGCTACGTACTCTGCGAATGTAATGCTTAGAGAAGCGAGGATGGATACCACTAGCACTATCGACAAGCTGAGATACAGTACCGCTAGGCTTGACGCATGTAATAGCCGCAGACTGGTTAATGCCAAGCTTCGCAGCCCACTCCTTATTCGTATCCAAAGCAACATCTCGTACTTCCTCCAACCACTTGCCTAAGTCCTTAGACTCTCCCTTACTCAACAGGTAGTGATCCATAATGCCTGTCATGCTGACACCCAGTAGTGCTTCTTCCTCAGTGTTCTTCTTCCAGCAGTTACGCAGGTAACGAAAGTCTGTCAAGGTAGCCTGTAGTGTGCCAATGATAGCAGCCATCTCTGCCTTCTTCTTGAGACTAGCCAGTGTGTCATCAGGACGTACTACAATCTCTGACAGGTTACAGAACTGGTTGCTACGCAGGATAATCTCAGAGCATGGGTTAGTACCAAAGTCCTGATCAGGGTCACGCCTACCGTTACGTGCTGCAATCTTCTGAGCTGCTACACGGCTAAAGATACCACGCTCTCCTGCCTTACTCTCGTACATGTTCTGCATCTCGCCTAAGAAGGATTCAAAGTCTGGCTTCTCAGTGTACGCTACGCTGTTGTTAGCAAGCCTACGGTGGCCCTCATGCCTCCACCAGTCTCCTGACTTAGCCTTCGCCATACGTGGGTCAGACAGGTTAGAGAGGCTGATTAGGGCTGATCTACGCACACCACCGACCACTACAATGTCCGCTATCTTACACACTACATCGTGGCACTCAATGCTCGTGAGCTTACGTCCTGCGGCCTTCTGGAATATCTCTACACAGAAGTTGAACAGGTCTAGCAGTGGTTCATGTCCGCTTGCACGTCCGCCAAAGGTCTTCAGTCTAGCCCCTGCTGGTCGTACCCTGCTCATGTCCCACTCAGGTATCTTACCAGCATACAGCATAGCTATCAGCTCACGGAATGCAGAGGCCCAGCCTATCTTGCTATCACTAACAACAATAACACTGTCAGTCTTATGGAAGGTCTCCGCAACTACTGGCAGCTTGGTAATGAAGTTACGCTCTACGCTGAAGCCTACGCCTGTACCGCACATCAACACGTACATCAACTCGTCAAAGCTACGTGGTGAGTCAATGGCTAAGTAACTACAATTAAATCCAGCTACGTTGTCTTTGTCTAGAGCTTCACCTGCTGTCATCATACAGCGCATGCTAGGCATGACTTCCATGCTGTGAATGGCGTTAAACATTTTTAAAGCTACTGTCTCGTCTATCTGTCCACGGTCTTTCCAGAAGTCTACGTAACGGTTGACTGTCTCGTCCCAACGCTCTCTGCGCTTCTGCTCAGGTAGCCATCGTGCGTAGCGGCTCTTGTGTATAAACTGTTGGTACTGATCCATTATTATTCCTCATTTGGTGGTATGTGGTAGGAGCATGCTCTTAAGAAGTAATCAAACTGCTCTCTCATGTCAGATAATGTTAACCCATCGTTATATATCGTATAGACTATCTTGACTGCTGGACATATCCTCTCTACTTCTCCGAACTCTGGATAGTGTATCAGCTCAAATCTAGGTTGTCTGTCCATCAGCTATTCTCCTCTGTTACCATTGCTGTTAGCTTTCGTAAGTACCAACCAGCTTTCTGTAAGTCTTCTACCTGCTTGCCTTTGTAGTCATAGCGCCACAGATACTTCAGGCAGTTACCCTTGAGGTAGCCTTTGAATGCAACACTGGACATGGATTCCTCTATTGCATCAATACACTCTATATTCCCTGAGTTGTAGTGCTTAGGCGCACCTACCATGTCTTCTTCTTCCTCGTCTTCCCAGAGGTCTGCATCTTCATCGTGTGCTGCCTTCATCCATGCCTCTAGTCCTGTCTTTTTCTCAATAGCAGGTGCTTGCTTTCTCAGGGCATCCCACTGTGCTGGTGTTGCGTCATTGAGTCTCATCATCAAAGTCCTCTGTTATTCTGTCAAAGTTTCTAATTAGTCTATGTTCAAATGCTTCTACTAAGTCTGTCGTGGTAATGTTTAACAACTCACATATCATCTCTTCGTCACAGAACATTACAATCTTTTCTTTAAGTTCCTCCAATGTCAAGGCCATTAGACTTTCTTCCTTTTGATGTACCGTGTCATCTCCTTGGCTGTCTCTACAGTGTAGTGCTGGAACCCTTCCTTCTCACACCACTCTCCCATAGTTATCTTGCCACCTTTACGTACCTTCTTGTTAGGGTTTGACAACACAAAGATTAACTCCCACTCAGGCATTGAATCTCTAATGGCTGTGTACTTCTGTGTGTCACCTACCCTGAAGAACCCTTTACACTCTATCAGTATTGCCTTGTCCTCGTGTACGAAGTCCGGTAGATACTTCTTGTGTACTGTGTACGGTATGCCATACGGTTCAAACTTGTAATGTCCATCTAGCTTCTCTGATAAATCCTTCTCAAGTCCTGACCTAAAAGCCCTCTTCATCTGGCATTACCTCCTGTACCTTGGGTTCCTTTACTACGTCTACTAAATACTTTGGCCCGTAGGAGTAAGCGAAGACCCGTAAGTTTGGATAGCAGTGGTCTTTGAATTGACAGTAAGAGCAGCCAATAGATAGCTTTGAGTTTCCTGATTTGCCGTCCGGTACGGGTGGGTAACACCACTCCGCTGGCTCTGGCTGCTCTACTAGCTTTTTTACATGCTTCACCCTGTCAACTATGTCGCCCTTCAATACCTCGTAAACAGGAGCCTCTGTGTCATTCAAGTCATACTTGAGGTAGGTCAGGTGTCCGTTGGCCTTGTCCATTGCAAGCCATCCAAACTCTGTCTGTCCCTCTGAGTGTGCGTAGGCTTTGATCTGATCAATATAACCAAAGGGATCGTCGTATGCCAGTGTACCATCCTTAAACTTCTTGAACCCAAAGCTGCTTGCTGACTTGACATCAGTAACAACACCGTCAATCTTGCAGTCCATGTGACCCACAATTCCTTCAACATTACATACCTTCTGTTCGTCAGTTACTGTGTGTCCAGCCATGCGGGTCAGGAACAGCAACATCTCTTCAATCAAATGACCGTACATAAACTTGATGTAGGTGTGTGGCTGCAGCTCTTCACCTTCTGTACCGTTAAAGTGATTCCAGAGATACTTGTCGGTGCGGCCGATATTACTGAGGCGAAGCCTCCGGTTATCCTCTCGCTTCTTCCGACCAAACTCAGTACGCATCAGTGCCTTGACACCTTCTCCGAACTTCTCTATCTCTGCTTCTACATCTACAGAGGGGTCAGCATCCTTGCTTTCCATCAGTGCGTAAATGTCCGCTACTACATTGTTCGTTGTTTTATTAGTACTCATGTATCACTTCCAGTATTAGTTCGTTTGCTATCGGAGGTGGCAACCTGAACCACTCGTTGATGTTGTCACATTCCTTTGCTAGTCTTACGTGTGCTGCTGCCTCCGCCGCTCTCCTGTCATCTACCTCGTAGGAATAAACCAAGATGTAATCTCTGAACGGTGAGGATGTTTGATAACTCTTAAGCCTATCCTCTGAGTCTACCGCCATCCCTACCTTGACCCACTCAGGCCACGCCGGGTTAGTCATTACATATACATACCCTTCCTTGACTTGATTGTACACTTCCTGTGTCTTCCAGCCGAACAGTTTAGCCAACAGGCTGGGAGACCTTTCCCCTCTCTTAATCCTATTCTCTACTCTGCGTATGTCATAACATGTCTTACATTTGTAATGCTTCTTAGCTACAAAGGACTCATACCAGTTGTCTTGCGTTAAAGGTACTGAGCAGCTGATACACTCCTTATCAGTGGGTATCTGCCCAACTGGTTCCGACTTTGTAATCTCCGGCGAGAGGGCAGTTGAGTTCGTAGTGGAGGCCCGCAGCTTCAACACAGCTTGCTGCCAGTCTTCCGAAAACCTCTGACTTCTCCTGTCTGACTTCTGTCTGGATTTCATCGTGGATGTTCCCTAAAAAGTTAAAGTCTATACCCCATAGTATAGCATATTCATGCAGTAAACACAAGGCTTTCTTCATAACGATAGCCCCGGCTGACTGAAGTAAGCTATTCAATGCAGCGTGTTCTGATCGTATGGCGATCCTTCTTTTATCCAAGCCATAAACATAGCCTCTTGTAGCCGCCATTCCAACTCGTGTTCGTAACTCTCCAAGAGCTGGCGTATTTGCGAGGAACTTTTCCTTAAGTCTCTGACCGTCCTTTCTAGTTCCACCAACGATGCTTCCGATTTTGGCATCTCCGGCCCCATACAGGAAAGCGTAGATGAAAGTCTTAGCTTGATCTCTAGTGTCAAGGCCCGCAGCCAACTGATTTGCCGTGTGTATATCTCCGTTGAGTATTTCATTTGTGTATCCTTCATCGTTCATGTAGTGTGCCAACATACGTAGCTCAAGACCGCTGGCATCCATACCAACTAACTTGTATCCTTCCTGTACCGTCCACACATCACGACACTGCTTGCCGTAGGGTGAGTAGACCGCTGGTACCTGCCCCATATTGGGACTGGAGTGCGTCATGCGTCCTGTCACTGCTCCGTTGGTGTTCACATACCCGTGTACTCTACCGTCATCCTCGACTGCGTCTAGCCAGCTTTGCACCTGTGCGACACGCTTCTGTATCATCAGGTACTCAGCTATCAGGGAAGCCTGTGGTATTCCTTTCACTGTACTCAGCACCGCCTCGTCTACGATGGCTTGTCCTGTCTCAGTAAATTGCTTAGGCTTCCAGCCAAAGTACTGGAGGTATCGTCCTATCTGCTGTCGTGAACCCAAGTTAAACTCTGGGTAGTCAAGACGGCTGAAGGGAGCTACTGCGGTAGTCCACTGTTCGCCTAGAAATTTAAGCCCAACAACCGAATACGCACCATCTTTCTTAATCTTAGGGGTAATCTCTTTGACAAATGTTGGTAACGGTTTGAAAGTTTTATGCACTTCGTCTTCAAGGTCATTCTTCTTCTCCTTTAGTTCTGCTAGTAATCCAAATGCTTTCTCTTGATCTAAGAGCCAGCCTGTTTTAATTTGCTGTGATACAATGCTTTGTACTTGGTGTTCAAGGACAATGCTTTCAGCTCCAAAATCTGCAAGGTCAAGAAGTAATCTCTTGTACACCAGCACATTAACATTAACGTCTTGCTTGCAATAGTCCACCATATCCTGCGAATAATTATCCCAGTCATCATGGTCTCCTTTAGATTGATTAAGTCTATCACCCCAGTTACGGAGAGAGTGACCGCCCTCTCGTGAAGGGTTGGCCAGTCTCGACATGACTAATGTGTCGGTAACCTTGCACTTACTAAAGTCTGTACCCAGCAGCTCCTCAAGGACAGGGATGTCATAGTCAATGATGTTGTGACCTATGATCTCACACTCTCCAAGACCTGCAATGTAATCGTTGAACGCTAGTAACGAATCACCTGAGAACGTATGCGTCTCACCGGTGTCCAGTTCCGTAGCTACAATTACCCAGACCTTTGTAGGCTTAAGGCCGTTAGCTTCTATGTCGAATACGATTTGCATTAGAACTCCGCGTTATCTCCTGTAGGACAGGCTGTCTCAATCATGCGGCCTGACTCCTTATCGTAGTACAGGTAACACGCGGGGCCAGTCAGACCTACAAACCTATTCTTCAATACACGTACCGTGGTGGTGTTGCGTATCTCAGGGTCAACGTGTTGTTGGTCACGCTCCAAGCCAATCACAATATCACTGAGCTGTGCGATGGCCGCAGAACCACGTAGCTCACCCAAGCTAATCTTCCCACCGTCCTCGTGTGCCTTGGCACCGCTGGGTCTGCGAAGGTGTGATACTAGGAATAGCCCTACACCTGTCTCCTGAACCAGCTTGCGGAGGTTAGTCATAATACTGTCGATAGCCTTACGCTCGTCACCGTTGTCCTGATCGCTGACCACGATGCTCAGGTGATCAAGGATAATCCACTTGCAGTCCAGACCTTTAGCCATGTATCGTATACGGCCTAACAGATCGTCCTCGCTTGTGCTACCCCAATGATCTAACAACTGTAACTTATCTAAACCAAACGTCCTTTCCCAGTAACCACGCTCTTCCTCTATTGATACCCCTGCTCGTACCTCTGGTACGTGAAGTAATTTGTTAGCCTCCATAGACATAATACCTAACGTAGTCTTAGGTATGTCTTCCTCCAGAGCTAGGATGCCGATGTTGTCTTCCGTGTTCTTCAGTAGATAATACTCAAGCTCTCGCATGATCTGGCTCTTACCCATTCCTGACCCTGATGTGATGGTCACTAACTCCTGCGGTCTAAAGCCGTAGGTAAAAGCATTCAAGCAGTCCCAAGGATAGGGTATGGACTTGACATCCCTCTTCTCTTGAAGTAAATCCCAAGTATCTAAACCTGAGACAATACCGTCCGGTCTAAATGTCTTAGCGTTCCACCACTCCTTAACAAACGCCTGCACCTGATTGCTCTTAAGCATATCGCCTGCATCCTTGGCTGGCAGTGTGACATTCTTGGCCTTGTTGGGGGTGAACAGATTAAGCACCGACTTGGCTGCTTCCTGTCCTGCCTTGTCGTTGTCAAAGCAGATCACCACATTGTCAAAGGTCTCAAGCCACTCTAGGTTCGCTTTGATGTCTTTGGCTGCTCCGGCTGCACCTGATCTGATGGAGACGACTGGCCACTTTCCGTCGAACATTTCGTTGACAGCAAGTGCGTCCGCCTCGCCTTCTGTGATCGTGATGTACTTACCGCCCGTCTTGAAAGCCTGCTGGCCGAACAGCCCTGCCTCATTGAACTCTCCTGTTGCATAGAATGATTTAGTTTCGGTGATCCGCACCTTGGTTCCTGTCACCGCGCCTGTGTCCTTGTTGTGGTACGGGTAGTGATGCTTGACAATTTGTCCGTCAGTGCCGTACTCAACTGTCACACCGTACCGCTGGCACGTTGACTGTGAGATACGTCTATCAGGGATTGCCGCTGTTACACCTGTCATCTCTAATGACCTCGTTGGTTTGCGTTGTGTTACTTGTCCTATCTGACCGTTGCCATGTTCGTAATAGTTGCAGCCCCCAGAGAAGCAGACTGCATGACCATCACTATAGCGAGCCAGATTGTCCGATGAGCCACACGAAGGGCATGGCTCATGTTGGACGAATGTTGACTCAACCGCCACTAGAAGTCCTCTCCGCCTTCCTGTTCAGCTACCTCAAGCACCTTGATCTTGTTCAGGTACGTGCTGGTGCCGTGTACAGGGTGTGGCTGGCCTTCTGCGTACATGATACGCACCTTAGAGCCTCGACCAATGCGACCCTTGAACGGGTTGCCCTCTGCATCCATCACCGGGACATCGTACTTGGTGCTGAACTTGCGCTGCTTGACTCCCTCGTACTCGCGGAGCTTGACACCTGAACCAGCCAAGGTATCTGCTGTTGGTTCATCCAAGCTGAGAACCAGAGAGAACTTTCCGGTTGACTGACCCTGATACATCTCATGTTCGTCTAGGTTTTCAAATGCTACTAATCCTTCTAATACTGCCATGGTTACTACCTCTATGTTATGACCCCTAAGGATCGTTTGGTTAATACTTTAATGATTAATAATTAATTTATCCCTTACTACCTGAGTATTATATCAAGTATTTAAGAGAACGTCAAACTCTTTCTCGCTTAATTGCCCAAAGCTGTCATGCATGGCCTCATCGCTATGAGACAGGCAGATATTACACAGGTCTAAGTGTATCCCGGTCTCTTTGTCTACCTTCTTTAGTTCATATTCGTTCAGGATAACGTCACACGCTTTGCATCTACTCATCTGGGAATGCCTCTCTGTATTGTCTAGTCATATTGTCATAGGGATTGCTATAGTACTCATCACGCATCTGTTTTGTGACCCTCTGGGTTAGCTCTGAGAGCGTCATGCAGTATACCTGATACTCGACTAGCTCGTCGACCATAACGTGCGCCTGTGGCTCAATCCAATCGTTCTGGGTGTACTCATAGCCCATCATCTCCTCTTTGATTCTACTCATAGTAGTCATCCTCAATTGTGTTGTCTAGTGCCGGGTCTTCCAGCGTCAGGGAAGTATACACCAGCCAAGCCACAAAGGAAACAAATAAAGCACTTGCTATTGTGAATAAAATCATTCGTAAACCTCCTCATAAACCCGACCGTATGATACCAGACACAGGGGCAGATGTAAAATGACTCCTTGGAATGGCATGGTCTCTGTCTTGCCTGTGTTTGTATTGTAGACCCAAACCGGGCGACTGTCTGGGAACTCAAGATCAAAACCTACACCCAGCCTGTACTCTACGCTTAACACTCTGTTAAATATTATCATTGGTTTTCGCCTGTTGTTTTTCCAGCCATTTGTCATCGCCTATTATATCCGCCAGTGCCTCATCAATCTCCCATTGCTGCATGGGTGGATACTCATCATCATCCAATAGATGCTCGTCGCCATGATACTCATTATTTTTCATATAAAATACTCCAATATATTGTTAGTCATTAACCAGAACACGCCTTTGTGTACGGCTATTACAATGGCTGTCAGTGTAGACCAGCCCACCACCTCCGCTATGATATTATCCATGATGTCACCCCGTAGCCTATAAAGAAACCCACAGTGAAACCGATTGTACACCACTTGGCGTACCAGTACAAGTCATTCATGACGCTGCCTCCTTTTTTGGTGGAAAACCCAAAGCTTCTCGCGTGTATCTATCACCGTATTCTGGATAGTCTACGCGTACCTGTCGCATCATATCGCGCCACGGTTGTGCGGCTTTATGGCCGTCCTGTCTATATGAGTTTCTATACATTCTTGAGAGTTTAGACAGTGTTTCCCTATATCCTGCATAACTTAATCCCATTACGCTGCCTCCTCTGGCATTTGTTCCGTTACAGTATCACATAAGGCCAGCGCCTCCTGCAATACGTCCTCTGCGTGTTCTGTGCGTCCTGATGCTAACATCAGCGCCATAAACTCAAGTTTAAATCTAATCACTTCGCCTTTGGTTTTCATTATGCCACCTTCTCTGTTAGATTGGAAATAAACTCTGGGCTACGTGTCTCAACATCAGCAAACACACCTTGCAACCATTTGTTAATATGTCGTGTTGTGGTTTGTGAGTACCATTCGCTAGTTTTAACATATTGACCAGACGGGAGCATCGCCGCCACTGGTGTTGAGTAGCTAAACAATATAACTGCTCCGCTATTTGTTGCTAATTCAGTCATGTTACTACCTAATTGCTTAAGTTTCATCTGTATTGCCTCATTGTTGTTTAGTTGGTTTAATAATGCCCACTATAGGCTAGTGGACACGATAAAGCAACTACACTTCCTCCAATGTTTCCAGCATCTCATAGGCATGCTCTAGTGCTTCTTGTTCTGTATCAATACCGTAACATGTGAAGCAATGATAATCTACCCATTCGCCACCAATGGGCGTTTGTAGGTTAAAGGTTGCTGACTCGTTCCACTCTATGCGGATATGTTCGCCGTTGTGTTCCAGTTCCCAATGTTTCATTTTAAATTACTCCCATCATTTGTAGGTTGACCCATATTAACACGGTGATTCCTAGTATTGCAAACGCTATGCTGTCGCCGTATGTCATCTTGTGTACCTCTGTGTTGTTGTCTTGATGGGGCCATTGTATCAACCTGTGCAACCCTGTCAACAACTATTTGCAATTAATTTACCATTTGTCGCATATAGATAAATCATGTCGCTATCTGATAAGCCTACCTTTTATACTATGTGTGCGCGTGTGAATACCACAGTACAGAACTTGTGTCAACCTGTGGATTCATACAGTGGTTGAGGTGTCCTATGGTATCCACTGGCATACCCACACTTCACCTTGTGGAATCCCATGCAATACCCGTGCCAACATGGCAGCCTGTGGATAACTTGTGGATGCTTGTGTATAACCTGTGGATAAATAGACCCCCGGGGGGCCTGACGTGGCCAGCAGCTTGTCTTAGTACCCGCCTGTATACAAAATAGTAGCAATTTGGAAAAAAGAGTGTATAATTACATTTACTTATGACTACCTGTGCATGCCATAACTCCTTGTAATACCTGTGTATTCCTAAGATGACACCTGTATAGCCAAAAGCTATTAAAGGGACGGCCCTTATGTATAAATATGTTAACATTAGTAAAGAAAAGACTTGACTTTTGGTTAGAAATATGGTATAATTTATAGTATACTAAAGAAGATAAAGATTACCCCGCGCCCTTAAGTATCCTTAAGCATCGTTAGGATTGATCTTTTAATAATAATTAAAGAAACTAACTAAAGTATACTTAAGTATCCTTAAGTACTAAGGGAAATACAATGAATACTAAAGAACCTAAGGGTAGTCAGCCCGCAAAGCGGGTGGGCCGACCAAAGAAAACAGCAGTTGTGTCAAAAACTAAGGGCAAACGTAACTCAGTAGGGCGGCCCAAGGGTGATGCTGCGGTCATTAACGAATACAAGGCTAGAATGCTGGCATCTCCTAAGAGTAGGAAGGTGCTAGATAGTATATTGTCAGCAGCCTTGGACGATGACCACAAGAATCAAGCAGCAGCATGGAAGCTCTGCATGGATAGGTTACTACCTGTCAGTTATTTTGAAAAGGATAAAGCCAGCGGAGGCAAGAGTGCCATCAACATCTCTATTACAGGTGTTGGCGGTGAGACTACAGTCATATCCGGCGGCCAAGAAGAACCCATTGAAGGGGACTATACAGATGTATGATATAAATCAAGACTTAGACTATTTTACTAAGGAAGAGTTTGCTTGTCAGTACACTGGCGAGAATGAGATTAGTGACAGGCTGTTGCTGAAGTTAGATTTGTTACGTGCTAGATGTGGTTTCCCCTTCGTTATTACAAGTGGCTACAGATCAGTAGACCACCCCATAGAAGCAAAGAAGGAGACACCCGGAACTCATGCCCAAGGCATCGCAGCAGATATTAAAGTCAATGACGGTACACAACGGTTTAGGATTGTTCAAGAGGCTATCTCGATGGGCTTTTCAGGAATTGGAGTTGCTAGTAGCTTTGTGCATGTTGACATCCGCGACCTTGACGGTAATGAGCCTCCTGTAATGTGGACGTACTAGCTTGACTGATCTTAATGTCTCGCTATTACCTTGGCAGCAAGAAGTCTGGGAAGACGACACACGCTTTAAAGTAGTGGCTGCGGGTAGACGTACAGGGAAAAGTAGACTAGCTGCTTGGCGGTTAATCATCAGCGCGTTGTCTGATAAGAAAGGTCAGGTGTTCTACGTTGCCCCTACACAGGGTCAGGCTAGAGACATTATGTGGCAGTTGTTGCTGGAGCTAGCACACAATGTTATCTCTACAGCCCACGTTAACAACCTACAGATTAAGCTGATCAATGGCTGCACCATCTCTCTAAAGGGTGCTGATAGACCAGAGACCATGCGTGGTGTTAGTCTAAAGTTCCTGTGTATGGATGAGTACGCAGACATGAAGCCAGAGGTGTGGGAGCAAATCCTACGTCCTGCATTGGCGGATCAGAAGGGTGATGCGCTCTTTATTGGTACACCTATGGGTCGTAACCACTTCTACGATCTATACCAGTACGCTAGTATCTCTGAAGACCCTACGTTCAAGGGCTACCACTTCACTAGCTACGATAACCCGTTACTTGATCCTGAAGAGATTGAAGCAGCTAAAGGCTCTATGTCAGCCTTCTCTTTCCGTCAGGAGTTTATGGCATCCTTCGAGGCGCACGGCAGTGAACTCTTTAAAGAAGAAGATGTTAGATTTAGTGAGGAAGAACCTACTGATGGTAATTATTACATTGCTGTCGATTTGGCAGGATTTGCAGATGTACAGAAAGTCACGACTAAAACCAAACGACTTGACCAGACGGCAATTGCTGTGGTTAAAGCGGGCGTGGACGGGTGGTGGGTTGCTAATATCATACATGGCCGTTGGGGCGTCGAAGAGACTGCCAGACGAATCTTTGAAGCAGTCAGAGACTACCAACCAGTCGCAGTAGGTATTGAGAAGGGTGCGTTAAAGAATGCTGTCTACCCCTACCTGAACGACATAATGAAGAAGAACCAGAGATTCTTTAGAATAGAAGAGCTGACACACGGCAACAAGAAAAAGACTGACAGGATCGTGTGGGCGCTACAAGGCCGTTTAGAACACGGTAACTTAGTATTAAACAAGGGTAAGTGGAATGCTCAGTTCCTAGACGAGTTGTTTCAGTTTCCTAACCAATTAGTCCACGACGACTTGATAGATGCTCTTGCATACATTGACCAGTTAGCTAAGGTCTCGTATGCTTTTGACTATGAAGAAGAGGACTACGAATTCCTAGACAAATACGCAGGCTATTAATTATGGAACTAGAAGGCAACGACAACTTCACGCTAGAGCAGGACATTGAAGGCTGGGTAATGGATAAGTGCGATAGCTGGCGCGATCATTACGAAGCTAACTATTCACAACGCTTTGACGAATACTATCGACTGTGGCGTGGTCAGTGGTCATCAGAAGACCAGACTCGTCAGTCAGAACGCTCTAAGATTATATCTCCTGCACTACAACAGGCTGTAGAGTCATCTGTAGCAGAGCTAGAGGAAGCTACCTTTGGCCGTGGTAAGTGGTTCGACATCAAAGACGATGTACGTGATCAGAACCCCGCTGACATTGCAGCCTTACGCAGTTACTTGGAAGAAGACTTTGCAAAGAATAAAGTACGTAAGAACGTAGCTGAGTGTCTAATCAACGCTGCTGTATTCGGTACAGGCATTGCAGAAGTTGTTATAGAAGAAGAAAAAGAGATGGCTCCTGCTACACAGCCTGTGATGGGCGGTGAGCTACAAGCAGTGGGCGTTACCATACAAGACCGCACTTGCGTTAAGTTGCGTCCTGTTATGCCACAGAACTTCCTGATTGACCCAGTAGCTACAGACATTGACACTGCGCTGGGCTGTGCAGTAGACGAGTATGTGTCTAGCCACTTGGTTGAACAGCTACAGGAAAAAGGTGTATACCGTGACGAGCCTTTGTCTGTTGCTGCCAGTGACTTTGATTTAGAACCTGATCAGGAACTGACTACCTTCCCTGAAGACAAGGTTAGACTGACTAAATACTACGGCCTTGTTCCTACGCACCTGCTAAAAGCAGCTATGGAAGATGCTGAAGAAGACGAAGAAGTTGTAGAGTTTGGTGGAGAAGAAGAAGATACCTACTACACTGAAGCTATGGTTGTTATTGCCAATGGCGGTACTCTGCTAAAGGCTGAAAAGAACCCGTACATGATGCAGGATCGTCCTGTCGTAGCATTCCCATGGGATGTCGTTCCTAGCCGCTTCTGGGGTCGAGGAGTATGTGAGAAAGGGTACAACAGTCAGAAGGCGTTAGACGCAGAATTACGCGCTAGAATCGATGCTCTAGCACTAACCATCCACCCAATGATGGCTATGGACGCTTCTCGCATGCCTCGTGGTGCTAAACCCAGCATACAACCGGGTAAGACCATCCTAACCAACGGTAACCCTTCAGAGATATTACAGCCCTTTAACTTTGGTCAGGTTAACCAGATTACCTTTGCACAGGCTCAGTCACTACAGACTATGGTACAGACTGCCACAGGCGCTATTGACAGTGCTGGTATCTCTGGCTCTATTAACGGTGACGCTACAGCCGCTGGTGTTTCTATGTCACTGGGTGCTATCATCAAGCGCCACAAGCGTACACTGATTAACTTCCAAGATTCTTTCCTGATCCCATTCGTACAGAAGGCTGCTTACCGTTACATGCAGTTTGAGCCTGAGCTGTACCCAGTAGCTGACTACAAGTTCCACACCTCTAGCTCACTAGGCATTATTGCTCGTGAGTACGAAGTGACTCAGCTTGTACAGTTGCTACAAACCATGTCACCAGACACGCCAATGTATCCTAAGCTAGTTATGTCCATTATCGACAACATGAACCTGTCCAACCGTGAAGAGCTTATTGCTACTCTTGAGCAGGCTAATCAGCCTAATCCAGAAGCACAACAGGCTCAACAGATGGCACAGCAAGCTCAGATGGAGTTCCAACAGTCACAGACTGCTGCACTCAATGGACAAGCACAAGAGTCTCAAGCTAGAGCGCAAAAGATTACAGTGGAAGCGCAGGCTATACCGCAGGAACTAGAGATTGACCGCATTAAAGCTGTTACTACTAATCTTAAAGCTGGAGATGCTGATGACAAAGAGTTCCAAAAGCGTCTTGAAATCTCTAAGCAATTACTTAAGGAACGTGAAGTAGCAGTTAAAGAAAGTAATGTTTCTCCAGAAGCAACTCCTCAACCACCGGCTCCTCGACCAGCAGCTCCTCAGCCACAACCACAAGGAATGATACCCAATGGTCAGCAATAGAGACTTAGAGAATGTCGTTGAACAGGTAAATGTAAAGTTTGAGGAACTGTTTAAGAAGATTGCACAACTTGAGAAACAAATGGAGACTAAGAATGCCAGCAAAAAAACCAGACCCAAGACTAGCTAGAGCTGGTGTCACTGGATACAATAAGCCGAAGCGTACCCCTAATCACCCAAAGAAAAGCCATGTTGTTGTGGCAAAAGAAGGTGACAAAATCAAGACGATTAGGTATGGAGAACAGGGGGCAAAGACCGCAGGAAAACCTAAAGCGGGAGAGTCCGAAGCAATGAAAAAGAAACGTGCTAGCTTTAAAGCACGACATGGTAAAAACATTGCTAAAGGTAAGATGTCAGCAGCTTATTGGGCTGATAAATCTAAGTGGTAAACATTTATATGTACATAAAAGTGGTTTAAGTCTACATATATATGCACATTGTCACTGTACATATAAACACAATAGGAGAATACTATGCCATACGGTAAAGGTACATACGGTAATAAAGTAGGTCGTCCACCTAAGAAAAAGACACAGCCTAAGAAGAAGCCAGTTAAACGATGAAGGGTCAGACCCACGGTGGTAAAGGAAGTGCCCAGCGCAAGACAGATCAGAAGAAGTTTGCAGCCAACTGGGACGCCATATACAACAAAAATACGACAAAGTCAAGTAAAAAAAACAAATAACGCTTGACTTTCTTATTCATTTATGATATAATAAGTAGTATATGAGGTGTTTATATCTCATTAATGATAACTTAACTTAACTGTCCTTAGGGAGAAACAGTATGATTGATAAAGACCTTGAGCTATATTACCGTAACATTAGAGATATGTTTGGAACAGACGGCTGGAAGCAGCTAATGGAAGACCTTAAGTCTAATGCGATGGTGATCAACTCAGTAGAAGCTGCAAAAGATAATGAAGACCTTTACTTCCGTAAGGGCCAACTCGCTGTCATAGCTAACCTACTAAACCTAGAAGCTCAAATCGATGCAACAGAAGCAGAAGCATTAAAGGAAGATGAAGTAGAAGAAGCTGCCTAATGAGGGCTATCTACGAGTATCGCTGCGAGGATGGACACACAAACGAACGCTACACAGATTCAGAGTGTACCTACATTCCCTGCTTAGATTGCGACAAGATTGCAAGAAGAATTGTAAGTGCTGTGCGAAGTAAGTTAGACCCGCTATCTGGTGATTTTATGGGTGCTACTAGAAAGTGGGAAAAGAACAGAGCGCAGAAGTTACAGCAAGAACGCAAGGCCAACTCCTAACCGAAGCCCTGCATAATACACCTCCATAATGAGAATACTCACGGAGTTTAATAATGGCAACACTAATAGACGAGCGTCCAGAAGACGTCGAAACTGAACATGAAGAAGTAAGTCAGATTCAAGAGGAGCCTCAAGTAGAGGAAACTCCTCAAGAACAAGAAGAAATCCCTGATAAGTACAAAGGAAAGTCAACCGCTGAGATTGTAAGGATGCACCAAGAAGCTGAGAAGCTACTAGGAAAGCAAAGCGGTGAGGTAGGGGAGCTTCGTTCAGTAGTAGACAACTACATCCAGACACAACTCGACACCAACACCCCAGCAACCCAAGAACCTGAAGAAGACATAGACTTTTTCTCTGATCCCGACAAGGCTGTCGAGAGAGCGATTAAGAATCATCCTTCAATTAAAGCTGCTGAAGCACAAACTCAGCAGTACAAGCAGCAAACAGCGCAGGCTCAATTGCAACAACGTCATCCTGACATGCAAGAGATTCTGCAAGATGGTAAGTTTGTTGATTGGATTAAAGGATCAAAGATTCGTACTCAGCTCTTTGCACAAGCGGATACGCAGTATGACTACGAAGCTGCTGATGAGCTTTTCACTATATGGAAAGAGCGTCAACAAACAGTAGCTCAGACTGCCGTTAATGAGAAAGCAAGCAGAAAAGAAGCTGTCAAGACTGCCTCAACGGGCGGTGCAAAAGGAAGTGGCGAGACAGCATCTAAGAAAGTCTATAGGCGCTCAGACATTATTAAACTAATGCAAACTGACCCTGATAGGTATTTAGCTTTATCTCCAGAAATCGAGAGGGCTTATGCTGAAAAGAGGGTTAGATAACTAATCTCTTTAAGGAAGTATTATCATGGCTACATCAGTATATCCCAATATGGGCGGAGCAGTAGACAACACTAGCGCAGCTACTTTTATCCCAGAAATCTGGAGTGACGAAGTAATTGCAGCATACAAGAGCAATCTTGTAATGGCTAACCTCGTTAAAAAAATGAGCATGACTGGTAAGAAAGGTGACACCATTCACGTACCTAAGCCTGCTCGTGGTACAGCCACTGCTAAAGTTGCAGAGACTGCCGTAACTATCCAGAACTCTGTTGAGTCAGAAGTTCTGATTAACATCAACAAGCACTTTGAGTTCTCTCGTCTAATCGAAGACATCACCGAAGTACAGGCTCTCGCTTCACTGCGTCAGTTCTACACTGGTGACGCAGGCTATGGTCTGGCTAAGCAGGTTGACAACGATCTGTTTACTCTGGCTAAGTCTTTCGGTGACGGTGATGGCTCTAGCTACGTTAACTCTGGTTCTTTCCAGATTAACACTACCTCTGGTGCTTTGGAAGCCTATGATGCTGACGGTACTGCTGACATTGGCGCTTTCTCTGACGCTGCGTTCCGTGCGCTGATTCAGAAGCAAGACGATGCAGACGTTCCTATGGACAACCGTAGCTTCATCGTTCCTCCTTCACTGCGTAACGCTATCATGGGTATTGATCGCTACACTTCTACTGACTTTGTTAATGGCAAAGGCGTAGAGACTGGCAAGATTGGTAACCTGTACGGTGTTGACGTATATGTTTCTACTAACGTACCTACTCTTGAGTCAGGCGTTCGTGGCGCTCAGCTGATCCACAAGGACACCAACGTTCTTGCAGAGCAGCAGGCTATCCGTTCACAGACTCAGTACAAGCAGGAGTTCCTCGGTACTCTTTACACTGCTGATTGTTTGTATGGCGTTCAGGTCATGCGTCCAGAAGCAGGCTTCACCCTAGCTGTACTTTAAAGCTAAACTGGGGGATTCTTCGCGGAGTCCCCCTTTCTTTATTCTCCCTTTCTTTTGTTTTCGTAGGAGCTACAATGGCTATATTTAGAGGTGATGGTGGTGCTGGTGACTCCAATACGGATGCCACTATATCTGCTGTTACAGCCCAAGCTGCGATAGCTACTACGAAAGCAAGTGATGCAGCCGCTAGTGCGGTAGATGCGGCTAACTCTGCAACTACTGCTACAACTAAAGCTGCTGAAGCAAGTACCTCTGCTACTAATGCGGCCAACAGTGCTACAGGTGTTGCAGCCTACGCAACAGCAGCAGAGAACTCAGCAACTGCCGCAGCATCCTCAGAGACCAACGCAGCCACTAGTGCTACAAACGCTGCTACTAGTGCCACAGCAGCCAGTGCCTCTGAGACAGCCGCAGGAGCCTCTGAGACGGCTTCCGCTGCTAGTGCTACCACTGCTACTACTAAAGCCTCAGAAGCCGCTACAAGCGCAACCAGTGCGTCTAACAGCGCTTCTACGGCAACGACTAAAGCATCAGAGGCTTCGACTAGCGCCAGCAATGCCTCAACCTCCGAAAGCAATGCTGCTACATCGGCCTCTAATGCTTCCTCTTCAGCCACTGCTGCTAGTGATTCAGCTACAGCATCTGCTGCTTCAGCCAGTGGTGCAGCTACCTCAGCCACCAATGCTGCTGCAAGTGCTACAGCGGCTGCTGCTTCAGAGTCCTCTGTATCTGCGGATGCTAGTGCTGCGGCTACCTCAGCTACCAATGCAGCCAACAGCGCCACAGCAGCGTCAGGCAGTGCTACAACAGCCACGACCAAGGCTAGTGAAGCAGCTACATCAGAAACTAATGCAGCGACTAGCGCATCTACGGCTACCACTAAGGCTGGTGAAGCAAGCACCAGTGCTACCAATGCAGCAAGCTCTGCTACTAGCGCAGCTTCCAGCGCCACTACAGCAACTACCAAGGCTGCTGAAGCAGTAACCTCTGCAAGCAATGCAGCAACCTCTGCAAGCACTGCAACTACCAAGGCATCAGAGGCAAGCACCAGCGCAACTAACGCAGCCACTAGCGAGACTAACGCAGCCAGCAGTGCTACAGCAGCAGCAGGGTCAGCTAGTACAGCGACTACTAAAGCATCTGAGGCAGCTACCAGTGCTACCAACGCAGCCTCTAGTGCTTCTACAGCGTCTACACAGGCAAGCAATGCAGCCACTAGTGCTACAGCAGCACAGACAGCAGAGACCAATGCAGAGACTGCTGAGACTAACGCTGAGACTGCTGAGACTAATGCAGCCTCTAGTGCTACGGCAGCGGCAGCTAGTGCTACAGCAGCAGCTAACAGTGCTACAGCGGCGGCAGCGGAGTTGTCTACAGCAGCTCTAAAGGCTAATAACTTGTCTGACTTGACTAGTGCATCTGCTGCTAGGTCTAACTTAGGACTAGGTACTGCTGCTACTACAGCGGCTACGGACTATGCTACAGCAGCTCAAGGTGCTTTGGCTGACTCAGCTTTACAATCTAACTCAACTTTAAACGCAGACAACATGACTACTGGTACGCTGAACGGCGGCACATACTAAGGGTATATAACTATGGCAACAAAAATTGTAACAAAGAACAGCTCTACTGCTTCTGCCGTTCCAACAGCAAGTGATCTTGTACAGGGTGAACTGGCAGTCAACGTAGCTGACAAACGATTATTTACTGAAGATAACGCAGGTGCTATTGTAGAGCTGGGTACTAACCCTAGCACTCTAACGGTCACAGGCGAAATCACAGCCAACGGCGGCATAGCGTTGGGCGACAATGACAAGGCTACGTTTGGTGTTGGTGATGATCTACAGATTTATCATGAACCAAACAACAGCATTATAAAAGCTTCTGTCGGCAGTTTATTAATACAAGGCGATAATATCCGCTTACAAAAAGTTGACGGCACTGAAAACATGCTTACTGCTGTAAATGATGGACAGCTAAAGCTATTTTATGATGGCGCAGAAAAACTAGCCACCACCTCCACAGGCATAGACGTTACTGGCACAGTGACTGCTGATGGGTTGACTGTTGATAGTGGTACAGCTACACCAATTATAAATTTATCAAGAAGCGGTACTTACAGTGGCATAACTTTTTCCCAGACTGTAACAAATGCAAGTGGCGCTGGCGCTGATTTAATGACGTACTCGTTAGATAACGATACAGGCTTTCTTTGGCAGACTACAGATTCTGGAGGCACATTAGGAAAAGGTTTGTTAATTGCTCCTAACAGAGACATCAGCTTCTACGAGGACACAGGCACAACGCCTAAGTTCTTCTGGGATGCGTCTGCGGAGTCTTTGGGTATTGGTACTAGTGCGCCAGCAGACAACTTAGACATTAGCTTAAATAATAATACTGGTGGTTTGGTAGGGGTACAAATTCATAACACTAACACAGGTACTGTTGCAAACTTTGCGGGAATAATTACCACAGCAGTTAATGGCACTGTAGGGATGCGTGTACAAGCGGCTTCAATAGCAGGTCTCAGTGCCGCTACATTTGGCTCTACCACAAGCCACCCTGTGCGTTTTGTAACGGCTGATGTAGAACGTATGCGCATAGACTCCAGCGGCAACGTGGGTATTGGTACTAGTAGTCCTACTTTGTCTACTGCTTGGAATACTGTACTTCACGTTAAATCTGCAGCACTTGGTGCAGAGCTTCGTTTAGCAGACTCAGATTCTGGAGGAGTAGGAGACGTAGGGCTATCGGTGGGTCAGTATGGCGGTAATTCATACATCATAAATAAAGACGCTGGCGGTACTTTTTTCTGGACAGGTGGCGGGGAACGCATGCGCATAGACTCCAGCGGTAACTTGCTTGTGGGTAAGACTGCTTTAGATAATTCTACTGTCGGCATAAGAATGAACGCCACAGGCGATGCGTCTTTTGTTTCTGATGGTGCTAGACCATTAGTTCTCAACAGAAAAACAAGCGATGGCGATATAGCCTTATTTTTAAAAGACGGCACAACCGTGGGGAGTATTGGTACTGAAGGCGGTGACTTAACTATAGGCACAGGCACTAACTGCGGGCTACAGTTTAATGACGGTAATGACGCAATACGCCCATTTAATATGGCTGGGAACAACGCTGTTGATAACGCTGTATCTCTTGGTATTTCAACAAAACGCTTCAAAGACCTCTACCTATCAGGCAGTGCTTACGTAGGCAGTGTATACAACTCTGGCATCTACAATCAAACCGCAGGTGATACGCAGTTTTGGGTTCCAAACGTCGGCGAAGCAGTTCGTATTCAGGCAAACACAGGCAACTTGCTTGTGGG
>Ga0209603_1001011_pt1 | contig 30654 bp, 32 predicted proteins | sample COGITO_mtgs_1206_FD_184812 | JGI IMG/M metagenome (GOLD analysis project Ga0209603, IMG submission 184812) | Pelagic marine microbial communities from North Sea - COGITO_mtgs_120607 (SPAdes) (version 2) | ecosystem: Environmental > Aquatic > Marine > Epipelagic ... | reverse complement strand
TTTAAAATAATACCGATAGAGGATTTGCAATCTTTTTATTTAATCCTATCTTTGCGCACCTATTGAAATACTGAATATTGTTTCGGGGTGTAGCGTAGCCCGGTCATCGCGCCTGCTTTGGGAGCAGGAGGTCGCAGGTTCGAATCCTGCCACCCCGACAATTATCTTACCAGTGGTCTTTTGGACCTATTCGGGATGTGGCGCAGCCTGGTAGCGCACACGCATGGGGTGCGTGGGGTCGCAGGTTCAAATCCTGTCATCCCGACTATTTTTTTTGGTTGGAAAACAACCATTTCATCAAATCTGGATCTGCAAAAGCATTGTGCCAACTGTCATGAAAAACTTCAGGGTATAATGTTAACTTAACAGGGGCATCTAATTTTTTCAATGCATCGTACATGGCCTTTGAAAACTTAACCGATACCACATCGTCTTTTTCTCCGTGAAAAATCCACAAAGGAGTTTTGCGCAACAAAGGAGCCCAACTGGGATTTCCACCCCCACAAATAGGAAATGCTGCTGCAAAATAATCAGGGTTTCTACTGACCAACTCAAAAGTTCCCATCCCTCCCATCGATAATCCACCTACATAACGCCGGGTAGGATCAATAAGATAACGTTCTTCTAAAAACAACATCAATGCTTCCACAATCTCCAATTGAGGGTTGTCAGGCAGCGAATCTGAATAGGTATATATTTGATCTAAAGGCTTGGCATAATCTCTCAACACATTGGCCCAATAAGAATCTTTGGGACATTGAGGAAACACTACAATAGCAGGGTATTTTGTTTTGAACTCCTCCGATTGAAAGAGATAACTCCCATGAACCAGCTGGGAGCTGTTGTCATTACCCCTCTCCCCAGATCCGTGAAGAACAACCAGCAAAGGATAAGATATTTCAGGACTGAATTTTTTAGGCAAAAGTACCCTGTAAGGGAGGGTATCTTTTTGGTATTCAAAAATTTTAGCCTCGTAATCTTGACCATAAGTCGAGCAAAAGCAGAAGAACATAAAAATGAAGATGATTTTTTTCATGAGTATATTTTAAGTCATTTAATATGTCCCATAGGTGAATCATCACAGGTCAAGAGTCCTGATACGTAATACAAACCATTGGTAAGAAATTGAAGTAGTTTAGGGTTCTCATAGCTATGGGCATTATGAGAAGGAGAGGAATAAAAAACCCTTCCCTTTCCGTGGCGTTTGATCCATGAAATATATTTGATATTATCACTGGGTCGCTTGCGCTTCATTTTAATCTTATCCAATTCCATGTACAACAAAGGTCTAAAATTATATTTAAAGTAGGCATTATTAAAAAAATAAGGTTCGTCATAATGAACAAAACCCTCGGGATCAAAACCCTCGACCATAGGATGTTCGGAATCTACCAATTTTACATGAATTTCTTGCTGAGGAGGGTGATAATTAAAACTCCCCCCCGACATGTCACTAAAGGCCAATGAATAATTCTGCATGACAATCCCCCCGTGTAGCAATATCAATCCATTTCCTTTTTTTACAAATTGGATCAAGTTACGCTCTAATTGTTTCGCCTTTTTCAACCTTTGACTTTCAGTCAAACTAGAATCTTCGCCCAATACATCCCAAAACAAATCCCTCCGTTCACCTTTAGAACAATTGTTATTGAGAATAACCACATCGTATTTTGAAAGTTCCTTTTTCTCAAAATCAGTAATGTCTTTTGAAAGGCTTACTTCAAATGCTCCTGTACTTTGGGCAATGATCTCCATCACAGCCTCTGTATGGGGAATCGTCCAATGCTTATAGCCCGTATGGAGTGAAAAAATCAATACCTTTTTTTGTTTATTGACTGGGATTTTTTGTTGCATTTTTACAAGTGATTCAATACTCATCAACCAATCGGAGTTCAATTCAAATGATGGCAAGCTTTGTGATTGAACGACTGAAGTGAAGATGAATAAAAGTGAAAAGCAAAATGATTTATAATAAAGTGACATTGGCTAATGTTTAATTGTTGCTAATATTAATTAATTAATGTAATTATTTAAACTTTGAATTTGTTAAATTTACAATTCTATTTGTGTGCGCGCACATTAAAATTAAAACTTATTTTGAAAATTTTAACTTCTAAAGCTAACTTTACTTAACCAAACAATAATCATGAAAATCTATTATATAATTTTCTTGGTAATATTAGGTTGTAACGGTGGAATAGAAAAAAAGGACTGTTTGTGTTTTGAGGTAAAAGAGCCCGAAAGTATTTCGGTGGAAAGACCCATTTCAATAAACTTAAACAAGAAAGAAATCACTTGTTGGGATCAAGAAATGATATTGATCAAAAAATCTGAATCTGGCACACAAGTGATACCCTATCAAGCAGACACAGCGCAACCCAATAAGATATGGTTCAAACATAAAAGTAACACCGAAACCCAGATCAAGTATTGTTTTACCCACCAAAAAAAACAAAACACCGTTCCCCTATTCCAAGGACAAAAAGAGAATGGTGATTTTAAAATAGTACACCAAGGACAAGCCTTGATGCATTATCGATATAAATTGAAATCGGTACCCGAGGGGGTTAATCCACTTTATCAAAAATCAGCTTATATTCATCCTGTTATTTCTCCCAAAGGTGATACACTTACCCGAATTCAGCCCCCTGACCATTATCACCACTATGGGGTTTGGGGCCCTTGGACCAGAACCAGAATAGAGAATGTTGGGGTTGACTTCTGGAACCTAAAAGACGGGCAAGGAACAGTTTTATTTAAAGCGTTCAACAATACCGAATCTGGAAAAGTATATGGTGGTTTTAGTGCTCACCAAGAACACCTCAACCTATCACAAAATCAAAGACAGCTTGCTCTGAATGAAAACCTAAAAGTTAAAGTCTGGAAAAACAATAATCCCAACCAATATTTTATAGATTATTCCACTCAGTTTAGTTCCCCACTTAAAAACGGAATACTCTTTGAAGCCTACCGTTATGGTGGTGGTTTAGGGTTTCGTTTTAAAAAACAATGGAACAAAGACAATTGCAAAGTCATTACCTCAGAAGGTAAAAATAGAATCACATCCGATGGCACCTCAGCAAAGTGGTGTATGGTATACGGTGTTTCAAGTGATGGCATTGGTGAAACAGGAGTCCTATTTATGAGCCATCCCAATAACCAATCACATCCTGAGCCTATGAGAGTTTGGCCACTTGAGGCCAACCAAGGAAGGGGAGATATGTTTTTTCAATTTTGCCCTATTCGCCATAAAGAATGGAAAATAGAACCCCAACAATCTTATGAGCTGAATTACCGTATGTTGGTTTTTGATGGAGCAATAACTCCTGAAGAAGCCGAAGAACACTGGAAAGCGTTTGCTCTCCCATTTAAAATAAATGTACTAAACAACTAAAACCAATGAAGAGAAGAAAATTTTTAGGTAAAACTGCATTAGGAACCGCTGCAATGATAGGGTTTCCTTCCATAGTCCCAGCCCATGTTTTGGGAAAAAATGCACCCAGTAATAAAATTAATATCGGTCAAATTGGATGCGGCCGGATCGCCCGCTCACATGATCTGATCGACACCATGGCTTTTGATATTGCCAATGTAATGGCTGTGTGTGATTTGGACTCCAATAGAATGAAAGACGGTAAAGATTTGGTAGATCGGTTTTACCAAAAGAAAAGCGGTAAATCCAAATACAACGGAACGAAAATGTATGAAGACTACCATGATATGTTAAACGACAAAGACATTGATGCCGTATTGATTTCTACTCCCGATCATTGGCATGCACAACCCGCAATGGAAGCGGCCATCGCTGGAAAAGACATTTATCTTCAAAAGCCAACTTCCTTGACAGTCGATGAGGGAAGACAACTGGTCAATGCCGTCCAAAAAAACAATGTCATTCTTCAAGTAGGAACACAACAAAGGGCCATGCCACAGTTCAGAATTGCTGCTGAATTGGTAAGAAATGGAAGAATCGGAGATTTACATACAGTCAAGATTGGGCTTCCTGGTGATCCAGGAGGACCAGAAGCTCCCCCAATGCCCATCCCTGAAAATTTGAATTTTGATAAGTGGCTCGGATCTACACCTGAGGTACCCTACACAGAAATTGGTGTTCATCCTCAAAAAGGATATGGACGACCCGGATGGCTAAGACACGAAAACTATGGAGCTGGCATGATTACTGGTTGGGGACAACATCACTACGACTCTGCGGCTTGGGGAATGGACACCGAATTGAAAGGTCCTACTACAGTCCAGGCCATTGCAGAATTTCCTAAATCAGGACTATGGAATGTTCATGGAGATTTTATGGTAAAACACGAATACGATAACGGAATCTCAGTAATGACTAGCGGTGGCTATCCTAATGGCGTGAGATATGAAGGATCAGAGGGATGGATATTTGTATCAAGAGGTGCCTATGTGGCCTCAAGTTCTGACCCTGTAGCTCAGGAAAAAAGTAAAAAAGCACTGGACGCCTCCGATCCAAAAATACTCAGTTCGGAAATTGGCGCTAACGAAACTCATTTGTACAAAATTGATGATCAACACGGTAATTGGCTTGACTGTATTCAGTCCAGAAAAGCACCTATTTCTTCTGTAGAAATGGGACATATGGCTTGCGTGGTTTGCCTGGTCAGCCACATTGCCATGAAAATACCTCGTAAATTGCGTTGGGATTCCAAAAATGAAAAATTCATCAATGACGACGAAGCCAACACACTTTTGAGAAGACCTCAGCGAAAACCTTATGGAACCAACTATTTAAAATTCTAATTTTATAGCAATGAAAATAATTAAAAGTTCTCTCATCGCAATTCTCATCCTTTTGGGAGGATGTGTAAAGAATCAAAAAAGTTCAAAAGTAAAATTGATGATCCTTGACCCCGGTCACTTTCATGCTGCATTAATTCAAAAAATATCCTATGATGACATCGACGGCACAGTGGATGTATATGCTCCTGACGGACCAGAAGTAAGAGATTTTTTAAATAAAATTGAAGGATACAATTCCAGAGAGGAAAACCCTACCAATTGGACGGTCAGAACCCACTTAAGCGAGGATTATCTCGACAAAATGATCAATGAAAAACCTGGGAATGTAATGGTCGTTTCGGGAAAAAACTCTAAAAAGATAGACTACATTTGGGCGGCCGTCAACGCTGGATTAAACGTTTATGCCGATAAGCCACTGGTCACCAATCAAGAAGATTTTAAAAAACTGGAGAAGGTTTTTGCCTTGGCCAAAGAAAAAAATCTTTTGGTTTACGATATCATGACAGAACGCTTTGAAGTAACGACAAGAATTCAAAAAGCCCTTTCTCTTAAATCCGATCTATTTGGAACACTTCTGGAAGGATCACCTTCAGCTCCTGCCATCAGCAAAGTAAGCGTTCATCATTTATCAAAAATTGTTTCAGGAAAACCCTTGGTACGACCTGCTTGGTTCCTCGATACCGATCAACAAGGGGAGGGTATTGTAGACGTAACCACTCACTTGGTTGATTTGGTTCAATGGGAAGCTTTCCCCGATCAAATTATTGACAGCTCTGAAGTTAAAATTGTTTCAGCAAAAAGGTGGACTACTTCCCTATCTCTTCAACAGTTTAAAAAAATTACAGGATTAGATGAATATCCCGAGTACCTCCAGAAAGACGTAAAATCGGATACACTAAGCATATATTGTAATGGAGAAATCAACTATACCCTTAAGGGAAAACACGCCAAGGTTTCAGTAATCTGGGATTACGAAGCACCCGAAGGTTCGGGCGACACCCACCACAGCTCTATGCGGGGATCGAAAAGCGATCTGATCATTATACAAGGGGTAACCGAAAACTACAAACCTACACTCTACGTAGTAGCGAAAGAAATGGAAGGTTTTGAATCCAAGCTAAATCAAGCCATCAAGTCACTTCAAGAGGAATTTCCTGGTATAAATACTGAGAAAGTTTCTGACAATCAGTGGAAAATTAAAATTCCTGCTGCTCTCAAAATTGGACATGAAGCTCATTTTGGTCAAGTGACTGATAACTTTCTTAAATATTATAAAGAAGGAAAACTACCTCAATGGGAAGTACCCAATATGATCACTAAATATCACACTACGACTCGGGCCTATAAAAAGGCCTTAGAGCAATAAAAATTCTATAAATTTACATTGTTATGAAGAAAAAATTTTCAGCACTACTTTATCTGGGCATTTTTTATTTAACCTCCTGCATTTCTCAGGAAAATCCCCCAGAAATTAAAACCCCCGATCAGTCCAACTATTCAACCGAAACCATAGTGGATGGAATTGACGTTCCTTGGGGTATGGACTTTATCAGTGAAAACGAGCTTTTAGTAACTGAAAAAAAAGGAATTCTTTACCGTGTAGTCAACGGTAAAAAAACAGAAGTATTGGGACTTCCAGAAATATACAAAAGAGGGCAAGGAGGACTATTGGATGTTGCCTTACACCCAGATTTCAAAAATAATACTGTAATTTATTTTACAGCAAGTGCCCAGCTTGAAGGGGATACTGGAGGCAATACAGCCCTTTATTGTGCAAAATTGAATGACAACCAACTCTCTGAAGTTAAGTTATTGTACAAAGGGACTCCTAACACCAAAAAAGGACAACATTGGGGATCTAGAATCGTTTTTGACGATCAGGGTCATTTGTTTTTCGGTATTGGAGACCGAGGAAATCGAGATGTAAACCCTCAAGATCTCGAGCGTGATGGTGGTAAAATTTATCGTTTAAATCTTGATGGTAGCATTCCTGAAGACAATCCATTTACCAACAAAGAAGGAGCTAAACAAGCCGTTTACTCCTATGGTCACCGAAACCCTCAAGGAATGACAGTTCACCCTAAAACAGGTGAAATATGGGAAAACGAACACGGCCCCAAGGGAGGAGACGAAATCAATATCATCTTAAAAGGAAAAAACTACGGCTGGCCCGTCATTACCTATGGGGTCAATTACAGTGGAACCTCTATTACAGACAAAAGAGCAATGCCCGGAATGGAACAACCTTTTTACTACTGGGTACCCTCCATTGCTCCCAGTGGAATGGCCTTTTCCAGCTCTGGTGTTTATAGAAAATGGAAGGGAGACCTATTTGTAGGGTCTTTAAAATTTAAATATTTAGAACGTTTGGTCATCAAAAGAAAGAAAATAGTGAAGCGCGAAAAAATCCTGAACGAAATTGGTCGGGTAAGAAATGTGAAAGAGGGGCCTGACGGTTATCTTTATCTGGGAGTAGAAGGAAAAGGCATCCTAAAGGTGGTCTATAAGTAATGAAAGTACTTTTAGGCTTGATGGGACTATTGATTCTGTTTGAAGGGACATGGCTCTTTCAAAATAAGCCTCTGGAACAAAGTATCGCTGATGGAGAAGAAATCTATCAGGACTTTTGTCTGCAATGTCATTTAGACACAGGTAAAGGAGTTTCTGGAGTTTTCCCTCCATTGGTTGAATCAGATTATCTAATGAACAATATTGACCTGAGCATCAGAGGTGTCAAATATGGCTTAAGTGGCCCTATTGTTGTCAATGGAGAAGAATACGATGGTGTTATGCAAAATCAAGGACTCGACAATGAAGAAATTGCTGATGTAATGAATTACATTCTCAACAGTTGGGGAAATAAATCCACCGATTTGATAACCGAGGAAAGAGTTTCTAATATAACTGAATAATCTCCATAATTTTGGGCAAAATATACCGCTATCTTTACATTGTAATTTTTCTGATTTTTTTGATCTGGATGATCTTTTTGGATACACATTCCTTAAAAATTCACAACGAACTAAATCAAGAAATCGACAAACTTGAAGTTCAAAAAAAGGAACTACGCCAATTGATTGAAGAGGACAAAAGAAGCATTCAACAACTTAGCAGCAAGGACAGTTTGGAACGTTTTGCACGGGAAAACTATGGCCACAAAAAAGAGGGTGAAACCATTTTTTATATAGAGATCAAAGACAGTTTGGAGAAGGAATAGATTAACAAAATTTTTATTCAAACTCATTTGTTATAATTTTTTAAGCCATAATTTTAATTGTATTTTTATCGAAATTATAATCTATATAAATGTCCAAAATCATCGCAATTGCCAATCAAAAGGGTGGCGTGGGAAAAACCACCACAGCTGTAAATCTTGCTGCAGCGATGGCAGTTTTGGAAAAAAAGATATTACTGATTGATGCAGATCCCCAAGCCAATGCAACCTCTGGAGTTGGAATTGACGTAAAAAGTCAAAAAGCAGGAACCTACCAATTGCTTGAGCATACGGCTACAGCCGAGGAAACCATTTTATCTACAAACACCCCCAATCTGGATTTGATTCCTTCTCATATTGATCTTGTAGCTACCGAAATTGAATTGGTAGACAAAAAAGACAGGGAATATATGCTTAAAAAAGCTTTAAAGACAGTTGATGAAAAATATGATTACATTATCATTGACTGTGCCCCCTCCCTAGGGCTAATAACCCTAAACGCACTAGCAGCAGCAAACTCCCTCATCATCCCCATTCAATGTGAGTATTTTGCATTGGAGGGACTTGGAAAACTCCTGAACACCATCAAAAGTGTTCAAAAAATACACAATAAAACTCTGGACATTGAAGGCTTATTGCTGACCATGTTCGACTCTCGACTGAGGCTGTCCAATCAGGTAGTGGAAGAAGTGCAAAAACACTTTGGAAAAATGGTTTTTAAAACCGTCATTCAAAGAAACATCCGATTGAGTGAGGCACCGAGCTTCGGGGAGAGTATCATCGATTATGATGCCACAAGCAAAGGAGCCAAAAATTATCTTTCGCTCGCCCATGAAATTATCCAGAAGAAAAAAAATAATTGATGGCTAAAAAAAATAAAAAACAAGCTTTGGGAAGAGGCTTATCTGCTCTTCTAGACGACCCAGGAAGAGAGATTAGTTCAGCCAGTGATGTTAATGCCGATAAAGTGGTGGGAAACATTATTGATTTGGAAATTGATAAAATCGAAGTCAATCCCTATCAGCCTAGAACCAACTTCAATGAAGAAGCCATTGAAGAATTGGCAGAGTCCATTCAAACCTTAGGTATTATTCAGCCCATAACCGTGAGAAAACTTGCGAGAAATCAGTATCAATTGGTTTCTGGAGAACGTCGGTTTAGAGCTGCAAAATCTTTGAACCTTGTAACCATTCCTGCTTTTGTAAGAATAGCCAACGATCAAGAAACTCTTGAAATGGCATTGGTTGAAAATATTCAACGAAGAGATCTAGATCCCATTGAGATTGCATTGTCATACCAGCGATTAATCGATGAGATTCAACTGACCCAGAATCAATTGAGTCAAAGGGTTGGAAAGAAAAGATCTACTGTGGCCAATTATATGCGTTTACTCAAATTGGATCCCATCATCCAAACAGGAATGAGGGATGGCTTTCTCTCCATGGGGCATGGCAGGGCTTTGATCAATATTGAAGAAAGTGATGTGCAATTGGATATTTATGAAAAAATCATTGCCAAATCCCTATCAGTAAGAGAAACCGAATTATTGGTTCAAAAAACAAAAAAGGGACAAGTCACACCCAAAACAAAAAGCCCTCAGCCTGAAATTTACAATGAGGCTACTAAAGAGCTTAATAACTATTTTAATACTTCAGTGGTGATCAAAGCAGATGACAAAGGAAAAGGGAACATTCAAATTTCCTTTAGTTCTCAAAAAGATCTCAACGAGATTATCAAAAAAATCAAACGTGAAGACTAGAGTCTTTGTCCCAATTCTCATACTTCTCAACCTGCAAATTTTTGCACAACAACTCACTCAAGAAATTGAAAAAAGTAGAAAAGAGCGCTTAATAGAAAGTCCGTTGACCCCCTCCAAAGCTGCCTTTTATTCGGCTGTACTTCCGGGTCTTGGACAGATTTATATCGGTAAAGCTTGGAAAGTTCCTTTCGTCTATGCTGCAATTGGGGCTTCTGTTTATGGATATGTTTACAATCAAAAAGAAATGAACCGTTACCGAACAGCATACAAAAGGAGAAATAATGGATTTACAGATGATGAGTTTATAGAATTAATTCCCAATAAAACTAAATTACTTGAAGGAATGAAATTCCACAAAAACTACAGAGATATGTCATTTCTCTTTATATTGGGAACTTATATGTTGAATATTTTGGATGCTAACGTAAGTGCTCACCTGATGCAGTTTAACATAAAAGATAATTTAAGTGTTAAACCTAAATTTGAACCTGACTTATTTGGACCAGATACCAATGTTGGTTTAAAAGTCTTAGTCAAACTTTAAAAAAAATATGAAGCTTGCTTTATTAGGATACGGAAGAATGGGAAAGGCGATTGAACAAATTGCTTTGGAAAGAGGCCATCAAATCGTTTGTAAGATGGATAAAGATCAAAGTGAAGGACAACTCGAAGGCGCTGATGCAGCCATTAATTTTAGTGTGCCTGACGCAGCGGTAGATAATATCAATAAGGCCCTCCACCACTCGATTCCTGTAGTGTGTGGAACGACTGGATGGTTGGACGCCTATGGTGAGGTAACCCAAACTGCAGTAGAAAAAGACACGGCTTTTCTCTATGCTTCAAATTTCAGTATAGGAGTAAACCTCTTTTTTAAATTAAATAAAATCTTGGCACAAATGATGCGCCAAAATCAAGACTATAAAGTCGCTATGGAAGAAACTCATCACATTCATAAACTCGATGCTCCAAGCGGAACTGCTATAACACTTGCAGAGGGAATTATTGAAAACAGTGACCTTTCCCAATGGAAACTGGAAGATAATGGGCCAGATACTGTTTCCATTCAGTCCTTTCGAGAGGGTGAAGTACCGGGAACACACAGCGTAAAATACGTATCTCCCATAGATGAAATTACCATCGAACACAAGGCACACAACCGAAAGGGATTTGCCCTTGGAGCCGTAATTGCAGCAGAATGGATTGCTGATAAAAAAGGAATTTTTAAAATGGAAGACGTCCTAAATTTATAATCAAATGAGTGGAATTCAATGGGTTGTATTTGCCCTAATAATACAAGTCGTACACTTTTTGGGAACATGGAAATTGTATAAAGCCGCTGGTGAAGCACCGTGGAAAGCAATCGTTCCTATTTACAATGCTATCGTTTTAATGAAAATCATTCACCGTCCCAAATGGTGGGTAGTCTTATTGTTTTTACCGGTCATCAACTTGATGATTTTTATGGTATTATGGATTGATATGGCAAAACATTTTGGGAAAAACAAGCCCATTTACAGCGTCTTGGCGCTGGTGAGCTTAGGGTTTTACCTCTTCACCATAAACTATCAAAAAGCACCGAAATACATCGCAGACAAAACGCTGATCTCAAGATCAGCCTTTGGTGAATGGGTTGGATCCATTATTTTCGCAGTAGTGGCTGCCACTTTTGTCCACAACTATTTTTTTCAACCCTATATCATTCCTACTGGATCATTAGAAAAATCCCTATTGATTGGTGATTTTTTATTTGTTAGCAAATTCCATTACGGTGCGAGAATTCCTACAACCACTGTTGCTTTTCCAATGGTTCACGATACCCTACCATTACTAAAAACTCGATCATATCTCAATAAACCACAACTGCCCTATTTAAGACTTCCACGTTTGCAAAAAATCAAAAGAAACGATATTGTAGTCTTCAATTGGCCTGCAGATACTGTAAGAAGGTTTTTTGTGAAAGAAGCTGGCGTAAAAAAACCACTGGACAAAAAATCCAACTACGTCAAAAGATGTGTAGGTATCGCTGGAGATACCCTCCAAATTATTGATGGTTTCGTACATATCAATGGCAAGAAAAACGTCTTACCTGATCGGGCTAAAGTGCAATACAATTTCACAGCACACAACAGTAAAGGTGTGTCATCCAGAAAATTAGTAGCGCTGGGAGTTAAAGATTTTCACCGAAAATTTCGCATCGAAAATATAACTCAAAGTAGCTACACCCAAATTGCGCCCTATTTGGTTGGTACCAGTGGTAACAGTCAAAAAGATTTTATAGCAGTTACCCGTCATACAGGCTTACCCATTGAATTGATAAGATCACTAGGATTAAGGGTAAGCGAAATTTTAGAATCAAAAAAAGAATTGAATTTAACTGTAAAAGAGGCCGAGAATATTGGCAGACAGAGTTGGATTGACAGTGTGGTTCAGCGTAACCAAAAAATAAAAACTCCCAATTCCTCCTTTTTCCCCAATAAAATTCCCTTTGATTGGAATCAAGACAATTTTGGCCCAATTGTTCTTCCAAAAAATGGAATGACGGTAGATTTAAACGCTGATAATTTACCTCTTTACAAAAAAATAATTGTTGATTACGAAAAAAACAATCTCAAGTCAGGAGGTGATAATATCCTAATCAATGGAAAAACGGCTAACCAATACACCTTTCGTCAAAACTATTATTGGATGATGGGTGATAATCGTCATCGCTCTGAAGACAGCAGGTTTTGGGGCTTTGTGCCAGAAGACCATATTGTAGGAAAACCTGTTTTTATTTGGTTGAGTATTGAGGGTATTAATGATGGTTTACGAAATTGGAAGGTACGCTGGGACAGGGTCTTCAGTACTGTTGGGGGCTCTGGAAAAAGGGTGTCCTACTTTCCCTACTTTATGGTTTTGATTTTGCTGTGGCAAGGCTATATTTTTTACCGAAAAAGAAAACGTAAAAAACAAGGCTAATGGTTGCTGGAGTGTGTCCTGCCTACCTACCCAATATTCAATATATGGCATGGGTAGTCTCACAAAAAGAAATCGCTTTTGTCACCCATCACCCCTACCAGAAACAAACTTTTCGCAACCGAACTGAAATATATGGGGCCAACGGCAAACTAAAATTGACCGTACCCATCGTACACAAAAAAACAGCACAACGTCAATCGGATAATGCTGTAGCCATTCACTATGAAAGCAGCTGGCAAAAAGACCACTGGAAGTCCTTGGAATCCTCCTATCGTTCCTCCCCTTTTTTTGAGTTCTACGAAGATGATTTTTATCCTTTCTTCCATAAAAAGTACCAAAGGCTAATGGAGCTTAATATCATTTTGATCAAAAAAATACTTTCCCTTATCGATGCTGAGGTGAAAATTCTTTCAGAAAAAAAAGCCACAAAGGAGAATTCGACACTTATCATTGCCAAATCAAATACAATAATTGAAACGCCTCAATATCAACAAGTATTTCATGCAAAACATGGTTTTATAAACAACCTCAGTACCCTGGATCTTTTATTCAATCTGGGACCACAGAGCCTAGAGTACCTCAAAGGGATGGGTAATTGATTTTATTTCCATTCCATAAGTGCAGAAATGGGCTTGTGATCAGACAGTTTAAGATCGTGGGTCGTAAAGTTAATCACATTAAATTTCGAATCAGTAAAAATAAAGTCAATTCGAAAAGGAAAATACGCCAATTTGTAGGTAGCACCTAAACCATCACCGGAAAGAGTAAAGGCATCCTGGCGATTATTTTTCAGACGGTTGTAGGGTTGTGAAAAAGCATTGTTATTTAAATCAGTACAAATGATAGTGGGATATTTATTCTTTTGATCAATCTCTTCAAACTGTTCAATTTGCAACTGTTGTTTCTGAATAACTGATTGAATTCTTTCCACAAATTTTTGAGAGTGCTTTTGAGTAAACAAGGTGTCCTTTAAATTAATACTCAACGATTCTAAATGGACATTATAAACCCTTACGGTATCCATTTTATATAAAAAATCGGCATAAATAGCACTGTTGTTTGACTTTTCAAAATCTATGTATCTTGGATTAAAAAGCTTGTATTTCGACAAAATACACAGGCCATTTTGGCCATTCTTTTTTGATGATTTAACATATCGATACGGATAGTTTTTAAATTTAGGACTGAATTCTTTTGAGTATTCCTGAAGACAAACCAAATCAGGACTTTCTTTTTGAATAAAGTTTTCAATAGACTTTGGAACTTCTTTAGCATCAATCCATTGATAGCTATTGAATAACCTGACATTGAAACTCATCACTTTGATTCCATTGGAAACAGGAATTGCATTATTAGGGAACTTATAAAGTTTTCCCCACTCCTTGAAACCTATTAAGACAGAAAAAATAAACAGAATAAAAGGCCATTTGAATTTTATAACCCAAAAGACAAAAAAGACCATATTGACAAACGCAATGACAGGTACCATTAGATTTAGAAAAGGATACCGATAGAATTCCCAAAAAGTACCCATCAGAATAAGTTGAAAAATCAACAAAACCAAGTTGATCAACATCAAAATTTTGAATACAAAATTTAATCTCATGGCAATGGGGTTACTTTTTTATTGAATGCATTATTCTTTTCCAGACCTGAACAGAAAATCTTTCTCTTCTTTGGTAAGGCTGTCGTATCCTGACTTACTAATTTTATCTAAAATATCGTCAATTGCATTTTGATGATCACTGTCATCTGTTTTTTTCGGTGAACTTGATTTTTTTTGAGGTGCTCGGTAGACTGTTTTCAATTGTTTACGTTTAAAAACCGCTTTCCAAACACTTTCAAATCCGGCTCCTATGTCACTTCCACGAGCCAACTGTCGTGCATACACAAAACCTAGTAAAGCCCCACCAATATGTGCTAAATGCCCTCCAGCATTGCCATAAGGGATTTGAATAACATCAATAAAAAAGAATGCCAAACCGAGATACTTTAACTTCAGGTTGACAAAGAAAAAACGTATTTCTTGATCAGGGGTATAGGTACAAATGAATATAAAAACAGCCATGACACCTGCTGAGGCACCAATCATAGGTGGATATGTTCCTTTAAAAACGGGAAATAAAGCATAACTTAAAATAAAGATCAGACCTCCTGAAATAACTCCCAAAAAATAATTGTTAATGAAAATTCGATCCGGAAATAAATTCAAAAGCAAACGACCTGCATAAAACAGAAGAACCATATTCCAGAGCAGGTGGAAAAAACTGCTGTGAATAAAACTGTATGTGAGCAAGGTCAAGGGTCTCGTAATAAAAGTACCCAGATTGGGCGATAGCTGCAACCAATTCATGTAGGCACTACTGGGTATATTGAATAAAAAGAAAACCACATTGAGTATCATGGGTAACACAAAACAAACAACATTGAGTAAGATGAGTTTTTCTGCTATGGAAAATGTGGCAAACCGATATTTGAGATTGTCCAAAAAACTCATAAGTCCCAACGGTTGTTATTAATTTCTTTCTTCTTCCAATACCACATCATGGCCAAACCAGTAACAGCTCCTCCTACATGTGCAAAGTGAGCAATAGGCCCTATGGAATAGGATGAAAAACCGAAGAAAAGATCTGCAAAAATCAAGATGGGGACCAAGTATTTTGCTCTAACAGGGACGGGTGGAAACAAAAGCATAAGTTGCGCATTAGGAAAGAGCATTGCAAAGCCCACCAAAACACCATAAAGTGCACCAGAGGCTCCTACCATCACAGATCGAAAAGCGTTGAATGCTCCTGACAACTGCCCTTCTCCAATAGAATTGATAGCGGCAGTGGGCAACTCTGCTGTTTCATAAAAGGCACTGATTTCAAGCGCACTGAATCCAAAATCTGTCAACGCACTATTCACGTAATCAACCTGATAGTAGTAGAGTAGCAACTGTAATGCGGCCGCACCAAAACCTGTTGAAAGATAAAAGAATATAAATTTTTGCTTGCCCCACATTTGTTCTAAAGGAGTACCAAACATCCACAAACCGAACATATTAAAAAAAATATGAGAGATATCCCCATGCATGAACATATGAGTCAAGGGTTGCCAGAGCTCAAATTTTGGATTGGTGGGGTAATGCAATGCAAACCAATCGTAAACCTGATTACCAAGGGTAAGCGTGGCCAAGAAAAAAATTCCATTGATGATCAGTAAGTGCTTTACTGTTTCAGTAAGGTTTCGCATTAATTCAATTTCTTTTCTAGTTCTTCTTTCTCTAAAGTAATAAAAATCTTACGATTAAAAGGACAGGTCAAAGTGTCTTTACAAGCAAAAAAATCATCTATCAAAGCCTGCTGTTCCTCAATCGAAAGGGTTGTATTTCCTTTTATAGAAAGGGATTTTGAAAGTATCTTAGCCATATAATCCCCTTGGCTAAAGCTTTCAACTTGTTCGTTAGATTCGTGAGTTGAGAATATATCTTCAAAGAGCTTTCCCAATTGTTTATCATTACAAATAGCAGGAATCCCCGTAATGCATAATTTATTATCCTGTTGCTTAACGACAAACCCCATTGCATTTAAATTGGCTTCCAACTCTCCAAACAATGCGATCTGTTGTTGTGATAATTCTATTTCTTTAGGAAACATTAATTGTTGACTCAGCATATTTCTTTTGGTAATACTGGTAAGAAATTTCTCATATAATACTCTTTGGTGGGCGCGTTGTTGATCAATAATCAAAAGGCCTGAGCGGGTGGTGGTGACTATGAATTTTCGGAGCAACTGAAAAACTTTAGGCGTTTGTTCAATCGCTAACTTTAACTCTTTGTTCGTAGTAGAAGGATCATTGGGAATATCCAGTTCAGAGTATAAACTCTCCCAACTACTTTTTGGCGCTTTTGGAATATTTTTATCTGAATTCTGAAAGGGATTAAAACTAGAATCAACCTCAACAGAGGGTGCATTAGAAGGTGTTTTTTGCTGTAAATCGTAGGGAGTATCCAAGTTGGAATCACGATCAAAATCCAAAACTGGAGCCACTTGAAACATTCCCAAACTGTGTTTGATCATGGATTTTAAGATTGCGTAGAGATTTTGTTCCTCTTCAAACTTGATCTCTGTTTTGGTTGGGTGTATGTTGATGTCAATTGTTTTGGGATCAATTTGAATGTAAATGAAATAACCTGGATGATACTGATCACGCAACAGTCCCTGAAAGGCAGAACTCACTGCATGGTGCAAAAAAGGACTCTTAATAAAACGTTTATTAACAAAAAAGAATTGTTGGCCCCTAGACTTTTTAGCAAATTCAGGTTTTACAACAAATCCTTCTATACCCGCAACCGAAGTCATTTCCTCTACGGGAATTAATTTCTCTTCAATTTTATTTCCAAAAATATTAGCAATTCGTTTTCTATGTGTCCCCGAGGGCAGATCAAAAAGCTCGGAGCCATTTTGTAAAAAAATAAATTTAACCTCAGGATGCGTAAGTCCTACACGATGAAACTCATCAATAATATGTCGTAACTCTACTTTATCTGATTTGAGAAAATTTCTTCGTGCAGGTACATTATAAAAAAGATTTTTTACCGCTATCGATGTTCCTTTAGGGGCAACCGAAACCTCTTGATCCTCTACTTTACTCCCCGATATTCTGAGGCAACTTGCCATTTCATCCTCAGCCGTCTTGGAATGTATTTCCACTTGTGCAATAGCTGCAATAGAAGCCAAAGCCTCACCTCTAAATCCTTTGGAGGTAATTGAAAATAAATCATCCGCAGATTTAATCTTTGAAGTAGCATGTCGTTCGAAAGCAAGTCTTATATCAGTAGTCGACATTCCAATACCATTGTCAATGACCTGAATCATGGTTTTACCAGCTCCATTGATTAACAACTGGATTTCGGTTGCTTGCGCATCAATGGCATTTTCCAACAATTCTTTAACTACTGAAGCGGGTCTTTGAATGACTTCACCTGCTGCAATTTGATTGGCCACATGGTCTGGCAAAAGCGAAATGATGTCAGCCATTAGGCGTTGAATATAGATAAATCAAAATCAATTACATACAGAAAAGTCAAAATCAAAATCGCAATAATGATGACCAAACGAGAAGAAATACCCCGATTACTTCGGGTTCTCATTTTCGTTCGAGCTTCTTGCCAATGCTGACCGAAATCATTCTGGTTATAGGTGTCGCGGTACTTCGAGAATTTAGAATCAAAATCATAGGGATTACCCCCATCTTTCCCACTGTAATGGCGTGGGGTATAATTGTATCTGCGATTTTTTCTAAGTTTTAAAAGGCTGATCTTCATACGTTCTGAATTGATGAAAAGGCAATTCTGTGCGTCATCCAAATTTAACTAAAGTGATTCAAATTGCCATTGGTTTTGAGCAATTAATAGAAGAAAAAACTAAAGACCAATCATTCTCAAAGCAGTAACAGCTGCCTCAACTCCTTTATTCCCTTTATCACCTCCGCTCCTGGCCTTGGATTGTTCAATCGTATCATCGGTTAAAACACAGAAAACAACGGGGGCTTTTCCATTGAGATTCAGGTCTTTGATTCCTTGGGCTACAGCATTAGAAATAAATTCAAAATGTCGGGTCTCTCCTTGAATCACACAACCGATCGCAATGATAGCATCAAAATTCATTTGCTGCGCCCTTTGGGCTCCATAAATCAACTCAAAACTCCCAGGCACGTTAATTCTCTCAATATTATTTTCAGAAACATTGTGATGGGTCAGGGTATTTTTGGCCCCTTGAAAAAGTGCATTGGTGACCACTTCATTCCATTCGGATACCACCAAGGCAATACGAAAGTTTTTTCCGTTGGGTACTTTTGTGTGATCGTATTGTGAAAGACTGTGATCAGCAGTAGCCATTAATTGAGGTTTTCCAAACGACCAATCTGAACTTCTACCTTTCGGGCTTCTGCCGATTCAGGATAGTCGGATTGAATCCTTTTAAAATATCCTATTGCGGCTTTATTTTTTCCTAAAGAAGCTCCTAGCAATCCAGCTTTAAAAAGATATTTAGGTGCACTGAAGGTGTTGTCACTGGCTTCCAAAGCTGCTACATAATAATCGTAAGCTTCTTGGGGTTGATCGATTTCAGCAAATGCATCTCCGATAGCGCCTTTTGCCAAAGCCTTTAACATAACATCATCGGTATCAAATTGATCTAGGTAAGCTATCGCATTGACATAATCCCCCAAATTGAGGTATGCCATACCAGCGCTGTAAGTCGCCAGTTTGGCAGCAGGAGTTCCTGCATAGTTGTCAATGATATCCAAGAAGCCATATTTTCCTTCTCCTCCGTTTAGGGCTCTTCTAAAAAGGGAATCCGATTCCTGCCCATTAACGGCCAACTCAAAGTAATACTGTGCTTGACTCAATTCACTAACAGCTTCTGTTTTCTTCGGTTCGAATATGTAATTCTGATACCCCAAATAGGATAATACCGACAAAGCGATAAGCCCAACAGCTGTTAAAATAAAATTTTGATATCTAGAAATCCACTCCTCTGTTCGCGAAGCAGTACTATCTAATGTTTCAAAAACTTCTGCCGTTGTACTTTCCATTTCCACCTTATCATTGGTATCGGTTGGAATCGACTTTTTATAACCTCTCTTTTTGTAGGTTGCCATCTGTGAATTTTTAAGACATCAAAATTAACCTTTTTTAGACCAAAACCAAAAACTGATTGAATATTGAAAAATACGAAACAAAATAAATTTAAATTTTGTTTTACCTTTCTGAACCAAACTATATTTGCATTCATGTTTTTAAAACAATTGACCTTAACCCATTATAAGAATTTGGAAGCCTCTCAATTCCATTTTCAAGCCCCTATCAATTGTTTTATTGGCAATAATGGTATTGGAAAATCAAATGTTTTGGACAGTATTTATCATCTGGCCTTTACCAAAAGCTACTTCAATCCATCAAGTGTCCAAAACATCCAGTTTGGGAAAGAGTTTTTTTTGATCGAAGGAAAGTTTGAAAAAGACGGCAAAGAGGAAAAAATTAATTGTAGCCTTAAAAAGGGGCAAAAAAAAACTGTTAAAAGAAACGGGAAGGTTTATACCAAAATTGCAGATCATATTGGACTCATCCCATTGGTAATTGTCTCTCCAGCAGATCGGGATTTAATTATAGAAGGGAGTAGCACTAGAAGAAAATTTATGGATGGTGTTATTGGACAAACCGACAAAACTTATCTTAAAAATTTATCGGACTACAACAAAATTTTGGCGCAACGCAATGCCCTTCTAAAGTTTTTTGCACAAAATCGGACTTTTGATGCAGATACCTTAGACATATACAATCAACAGATGACCGAATTGGCGCATCCTATCTTCGAAAAAAGAATGGCCTTCATGGAGGTGTTTCTGCCTATTTTCGCAAAAAGATACTACAGTATAAGTCAAGGAGCAGAAAAGGTTGACGTCCAGTATCAATCGGACTTAAGCGAAAAAAAATTATCCGATTTATTGGATCAAAACTTAGAGAAAGATAAAATACTTCAGTTCAGTTCGGTGGGTATTCATAAAGACGATCTTAATTTGCTCATTTCAGGAATGCCCATCAAAAAATTTGGCAGTCAAGGACAACAAAAAACATTCTTGATTGCCCTTAAATTAGCACAGTTTGATTTCATTAAAGAAAAATCAGGAATGAACCCCATCGTCTTGTTAGACGACATATTCGATAAATTGGACCAAGATAGAGTAACGCAAACCATACAATTGTTTGATAATGAACGTCTTGGGCAAATTTTCATTTCTGACACCCATGAGGACAGAATCAAAGCAGCTTTGAAGAGGAGCTCCTCTGACTATGAAATTTTTAACCTGAGTTAGCCTATGAATAGATTTATTGCTTTGCATTTACTTTTGTTGTGCTTGGGGTGTGGAAATGAAATTATTCCTTCCGATCTCAACTTACTCAACGGTTATTGGAATATTGACTACATCTCCCACAAAAATGAAACTTTTCATCCCAAGGGGGCCGCAAAACTGTTAGATTATTATGAAATAAATGATCGGCAAGGCGTAAGAAAAAAAGTTCAGCCCAGTTTAAATAATAAATTTCTGGTCACAGAAGATTTAAATTATTTTAAGGTTATTTTTGACCATAAGAGTTGTTATCTAGATTTTCAAACGACTTGGGATCAGTGGAAGGAAAAAATCGTTTTATTGAGCGAAGATGAACTGATTCTAGAACATCAAGAAAAGAGGTATCACTATAAAAAATTTCAAATCGAAGATTACCCATGAAGTCCTCTAAAAGAAAATTTGAACCACAAAGCATCAGCAAGGTTTTAGGCGAAATCGTTCAGTCTAAAGCCCTCAATGCAGGGATTACCAATGCCCGTGTCAATGAAATGTGGTATGAATTGATGGGATCACACATGTCCAATTATACTGAAAAAATCATACTCAGGGGAAACACCCTTTTTGTGTCACTTAACAATGCTGCCTTACGGGAGGAACTGGGTTATGGCAAAGAAAAGATCATGAAAATGATGAATGAACAATTGGGTAAGGAAATCATAGAAAAGGTGGTACTACGCTAGTAAATTTCTCTTCCGGAGAAATGAAAAGCTCCCTCAATAGTGGCATTTTCATCACTATCTGAACCGTGAACTGCATTTTCTCCCATAGAAGTAGCAAATTGCTTGCGAAGGGTTCCCTCTGCTGCTTCTTCTGGATTGGTAGCACCAATCAATGTTCTAAAATCATCAACAGCATTTTCTTTTTCGAGTATGGCAGCCACAATAGGCCCCCGACTCATAAAGGAAACCAACTCACCAAAAAACGGACGGTCTTTGTGCACCTCGTAAAACATTTCCGCATCTCTTTTGGACATTTGAGTCATTTTCATAGAGACAATTCTGAATCCTGAAGCGTTAATTTTATTGAGAATGGCACCCATATGACCTTTTTCGACAGCATCGGGCTTGATCATTGTGAAAGTTCGATTGGTAGACATAGCTAGTTTTTTGTGGGGCAAATTTATAAAAAATGTATTCGTTAGCGATTCCCCAACCCTTTAAATAAATTTTTTATCGATGAGGTAAAAACATAAGAAGCAAATTTCGGTATCTTTGAATACATGAATAGACAATTACTTGAGTCATTTAAAACAGTACTCATTGTCCCAAAAAAAATAATCATCATTCCCCACAAAAATCCGGATGGTGATGCATTGGGAAGCAGTCTCGCTCTTCAATGTTTTTTGAGCAAAACAGGACATAATGTTCAGGTCATTTCGCCCAATGAATATCCCGAGTTTTTGAATTGGATGCCTGGACAAGATAATATCATCAAATTTTCTCAAGCCCCTGAGCAATCCACTCAGTTAATAAAAGCGGCTGATATTGTCTTTACCTTAGATTACAATCAGTTGAGCAGGATCGACGCAATGGAATCCATTGTTGCCGAAAGTAAGGCACAAAAGATAATGATTGACCATCACCAAAACCCAGGCGACTATGCCTTTATCACATACTCGGATGCTACAATTGGTTCTACCTGTGAAATGGTTTTCGAACTTATTTACGCCATAGATTCCACTCAGCTGGATAAAGTCATAGCCACCTGCCTTTATACTGGAATCATGACCGACACTGGATCTTTTAGATTCCAATCAACCACTGCCAGAACCCATCAAATTGTATCCCAACTCATCGAACAGGGTGCAGAACCCCATCTCATTCATCAAAACATCTATGATACCTATTCATTCAATAGACTACAATTATTAGGAAATGCCCTAAGTAATTTGAAAAAAATTGAGGGACTGCCAGTCGTTTACATTTCGCTTTCCCAAAAAGAATTGAATCAGAACAAATTCAAAAAGGGCGACACCGAAGGCTTTGTTAATTATGGACTTAGTTTATTGGGTATATCCTTGGCGGTCATCATGATTGAAAATGAAACCGAAAAAATCATCAAGATGTCTTTTCGATCTAAAGGAACCTTTGATGTTAACCAATTTGCAAAAAAATATTTTGGTGGAGGTGGACATATGAATGCCGCAGGCGGGGTCTCGAGATCCTCACTAGACAAAACCATTGAACATTTTTTAAGCTCAATAGCCAAAGAAAAATCTCAATTTGATGATTAGAACTCTTTTATTATCCTCTTTCTTCATCAGTGTTTTGAGTTGTCAAAACCTCGAGCCTCGACGTCCCATCAACAAACAAAAGCAAGTTTTTCTCAAGGAATCTGCTAAAAGAAACAAAAACATCATCGCCATTGAACAATCGTTATTTCAACAGGCCATCAAACAAGACAACAAACTTAGCTTCAATCCTACACCCCAAGGGTTTTGGTACGCTTATCAGAAAAAAAATAATACAAACAGGGTTCTACCCAAAAAAGGAGATCGCGTTACTTTCAAATACCGCATTGAAGACCTTAATGGGAATTTACTCTATGATGAAAAAGAACTGGGAAATGTTACCTTTTTTATCGATCAAGAAGATTTGATCCCTGCCCTGAGAGAAGGGGTGAAATATTTACGTTCAGGCGAAATTGGTGTATTTCTCTTTCCTTCCTACCTTTGTTACGGTTATCAAGGAGATGGTGATAAAGTTGGAATCAATGAGCCCCTCCGCTTTACCATAGAACTTTTAAATCTAGAAAAAAACTAAACCACTCAAAATGAAAAAAATCAACTTACTACTAATCTTTTTTACAACACTAATTTTGGGTTGCGACCAGCAATATCCTGACTTGGACAATGGCCTGTATGCCAATATTGAAACCAATAAAGGCGAAATCATGTTACAATTGGAGTTAGAAAAAACCCCAATTACCGTCGCCAATTTTATTTCTCTTGCTGAAGGTAATAATCCTAAAGTAGACGAAAAATTTTCAGGTAAAAAGTATTATGATGGATTAATCTTTCACCGAGTCATCCCAGATTTTATGATTCAAGGAGGTGATCCAATGGGGACAGGATCTGGTGGACCGGGTTATGAGTTTGATGACGAATTTACAGATTTGACCCACAATGGTTCTGGAATACTTTCCATGGCCAATGCAGGGCCTGGAACCAATGGAAGCCAATTTTTTATTACCCATAAAGAAACCCCTTGGCTCAATGGAAAACACACCGTTTTTGGTAAAGTAATCGATGGTCAAGCTGTAGTGGACAGCATCGCGCAAAATGACACCATCCAAAAAATATCCATCATCAGAAAAGGAAGTGATGCAAAACGATTTGATGCACCTAAAGTTTTTTCAAGCTATTTCGAGGAAAAGGTACAAAAGGACCGTGAAAAAGTAGAAAAAGAAGCGGCCATGATGAAGCTAAGTCAGGAAAAATTCAATACCCAAAAAACTAAAGCCTCCACCACAGCATCAGGATTACAATATTTTATTAGTGAAAAAGGAGAGGGCCCTAAAGTGACCACCACCAATAAAGTAAGTGCCCATTATGCTGTATATTTTTCAGATGGCATACTACTTGAAACCAGTAATTTAGCAACCGCCGAAGCATTGGACAGAGTTGACCCCAGTCGAAAGGCCGCTGACGCTTACCAGCCCATTACTGCTAACGTGAGTCCTGATGCGGCAATGATTGAAGGGTTTAAGGAAGGTTTAAGATTACTGAATGTCGGAGATAAAGCCACTCTGTTCTTACCTTATCAACTGGCCTATGGTGAAAATGGCAATCAAGCAATCCCTCCGCGTTCAGATTTAATTTTTGAAGTTGAGATCATTGAATTGATCAAATAATACCATCCTGTGCGATGTAAAAACCCATGAGCAAAAAAACAACCACAATGGTTTGGTACTCTGCTGTCCCACTGTGGTTGTTGATTCGCTTTGCTCGCACTTATCCTCAAGAAACTGAACAGTACTACAGTCGGTATTTTTACCCTCTTGTTTTCAATTTACACCAATTATTACTGGATTGGATTCCCTTCTCTTTGGGAGATATACTCTACATAGTCCTATCCGGCTATCTTCTCAGAGCAATAACTAAAAAATTACCCTATTGGAAAGTCAAACCCATTAACATACTACTGGATATAGGATCATTTGCAATTCTTACGGCTTGGGTATTCCACCTCAGTTGGGGATTTAATTACCACAGACTCCCATTGAACGAACAATTGAATATATCTATTAAATATAGTAAGCAAGATTTAGAAAATGGGATTGATCAATTGATTAGAAAATCGAATCATTTACACCATCAACTAGTTATTTCAGATACTTTAGCGGTAACATTTCCTTTTTCGAAAGATCAAGTTCTGGAAAAAATTAAACCCTACGATCCTCTGCTCCAAAAGATTATTTTGAATGCCACCCAAGCTAAAAAATCCCTCCTCAGTCTTCCACTCTCTTATATGGGTTATGCGGGCTACTTGAATCCGTTCACATTGGAATCTCAAGTGAATGCCAAAATGCCGCTATTGAGTTTGATTACCACATCATTTCATGAGATGGCCCATCAATTGGGCTATGCCTCTGAAAAGGAAGCCAACTTCATTGCCTATCTATCTGCCATCAATTCCGATGACCCCTATTTACAATATGCTGGACACACTTTTGCCTTTCGGTATTTCTACTCCGAACTTTACAAGTTGGATTCAGAGAAGGCAGTACTTAAGTTAAAAATGCTTCACCCGGGCATCCTTAAAAATTTTAAGACCGTAAGTGACTTCTGGAAACAATACAAAAATCCCTTTGAAATTGTTTTCGATAAAGCCTATGATGGCTACCTCAAAGCCAATGGACAAACAAGCGGTATCAAAAGTTACAACGAAATGGTGGGTTTAGTCATCAACCATCATAAAAATCAAGGAGTATTTTGATATTGTTCTATAAATTAGCCTGTAACTTTGTAAAAAAATAGATTTGAAATATATCAGTAGCACCCAAAACCCACTTATCAAAAAACTAAGCCTTTTGATGAGTAAATCTAGAGTGCGAAAAAAAGAAGCATGCTTTGTTGTAGCTGGAAAACGCGAACTGAATAGAGCTATTGAAATGGACTATCAGATTGTTACCCTGTTTTACAGAGAAGGCAATGAGGAAGACTCTATTTATCAGGATTTGGGAGAAGCTTTTGAATTGAGCGCAAAACTTTTTGATCGTATCAGTATGCGTTCGGGTTCGGAGGAGATCATTGCCATTCTAAAGGTCAAGAGTCATACGTTAGAGGAATTGTTTATTAGCAATCAAGATCGAATTTTGGTGGTAGAGGCTCCCGAGAAACCTGGGAATATTGGCGCGCTATTACGAACAGCAGCTGCTGCAAACTGGGAGGCTGTCATCATTGCTAACCCCAAAACGGATCTTTATCATCCCCAGATCATTCGGAACAGCATGGGAGGTGTTTTTTCCATTCCCATTGCGGCAGATGATTCAGATAAAGTCATTTCATTTTTAGAAAAAAATAATTTTAACATTACTGCAGCAGCGCTTCACAACGAAGCCAAACACTACAAAAGGGTCAAATATCAAAGACCTTTGGCTCTGGTTTTTGGAACGGAAGACAAAGGTCTTGATCCAATATGGTTTAAGAAAGTTCAGCAAATCGTAAAAATACCTGTGAAATTTCCCATTGATTCCCTCAATCTATCTGTTTCGGCAGGGATTTTGATGTATCACTGTGGAGAACAATGATTTTGTTGTATTAAAAGTTTCAAGTACCTTTAGAATGCGGATGATTGTAAGTGAAGAAATAGAGAACAAAGAGATTGCCAAGCAGTATAAAGAACTGCTACGAATCAGTTATCAAACCTTGACCAATAAGGACAAGAAGTTGATTCGCTCAGCTTTTGATACAGCTGTTCATGCCCATAGGAATCAAAGGCGAAAATCAGGAGAACCCTATATTTTACACCCTATTAGTGTAGCTAAAATTGTAGCGCAAGAAATTGGTCTGGATGCAACCTCGATTGCCGCTGCACTTTTACACGATGTAATTGAAGATACCGAATACAATATTGAGGATTTGGAAAAACTTTTTGGAACAGGTGTAGCGAAAATCGTCGAAGGCCTGACCAAGATTTCAAAACTCAGCAAAGAAAATAACACTTCCCTTCAGGCAGAAAATTTCAGAAAATTACTCCTGACACTCAACGACGATGTCAGAGTGATCATTATCAAAATCGCTGACCGATTGCACAATATGCAAACTTTGGGCTCTATGCCCGAACACAAACAGGTCAAAATCGCTTCTGAAACCCTCTACATTTATGCTCCTTTATCCCATCGGATTGGTCTCTACAATATCAAAACCGAACTGGAAGATTTGAGTTTCAAATACACCGAACCCAGCAATTATGAGTCTATTAAAAATAAAATTGAGGACAGTAAAATAGACCAACAGGAATACATCAAATCATTTTCTGAAATTGTTGAATTTGCTTTGGCAGAAGAGGGATTGGAATATCAAATTAAAGGAAGGGGCAAATCTATTTTTTCGATCAATCGGAAAATGATCACCCAAAACATTGCCTTTGAAAATGTTTTTGACAAATTTGCCGTTCGGATCATATACAAAGCCACACACCGAGACGAAAAGTTTTTGGCTTGGAAAATCTACTCTATCGTAACAGACCACTTTACCCCCAACCCTACTCGTCTCAGGGATTGGATCACTTCACCCAAGACAAATGGGTATGAAGCATTACACATTACCGTGATGGGACCCGACAACAAATGGGTGGAAGTACAAATTAGATCAGAACGGATGAATGAGATTGCGGAAAAGGGCTATGCTGCTCATCACAAATACAAACAGGGAACGCAAAAAGACATTGGTATTGACTCTTGGCTTGACAAACTGCAAGAAGTATTGGAGAACAACACCGAAAATCCAGTTGATTTTGTCGAGAATTTTAAACTCAATTTATACGCCAAGGAGATTTTTGTTTTTACACCAACGGGAGATATCAAATCCCTACCCAAAGGTGCCACTGCACTGGATTTTGCCTTCAGTATTCATACCGAGGTGGGAATGAAAACCAGAGGGGCCAGAGTCAATGGTAAACTGGTTCCACTGAGCAAAACTTTAAAAAGCGGAGAACATGTAGAAGTGATTACTTCTGAAAACATTAAACCAACCGCTAATTGGTTAGATTTTGTTCAAACCTCAAGGGCCAAATCTAAAATCAAATCATCACTCAACGAGGAAAAGAAAAGAATTGCCGAAGACGGTCGAGAGAGCCTTAGGAGAAAATTAAAACAACTCAAAATTGCCCTCAATGACAAAAGCATAGCGCAAATGTTGCGGTATTTTAACCTTAACACCAGTTTGGATTTGTTTTATCGTATTGGTCTGGGAACAATTAATAACAAACAGTTAAAAGATTTTTCCAACGATTTCAATAGCACCTTTTTCAATTTCTTTAAAAAACGGATTAGGAAACAAAATCAAGAATACAAAAAAGATGAAAAAGAGCAAATTACGCAACGTTATGACACTTTAGTGTTTGGCAAGGAAAATGAAAGTTTAAAACACGCCCTAGCTTCATGCTGTAATGCCATTCCTGGTGATCCTGTTTTTGGATTCATCACCATTAACGAAGGGGTGAAAGTACACAAGAAGGACTGTCCAAACGCACTATCCCTTCAGTCTAATTTTGCCTACAGAATTATAAAAGCAAAATGGGTGGATTCGTCCTCCGATGAATTTACGGCCATTCTGAAGCTTTCAGGGATTGACAATATGGGGATTGTAAGCGAAGTAACCCAATCCATTTCCAATAATATGAGCGTCAACATCAACAAACTGAGTTTTGACAGTGAGGATGGGATATTTACGGGCTTAATCAGCGTGAGCGTAAAAAACAAAACGATACTTAATCGTTTGGTTAACAACCTTTTGAAGTTGAAAGGTGTAGATAAAGTACTAAGGGAATGATTTAAGACCTATATTTGCAACGATGGAAAAAAATAAATCCAATCAGGAGATTGTAAAAGAGGTTTTTGTAAACTTCTTGAACAAGCATGCTCACCGAAAAACACCTGAGCGTTTTGCCATACTGTATGAAATCTATGACAGTGATGAACATTTTGATATTGAATCAATGTACATCACCATGAAAAATAAAAACTATAGGGTCAGTCGAGCTACTCTCTACAATACTATAGAACTTCTTTTGGAATCTGGGTTGGTAAGAAAACACCAATTTGGTAAAAATCAAGCGCAATATGAAAAATCTTATTTTGACCGCCAACACGATCATATTATCTTCACAGACTCTGGAGAAGTAAAAGAGTTTTGTGACCCTCGAATCCAGAATATTAAAAAAACAATCGAGGAAATTTTCGATGTTGAAATCCACAACCATTCTCTTTATTTTTACGGCACAAAAAAAAAGAGTAAATCCACAATATAAATATGTCCGTAGACTTACTGTTAGGCCTCCAATGGGGCGATGAAGGTAAAGGTAAAATTGTTGATGTTTTAACCGAGTCCTATGATATCATAGCCCGTTTCCAAGGAGGACCCAATGCGGGTCACACCCTTGAATTTGAAGGCATCAAACATGTGTTACACACCATTCCCTCTGGGATATTTCATCCTAGCGCTATCAATTTAATTGGGAACGGAGTCGTTATTGACCCTGTGATTTTCGAAAAAGAATTGGAAAACCTCTTACCTTATAATATTGATTTTTCGAATAAATTATTGATCTCAAAAAAAGCACATTTAATTCTACCTACCCATCGCTTATTGGATGCTGCTTCTGAAGCTTCCAAAGGCAAAGCCAAGATCGGTTCAACCCTAAAAGGGATAGGTCCAACCTATATGGACAAAACTGGAAGAAACGGTATGCGAGTGGGAGATATTTTGAGTAAAGACTGGAAAAAACGCTACAAGGCCTTGACTCAGAAACACCTCAAAATGTTGAACTTCCACAATGTAGCGATCGAATACGATCTAGAAGAATTGGAAACCCAGTTTTTTAAATCCATAGAGACATTAAAAAAATGCCAAATTGTAGACAGTGAAAGTTACATACACAAGGCACAGGATGCTGGTAAGAAAATATTGGCAGAAGGAGCTCAGGGATCACTATTAGATGTTGATTTTGGTACTTACCCTTTTGTAACCTCTTCTACGACAACTGCTGCAGGTGCATGTACTGGACTTGGAGTAGCTCCCAATAAAATCAAAGAGGTATTTGGAATCTTTAAGGCCTATACCACCCGGGTGGGGAGTGGCCCTTTTCCGACCGAATTATTTGACGAAGTTGGCGAGCGTATTGCCAAAATTGGTCACGAATTTGGTGCAACCACGGGGCGAGCGCGTCGCTGTGGATGGATAGATTTGGTGGCACTAAAATATGCCATCCGTGTCAATGGTGTCACACAATTGATGATGATGAAAGGAGATGTACTCTCAGGTTTGGATGCCATTAAAGTGTGTAACAAATACAAAACGGATGAAGGTTTGATTGATCACTTCCCCTTTGATATCAATCCAGAATCGGTAACACCGCAATATATAGAAGTTGCGGGTTGGAAAGAAGATCTTACACAAATCAATTCGATTGAAGGTCTTCCCAAAAATTTTATAAATTATATTGATTTCTTGGAGCAAGAACTCAAAACACCTATCAAAATTGTTTCCGTTGGTCCCGACAGAAAACAGACCATTTTAAGGTAGATTTTATAATATAGCTCCACCATTTGCTTACTGTGAGAAAGAACATTCAAATCGGTATTCTTCAGCTTATTTTTCTAATGACCATAGGAAATGTAATAGCACAGGAAGAACCTAAAATCATCGAGATCATTCAGGCGGGTGGTTCCACTCAGGATCAATTCAATTTTCCAGGAGCGAATATTCTAATTAAAAAGGAGGGGGTTCGTGTTCATCTACTTCACGAAGGAGCGCTAATCAAATCAGATATTTCTTATTTCTATCCCAAACAAAATTTCTTTAAAGCCAATGGAGAAATAGTATTTA
>Ga0209603_1001009_pt1 | contig 30691 bp, 23 predicted proteins | sample COGITO_mtgs_1206_FD_184812 | JGI IMG/M metagenome (GOLD analysis project Ga0209603, IMG submission 184812) | Pelagic marine microbial communities from North Sea - COGITO_mtgs_120607 (SPAdes) (version 2) | ecosystem: Environmental > Aquatic > Marine > Epipelagic ... | reverse complement strand
TAGTATTATTTACGATTCTGTATTTTTGGCAAAAGAAGTTAAAAACTGCTTAGTAATATAATTTCAAACCAATGGGAAGACTTTTGGTTTTCCCATTTTATACTCCATTCGATAACATACATATTATGAGACACCTTTTTATTCTATTAGCGACTTTGCCATTATTGGCACAAAAAGACATCAAGCCTGAAATGACCGAGTTATGGGAACCGGTTCCCCAGGTCATCAATCCTGGTGATCATTCTACCCCACCCAGTGATGCTATTATTCTCTTTGATGGCATAGATCTTTCCCAATGGATTAAGGCTGGTACGGATGAATTGGCCCATTGGCAAATCAATCCCGATGGATCCATGACGGTACAAAAAGGTGGAGGAATTGAGACCAAGGAAGAATTTGGATCCGTTCAGCTTCATATTGAATGGAGGGCTCCAGAGGAGGTAAAAGGAGATGGGCAAGGAAGAGGCAATAGTGGTGTCTTTTTTCAAAAGGTTTATGAAGTTCAAGTTCTGGACAGCTATAACAACCGAACTTACTCCAATGGTCAAGCAGCCTCTATTTACAAGCAGTCCATTCCATTGGTCAATGCCACCAGACCTCCTGGAGAATGGCAAACTTATGATATCATTTTCAACGAACCCCAATACGACCAACAAGGTAAACGACTCAAAAAGGGATCGCTGACGGTTTTTCACAATGGAGTTCTGGTCCAAAACAATGTTGAAATTCAGGGAACTACGGTCTACAGAGGTCAACCCCAGCTGAGAGACGTCAAAACACCCAAAAGGCTTTATCTGCAAGACCATGGCAATCCCGTTTCCTATAGAAATATTTGGTTAAGGAAACTTTAATTATATATGCTTTTTGACCGCTTGAAAAAAAATCAACTTTTATTATCAACGGCTCTTTTCTCGATGCTATTTTTCTATTCCTGTGCTCAAGACAAAGGGTCGATTCAACAAGATCAAGCAAAGGTTTTATTAGAAGAAATGGAACAAAACAAGGACTTTTTTGATGCTATGAGGTTGAGAACGGATTTGAACCTTGGAGCCAACAAAAGAATTTTATATACCACTTTAGAAGACATAAAACCTTTTCATCAGAAGTACAAAGGGACTGAAATGTCTTTAGAATATGTGATCAGAGACCGTTTGCATACCGCCATTTTTCTCAACCAAAAAAACAATCAACTTGAATCCATGGATGGCTCTGAATTTGGTTTGCCTGAGAAACTATCTGCTGTTGAGTTGACCAATGAATTGGTTTCTTTGATTGGCAAGATGTATTACGGGGCTGATGAAGTAAAGGCTTTAGCCCAATAATCCACCAAAAACATATTTCATTTCCGTTGCAATCTGAAGGGAGCGTTTGTCATACATTATGGTTTCTTTTGAAGTATTGTCAAAAGCTTTTGGATCTTCATAAGGCAGCGAAATTCTTTTTTCTACCCCAGGAATAAAGGGACAGTTTTCTTCGGCATGGGTACAGGTCATAACTGCTGCAAAATGAATTTTCGGATTGGGTGGATCGTCATAAATTTTTGAAAATAAGACCACGGGTGCTTTATTTTCATCATATTTTACCTGATAGTGAGGATTTTCTCCTCCCGGATTGATCACTCCAAAACCCAGACGCTCCAATGAGGCAATCGTTCGCTCATTACATGCCGTAATTTCAATCCCACCGGAAAAGGAATTAATGTTTAGACCATAAAAATCAGCGATCACTTTGGCCCATATTTGGGAAAGTTGGCTTCTGCGGGAATTATGGGTACAGATAAAATTCAGATTAATCTCGGTTTTTTGTTTGATTTTTTGGGATAAATAATCCTGTAGGGATTTTAGTAAATCTTTTCGATGATTTTCGATTTTCGAACTGTCTAATTGACTAATGAGTTGGAATACGGCCTCGTTCATAAAAGCAAATATAAAGTTTTAAATCACAGGAATGTGAGAAATTCACCAATGGGTAGTCACTAATTAACCTTTATTAATCAATATTCATTCATTTCAGAAAAAGAATTTTGGTGGTCTCTCTAAAATAAGTAATTTGCGCGATTAAATAAACAAAAATGAAACATATCAAAAAACAATTTTACTTACTATTTTTATTATTGTGTGCGAACACAATAATAGCTCAAACTAGTATTTCAGGAAATGTAGTTGATCAAAATGGTCAGCCCATTCCAGGAGTAACTATTTTAGACAACAGTAATAAAGACAATGGAACCGTTACAGACTTTGATGGGAACTTTTCAATCACTGTGCCTTCTGATGGAGAACTAACTGCAAGTTTTATTGGTTTTGAGTCTCAAACCATTGCGGTCTCAGGGCAAACCAATTTGACTATTTCCCTTGAAGAGTCTGTATCCGCATTAGATGAGGTTGTTATTACTGGTTACGGTTCACAAGTTAAAAAGAGTGACTTGACCGGTTCCATCTCATCCATTAGTTCTGAGGATTTTGAAAGCCAACCTCTAATTAGGGTTGACCAAGCCCTGCAAGCGAGAGCAGCAGGAGTTGCTGTAACGCAAACCAGTGGTGCTCCAGGGGCGGGATACAAAATTAGAATCCGTGGTGCAAACTCCATTACTGGAAACAACAATCCATTATATGTTGTAGATGGTCTTGTAGTAGGAAATATCAATAACATTAACGCCAGCGACATCAGCTCGATGGAAGTTTTAAAAGATGCATCTGCAACCGCTATTTATGGAAACAGGGGAGCTAATGGTGTTGTACTAATCACTACCAAATCTGGTACTAAAGGTAAAGCCAAAATTCAGGTAGATTCTTTTTTTGGAACTTCAGAAGTCGTTCAAAGAATTCCTGTTATGACGCCAGCTCAATTTGCCGAAGGAGTAAACTTAAGAGATGCTACCCCAGGAAAACCTCCTACTATTGATGCAGCCAGAATCGCTGAATTGAGAGCTGGAGCAGGAGCAAATTGGCAAGACTATTTCTTCAGAAGTGCACCTTTCTCTAATATTGTTGTTTCTGCTAGTGGAGGATCTGATGATGTAGATTACTATATTTCTGCAAATACATACAAAGCAAAGGCTACAGTTATTAATCAGGATTTTAACCGATTGAATTTAAGAGCCAACATCAACGCCCAATTGAACGACAATCTCAAAGTGGGGATCAATAACTTTGTAAGTCGGTCTGAGAACACTGGAGCGAGAGTTAATTTAGCCAACGGAATTGCTTGGGATATGAATACTCCTCCTCGAGATGAAAATGGTGAATACAATTCTATTCCATTAGTTTCAGGTGTAGGGAATGGTTCAAATATGCCCCTTTTAGTTCCAGAAAATAATTCAGTAGAAAATATTTCAGACCAATTGATTTCTAGTATTTATGCCAACTACAGTATCACTGATAACATTACATTGAATATCTCTGCAGGTTTAGAAAAAATTGATTTCACTAACAGTAGATATGTACACGGTGTAACTGGCCCTAACAGTGCAGTAGTTAAAGATCAACAAGCACTTCGCTTACAGAATACCAATAGATTAACCTATAAGAATGACAATCCAGATCACGCCTTCCAGGCTGATTTAGTTCATGAGCAGCAGTCTTTTGAAATGAGTTTCAGAGAAGCAACAGCAAGTAATTTCTTCTCTAACTCTACCAATTTTAAAGAGTTGTCATTGGCAGGAATTCAAAACACGGACAGTGGAATTTCCAATGAAAAATTGGAGTCTTTCCTAGCGAGAATTAATTATTCTCTTTATGATAAATATTTATTTACGGCCTCTGTAAGAGCTGATGGCTCCAGTAAATTTAATGAGGACAACCGCTGGGGAACTTTCCCATCCGGTTCCATTGCATGGAGAATCTCACAAGAAGATTTTCTTAAAGACCACCCTTCCATTAATTCATTAAAAGCTCGAGCGAGTTTTGGGGTTACGGGTAGCCAGGCGGTAAGTCCATTTTCTACCATCTCAATTCCTGGAATTTCTACCGCATACAACTATCCTTTTACGGGTGGTGTTCCATCTATTGGTGTGGCGCCGTCCACCAGGATGGCTAATCCAGACCTTACATGGGAAACTACTACTCAATTTAATTTTGGATTTGATATTGGTCTTTGGAGTTCTAAAGTGCTACTCTCTGTTGATTATTACTCGAAAAAAACAGAAGATATTCTTTTGAACAGAGTTTTACCTGAATTTGTTGGTCCTACTTCCATTACACAAAATGCTGGAGAGGTAGAAAACAAAGGATTTGATATTTCATTAAGCACCGTTCTATATGAGAAAAACGATTTTTCAGTAAACTCCAATTTCAACCTTTCGGCTAACAAAAATAAAGTAGTTAAATTGGTTGATGGAGTTGATAGTATGGTTTTGGGGAATGTTTATTATGGTTCAACATTTCCTGTAAATCCAACCAGAGTTGAAGTCGGTCAACCCATAAGTACTTTTAGGGGTTATCATTTTGAAGGCGTTTATCAAACTGGAGATACCGGTGGTACTCCTGGTCACGCAAAATACCGTGACCTTAACGGCGATAAAAAAATCACTTCTGAGGACATAGGTAATATTGGAGATGGTAATCCTGACTTTACTTGGGGCTGGAATTTAAATTTCGATTACAAAGATTTGAACCTAAATATGGTTTTTGAGGGAGCACAAGGGAACGAAATCTATAATTTCCAAAGAATGAAAATGATGGGACTTGGATCAGCTCAGTTTCATGCTGTTCATGCAGATTTCCTCGACAGTTGGACTACTTCCAACCCCAGCAATACCATCCACGCTGGTACACAAGCTGCGCGTGATGCCAACCAATGGTTGTCCTCTCAGTTCTTAGAAGATGGTTCATATACTTCACTAAGAAGTGCTTCTTTAACCTATAATTTAAAAAATGCGTTAAGCATGTTGGGAGTAGAGCAGTTAAAAGTTTTTGTGAATGCTGAAAATTTATTCATCATCACTGATTACTCTGGCTTTGACCCAGTTTCTACGGCTTCTGGAAATTCTGATGTTGACCTTGGGATAGATTTTAATGCTTTCCCGATTTCAAGATCATTTTCAGTTGGATTTAATCTTACATTTTAAAAATATTTAGACATGAAAAACACATATAAAATATTTACACTTATCGCTTCGTTTTTATTTGTTTTCTCTTGTAGTGACCTAGAGGAAGATAGAAGTGGAATTTTATCCTTGGACAATCTTCAATCAGATGGTGACCTTGTTGCTGCACTAACCCCAGTTTACAAACAACTTCAGTCTGCTTACCAAGGTTTTCGAATCCGGACCAATACCTTTGGATCTGATGATCTCACTACATGGTGGGGAGGAAATAAAGCACCTTTAAGGGTTTTTGATGGATTCAATTATGGAAATGGAGAAAATGCCGATATCAATTGGCTAGATTATGATTGGAAAGAGTTTTGGAAGCTCATTTACCATGCAAATTCTTTAGTAAATGGACTTCAGACTTCTACAGCTCCCGACGCTTCAAAAGCGGTCATTGAGGGAGAGGCAAGGTGCTTAAGAGCAATTGCCTACCTTAGTTTAGTTAAGGTTTATGGAAATTTACCTATTATTTTGGATGGCATGACTCCTACAGGAGATGAGCAGCGCGCTACAGTGCTGGAAAACTACCAGCATATTGAAGCAGATTTATTATTTGCCGAGGCCAACTTACCTGCTCCTGGTGCAACCGCGAATGTTGGTAGAGTATCTTCTTCTGTTGCAAAGACTGCTCTTGCAGATCTCTATCTAACTTGGGCTGGATGGCCTGTAAAGGATACTTCTAAAAATGCTTTGGCCGCAACTAAAGCTAAAGATGTCATAGATATGGGGTATCACTCTTTGTTACCCATTGATCAACTATGGTCGATGGAAAATGCCAATAGCAAAGAAAGCATTTTATCTGCTCAATACTCTAAAGACGAAGGTAATACTGGTAACCAAATGCCTGCAGCCACAAGTTTTCACATGGCAAGAGGGTGGTCGGATATGTATCCCGAATTACAATTCTTTAAGGATTTTCCTGAAGGGGCAAGAAAAGAGGCCTCATTTGTGACCGATATTCCGAATCGTGGGTTTTCAGGGGGTAAAATTATCACTAAAACTCCCTCTTCAGTGGAGTGGAGTGTTTCCCAGAGATTCCACCCTATGTATGGAAAGTGGACTAAATCTGAAGATTTAGCAGTAGGGCCGCGAACTATCGGGTTTAGAGCCCAAGAGGTTTATCGTTATTCTGAAGTTTTACTTATTTATGCAGAGGCCAAAGCTGCCTCAGGATCAATGGATGCTTCTGCATTAGAAGCATTAAATCAAGTAAAAAGAAGAGCTGCAGGTCTCGATCCCAATACTGCCGATGCCTCTGTTGACGTTACCACTGCTACGGTAAACGATATTGTAACAGAAAAAGGATGGGAGCTGGCCGGAGAGAATAAAAGATGGTTTGACCTCATTAGAACCGAAACACTTGAAGATGCTATCGCTAAAAGAGATCCTAATGAACAGGTTCCTTTGGTTAGACAACCTACCAAAGACCAATACATTACACCACTTCCTGCTGAAGCGATTGCTACCAGTAAATTAACCCAAAACCCCCAAGGGTTTAAAGTTCAATAAAGGGAGTCTGTTATGATAAAAAAAAAGGGAGTGAATTTTCACTCCCTTTTTTTTATGGATTTTCTTTTGACCTTTTCTTCCACCGATCGGTATGTATCAATCCTAAGAAAATAGGGTCGATCAATTGTTTATCCCAATTTTGACGTAGGGAATCCAACCTTTTAACAACTTCAGGAAACGCATCTGCCAGATCATTTTCTTCTCCCAAATCCTCCTGGAGGTTGTATAATTCTTTTACGCTATTCTTTTTCTTGGTCACCAACTTGAGGTCTCCATCTCTTACTGAGTAGAGATCGTCGTCAAATTTCCTGACGTAAAACGTTTGGTGAGGTCTACCTTGCTTTTCCCCTTTCAAATAAGGAATGATATTGACACCATCTAGAGGCTTGTCCTGGGCAATAGGAGTTTGTGTTAATTCGGCAATGGTAGGCAGTATGTCTAAACTTGAAATAGGGTATTCATAAACCATGGGAGTAATTTGAGTGGGCCATTGCATCGCAAAAGGAATCCGATTTCCTCCCTCATAAATAGAAGATTTTCCCTCTCGAAGCGGGCCGTTGTTTGATCCGTTTTTAGGTTCGGGGCCTCCGTTGTCCGACAAAAAGAAAATCATCGTATTCTCGGATATTTTCAAGGCTTCCAATTTGTCCAAAAGGCGGCCTACACCATCGTCAACTGCACTGACCATGGCAGCATAGGTTTTCCTTTTTTTGTTTTCGATCTGTTCGAAACGATCCAAGTATTTTTGTGTGGCCTGCAGGGGACCGTGGGGAGCATTGTAGGCCAAATACAAAAAGAATGCTCCCTTTTGATTCTTTTCTACGAAAGCGACCGCTTCATTCGAAAATTCATCCGTCAAATATTCATCTGTTTTTTCTGGCTGATGATCTCTCATAATCCAACTTCTGTAGCTCATGGGTTCGTCACTGAAAGAGTAACTGTCCTTTATGGTCAATTCCTCAGGAAAGTAACGGTGCCCTCCGCCCAAGTGTCCATAAAAAAAATCGAAACCACGGTTTAGGGGATGATTGGAGATATGTGCTCCTAAGTGCCACTTTCCAATAATCCCAGAGGTATAACCCGATTGTCCTATTACTTCGGGAATGGTCTTTTCGGTTTGTGGTAGCCCCATATTGGGGTCGTTGGGACGATACTGGGCATTTCTTTCATATCCAAAACGCTGTTGGTAGCGGCCAGTAATAAACCCAGCCCTACTCGGACTGCAAACAGAATAGGGAGTATATCCATTGGTAAATTTGACCCCATTTTGGGCAATACGGTCAATATTGGGAGTGGGAATGTCTTTACTTCCATTGAAACCCACATCAACATAGCCTAAATCATCGGTCATGATAACAATCACATTGGGATGATTTTTTTGGGTGATTTTCTTTTGGCCTTGTTCGCAACCCAAAAAGGCAAAAACAAGCATTATCAGCAAAGAAATCATCAAGATTTCCGATTTGTCTTTTTTCATGTTTTAATAAATACTTTATCTAAAATAGTTATAAATCACTAATTTGGATGAGTGAAATAATACAATTAAACCATTATGTTTTTAAAATTCAAATTGATCTCATTAGTTTTATTTTTAACTTTAAGCTTTGTCTCTTGTAACCAAAAGGAAACTCCGATAAAACCCAATATTATTATTGTTTATTTGGATGACTTAGGCTATGGAGATGTCAGCTATAATGGAGCTACAAAATTAAAAACGCCCAATATGGACGAGATGGCTCTGGCGGGAATGAGATTCAACAATGGATATGCCACTTCCGCTACGTGCACGCCCAGCCGTTATGCACTATTGACAGGTCTCTATCCTTGGCGCGAAAAACGAGCTAAAATTCTTGCAGGTACTGCTCCATTAATCATTGGTACAGACCAGATGACTCTTCCAAAAATGCTAAAACAAGAGGGCTATCAAACGGCTATTATCGGCAAGTGGCATTTGGGCTTGGGCAATGGGAATGTCAATTGGAACCAATTGGTCAGTCCAGGACCCAACGAGGTAGGCTTTGACTATTCTTATATTTTGGCAGCCACTCAAGATAGGGTGCCTACTGTATATATCGAAGATGGAAACGTAGTAGGATTAGACCCTAACGATCCGATCGAAGTCAGTTACAAAAAGAATTTCGAGGGAGAGCCTACGGGTCTCGATAATCCTGAATTATTGACCATGAAGTGGCACCACGGACACAACAGCAGTATTGTCAATGGCATTCCCAGAATTGGTTTTATGAAAGGGGGAGAAGCCGCCAAATGGAGCGATATCGATATGGCAGATCATTTCTTGAATGGCATTCAAAAATACATCAAAAAACATAAGGATCAACCGTTCTTTTTGTACTACCCTATGCAGCAACCCCACGTGCCGAGAACACCTCACCCAAGGTTTGAAGGTTTGTCCGAGTTGGGACCTAGGGGAGATGCTATCGTTGAAGCCGATTGGTGTTTGGGGGAATTGAAAAAAACTTTGGAAGCCGAAGGAATATTAGAAAATACCCTTATTATTTTTTCCAGTGATAATGGTCCAGTATTGAACGATGGTTATTTTGATGATGCGGATGTCAAAAATGGCGACCACACCCCATGGGGCCCATTCCGTGGTGGAAAATACAGCCTTTTTGAGGCAGGAACCCACGTACCCTTTTTCACCTATTGGAAAGGGAAAATTCAACCCGGTGTTTCCGATGCTATGGTCAGTCAACTGGACATTTTTTCTTCATTAGCAGAATTGGTAGGCAGTGAAGTCAGAACTAATGATAGTGAACCTTTACTTGATTTATTTTTGGGTCAATCTGATCAGGGTAGGAACGAAATGGTGATCGAAGCTACCTCGAGAACTGCCTTTAAAAAAGGAGATTGGGTAATGATTCCACCCTATAAAGGTCCTGCATCTAATAATAATGTTAAAATTGAATTGGGCAATGATTCCGATTTTCAATTGTACAACTTAGCTGAAGACATTGGGCAACAAAACAACTTGGCAGAGAGCCAACCTGAAAAACTGCAGGAGATGATCACTGCTTTTGAAGCCATCAGAGGCGATGGATATAGTGAAATCCAAAAGTTGGAGTTAAAATAGATCAGAAAATCAGTTCCCAACTTCCCGAGTGGAGTGCCTTAATTGACTGGAAAGACGTTTTTTTACCATTCACTTTAATGCTGCCCTCTTTGGGCATGCCAAAGCTGTCTTTCTCCAATATCACCTTTATTCCCTTGGGGATTTGTAGTTGCAATACCCTTTTGGATTTTTCATTCAGATCCCATTTAAGGTTGATTGAACCCATTGGGGTTGGAAAGACAGAAGCTATTTTTTTAATTTTGGTTTGGGGCAAAGCAATGGTGATCTCTGTCATCCCTGGTTGAGAAGGCTCTAGTCCTAAAAGAAATTCTGCAAACAGTGCGGGCATAAAAGCACTTTCGGTTTGTGCATCAGATCGGGTGACTCTATTGTCCAATTTTCCATTCCTTCCCGTGCCATCCAACCACCATTCTTCCCACAAAGTACCATTGTGCTCAGGAGCCAGCATATGATCAAATCTGCGGCGAAGCAAATCAAAGGAGGCATCTACATGGCCGTATTGTGCAAGTCCCTTATGCAAAAAATAAGATAGGGCAGGGGTCACTATGGTCATTCCATTTGTCCTTTTGATAAAAAGATTGGGATCATCATTCAATAGTTTTTCGACGATTGATTTTCCTTGGTCTTCATCAGCAATTTTAAGAGCCAAGGCCATTCCATTTGCATGTTCACTATATTTATAGGAGATTCCTTTTTCCAATAAAGCATCCGCAAAAAGGCCCTTCTCGGCATTCCAGAAGTGTGTCCGTAGGGTGGATTTTAAAAGTTGAGCTCTTTCACGAAAAACGCTTGCCTCTTCTTGATCCAGCCATTCGAGTATTTGACTAAAATCTTCCAATGCACCCAAATAATGCGCATTTAAAGTAAAATTGGCTCCAGCCCGATCCAGTTCAGAATGATCCAACCAATAGGCATAAGGAGGATTATTGATCAAGCCCAAATCATTGGTAAAACTGTGTATCAATGCCATGAGTTTGAGTGCGCTGCCCATCAATTTTTGAGTGGTGATTTGGTCGCCAGAAAAGAGAAAATACTGGTATAGACTTCTGATCCAAAGTAAATTGGAATCCAGTATGATCATATAATCATCGCTTTTCAGTGGGGCATAGGCAGGCATGATACCATTGGCCTCTTGTTCTTCTGCAGTTTGAATCAAGTAACGGCGCTGCAATGCAGTATCTCCAAAAATCCAATAATTGCCCATCGCACCGTAATAGCCCGTTTGGGCGTATTGTCTCCTTTCTCTGTAATTGTCAGTATAGGCGTCGGTGGTACAGACCCTAATGGTCTTGTCGGTGGCATCGAAATATTTGCCTACCCACGGAACCCCATCGGCTTGGATATGTCCTTTTCCTTCAAAGGGATATTCCAATTTGCGACTGCCTACTTGAACTACTTTTACTGGATTTTGGGAATGAATGACCAAGGCCAGATATCGTACAGGTTTAAAATAAGTGGCCTCCCATTGATCCAATCCTCCGGATAAAATGAGCTGATCCCTCAAATTAGAATGTATTACCGTATGTCTAAAAAAACCATCAATTTGATAAGGGGCGGTCAAAACATCAATTTTTGTTCCCCTTTCACCCTCTATGGACAGGCGAGGATTTCCATTGATGATTTCGCCAAAATCGTAGAGTAAGAGCCAGGCTTTCCCTTTTTTTGGGGTTTTTAAAATGAAGGGGGCGTTAGAATCAAGGTCAATTTTTTGGGCAGGCTTAATGGAAATAGGGTCTATTTGATCCACATTGGGAGCATCAATTTGTTCAGCTTTGATGAGATTTTTGGTGATCCAGTCTGTTTCTGTGAGGTAGGGGATATCTCTTGGGATGAGGTTGATCCAGGGGAGGGTGGTTGCGCCGGCCAAGTTGTTCTTTTGATGAGCAGGCCATCCAACATTTCTAGAAATGAGTGTTGCTGAAGACCAATTTTTATCATCAAAATAGCGGTTAAACCAACCTTGAATATCGTTTCTCATATCAACTTTATCGTTCACAATATCCTGAAAACGATTGATTGGGGGAGCACTCTTGTCCCAACTGGGGTCGGCTTTTACTTTCCAGCTTTTATCTGTGGAAATAATGGCTTGATGGGCTTCAAACGAGAAATGGAGCTCAGCCAACAAACCCGGTCGTGCATCGAAATGATAGGATTGTTTTCCAGATTGATAATGGACTTTGACCGCAATCGTATTGATGCCTTTTTCAAGGAGGGAGGTAATTTCTATCTGATCAAAAGATTGGTGATGTGGGGCACTTCTTGCGGGCCCTTGCAGCAGGTACTGACCATTGACATAGAGTTTGTATTTTGAAGTGGCAGTAATTTTCAGCAAGGCTTTTTGGGGAATATTGTCTAGTTCAAAACTCTTACGACTAAGCATCATGGGATTTTCTTCCTCGCTCAACCATATCCATTGTGCCTGCCAGTTTTTGTCTGGCTTGGCTTCTTCTGACTTTGCCCAGATTCCTTTTATTGACCCTGTTTCCCAAAGGTTTTGACTAGAGAGTGTTTGGGACAGTAAATAAGCTAACAGAAAAACTAAAATATTGCGCATTTATTTTATTCTTTGGAGGTTAAAAATCTAATGATATTGAATAATATTTTGTCTGCTACAGGGTCTTTTCCTATGTTTTCCAAGAGTTGAAACTGTGACAGTAGATATTTTCCTTTTTCGACGGGAACAAGAGTCATGTCTGCTCCCCACCAAGAAGGACCAGGACCTTTGTATCCCATTTTGTGACCTCTGGAAAACCAGTCGAATGCGATAGAGGCCACGATGGGGTTTTCTTGCATTCGATTTCCCTTTACTTTAAGGTCTCTTAAACTCCTTTCCGGCCAAATGTTTTCATAGGTATTTCTCAAAAAACCATTGCCTTGTAAGCCATCAAAAACAGGATGCTCTCTGGCAATGTGGGGAATACAAGTCCACAAGCCCTTGGAGGGATGAACCCGAGCTGTAAAAGGAGTGATCGCATTTTCGGTTTTTACGCTGTCTTTAAGACGATCCAGATAAACGGCCGTGCCCCCAGATTTAACAAACTTCAAAAGATCTTCAAAGCGTTGGAGTTCTTCTTTATTTGCTGCTTCGTTGGTGCTGACCAACACGGGGATATTTTTGGGTGTATTGGGTCCAAATTCTACAGTCTTAACCTTTTGTTCTTGCAAGAATTTTTTTAGGTTTCCCTTGAAATCCAATACTGCTATTTTGGTTGTAGGAGCCATTAGATCTTTTTGGTGGAAAACTTCAAAGTCAATAAAATTTTCAGTCAATAATTGGTTGTTGTTGTCGTTGACCTTAACCCTAACGGAATAATGACCGCTCCATTGATCGGTATTGATTTTTTGGCTGAAGAGTGGACTAATTCCTGACTTCCAATTGGTTTTAAAGCTGTTTTCAAAGACTATATCTCCCGATTGGGATTGGATGGTAATTTCATAGTAGGCCTCCACTGAGTCCAGATCATTGATCCCTGTAATATTTAGGCTTGTTCCTTTTTGAGCATATACATTTCTCGGTAGTGTTCTGATGGAAACAATCCGATCTTGGTTGGCTGCTTTGGTGGCTTCGTAGGCATAGGATTTTGGATTCCGCCAAAGGTCCAACAGACCAGCTCCCAGTATCCAATCGCCCCCAGTAAGGGCATGAACGCAATAGCCATCCATGTGGGGGTTGGAACGAATGGCCTCGATCATTCTTTTGTTGGCGGTTCCATGAACGTGTTGTTGCTCCAAATAAAATTCCTTCATATCGGGGTAAAGATGTTTTAGTCCCGTTTGTTCGAGCATTTGTTGTTGCTCCTCGTGCAATCTTTTGTGGTAGCGATAGGCAGGGGTCAAGGGGTTACCCTCTGCTTTAAATTTTTTGTTGACCGTAACCAATTCAGCCAAACTCCCATAGCCCAATTCTGATAAAAAAGACATCATTCCAGGGACTACTTTGGACTTGCCCTCCATCCTAAATTTACCAAGACCCATGGCCTCTTTTTCTGCCTCTGTCATGGCCATGGAGACATAGCTATTGTAAACTTTTTCATTGATGTAGGCTCCGGCATAATTGTGAATGTCGTTGAATTTGGTTGGTTCTTTTTCATTGGGCAAATACATATTGGCACCAAAAGCCCAACCTCCAGATTCATCGAGGATCAGTCGGGTGGGGTCGAGCTCACGGCTGAGCATGGCCATAGGACGCATCAATTGATTCAATACTGGACGGTGCAATTCGTTGAACAATTCCCACTGCACTATACAAGTGCGATTGCGGTCTTTGAGTATGGTTTGTTCTACTTCTCTGGTCACTCTTGAGGGAAGATAGGGAGTGGACAGGGGAAGTCTCATACATTCCAGGGCAGGACTGCCCACGACCATCACGCCCATTTCGTCGGCCAAATCCAACCACATAGGTGTGGTGGGATGACGCCAGGGTCGGATCATATTAAAACCAGCTTCTTTGGCCAGTTGTATTTCCTTTCGGGCCATTTCCTCCGAATCAGGATAGGCAATACCATTGGGATAAAGTCCTTCAAAAAAAGTAGCTTTGATGAAAATTCGCTTTCCGTTGAGGTAAAAATCCTGGTCTTTGATCGTCAGTTCACGCAATCCAAAACGATGGTGCCAACGGTCCGAAATTTTTTGTTGGTTTTTTAGGCTTACACTGGCGTGGTATAAAAAAGGATTCTTGGGGGACCAATATTGAGCATCGGGAATTTGCAATTGGACTTTCTGATGATTGATACCCGGTTGGAGTTGGATCGACACCCGCTGAGCAGCGACTCTATTTTTTTGGTTTACAGTTTCTGTAAGCTCTACTTCAATTTCGACAGATTCACGTTTTATGGCTGTATGATCCAGTGTTAAATGAAAAGTAGCCGTATTGTCTTTGATATTGGGTTCTATAAAAACATCTTTGATATAGGAGGCTCCAGAGGCAACCAATCGTACATTTTGCCATATCCCTCCCGAAAGTCCACCTCGCCATTGGGGGGTTTCTAAGGCCTTGATTCCATTGATATTTTTGTCTGACAAAATGATGGGGCCGACCACCCTAAGGATCAAGACATTTTCTTCTCCCGTTTTTATCATATTGTCCACCCTAAACTCAAAGGGAGTAAACCCTCCTTCGTGATAGCCGACGACTTCATCGTTGAGCCAGATTTCGGAAAGGTAGTTGACCGCATCAAATTGGAGTCTGACAATCTTGCTCTGCCATTCTTTGGGTACATCAAAAGCATAACGGTAAAAAGCCACGCCTTCATAGTCTTTTTCAATCAATTCCCAACTGCTGGGAACCTTGATTTTTCTTTTGTCAACCAACTGTTGAAAGACTTCATTTTGATGCCACATAGAAGGAGCTCCCTCATTATTATGGTCAAAAACGATTTCCCAATCTCCATTGAGTGAGATTTCTTCCTGAGCGAAATTCACTTGGGTCATCAATATAAATAAGGGCAGTAAAATAAATTTTAGAAACTTCATATTATTTGTTTTTGAGTCCGTTAAGTTGAATGGGTGCTACCATTTGTGCCATTTCTTGGCGGAGGTTTTTCAATTGGTGGTGTGGTTCTTTTACAGAAAAAATCAGATTGTCCCATTCATTAGGATCATTCAGATGATCGTATAATTCTTCTTTTCCGTTGTTATAGAGAATGTAGCGGTATCGGTCGGTTTTGATGGCATAATGTTGCATCTGGGGCTGGTCTTTGTAGGGTTCTCCTGCATAGACAACAGTCAGTGCTGGGCGGTCTCCTTTCCAAGTTTTGGCGGTAGGATTTTCCAATAATTCCCTCATGCTAAATCCGTCGAGGGAATGTCCTTTTTCATTCTTTTGGGTTTGTGAAGGCAGACCACACAAATCTACCAACGTAGGATATATATCGATGAGGGAAACTGCTTTGGTAATGGTGGTATTGGCTTTTGTAAGCCCTGGAACCCTCATGATCAAAGGGACACGTGTACTTTTTTCCCATAATGAATTTTTGTACAGATAGTCTTTTTCGCCCATATGAAAGCCGTGATCAGAGGCCAATACGACCAAGGTATTGTCTTTGAGTTGGGTCTGATTGAGTGCATCCATTACTTGACCTACGTTTTCATCCACTGCGGCTACACAGGCCAAATAGGCTTGTGTCCATCGCTTTAACCCTTCTTCTTCACTGTCGTAGGAGGCCGTGATTTCGTTGAACATTTTCACCCCCATTTCAAGGGTAAAGACTTGACCTTTTTCATAGGAAATTTCCAAAAATGTATCTTCTTGATCCTTTTCTTTTTTTAAGGTAACCTGGATTTTGTCGAGTGGAAATTGGTCAAAATATTTTTGAGGAGCGATCAATGGGGTATGAGGCCTAAGGAAACCAACGGCCAAGAAAAAAGGTTTTTCTAAGTCTTGACTTGCAAGGGATTTTATTTTTTCTGCGGTCCAAGCGGCATTCATCTCATCCGGGGTAGGATCACGATCATTGTCATTGATGTAGCGCATGGGAATGACCCCCTTTTTTTTGTATCCATAGATCCACTCGATGGCTTGACCTGCCTCAGTTGTTTTTCCTTCCAAATTGACCAAAGGGCCTAGGGAACCATCAACAGGACCTATGTCATAGAATGGACGAGGAATATCGGGGTGTGCCAAGCGATTATTCCCATCCCATACCATAGGGCCATAGTCGGGGGGATTTTCGTAATGATCCCAATTTTCTGTTTTAAGATGATGCAACACTTTACCCGTTCCAAAGGTTTGGTAACCTGCTTTTCTGAACTGCTCTGAGAGGGTTCGGGTATTTTTTAGAACAGGATTATTGAACCAAGGGGCTTGAAAAAAATTCTGAGAATGATGCGGATAAACGCCCATCATCATGCTGGAACGAGAGGGGCCACACATAGGGGCATTGGTATGCGCATTCAGAAAAGCCACGCCAGACTGGGCAAGTTTGCGCATATTGGGGGTCAGGCTTTGGGGATGCCCTTTGAGGGTTTCAATGCAATCGTTCAGATCATCGATCATGATGAGCAAAACGTTGGGGGGATTTTCTTTGGGCATTTCACATCCTAAGGTGGTCAGAAGAAAAACCAACAACAAGCTTTTCAGCAGAATGACAAATGAATTTGTGGTTTTTTCAGCATCCATTTCCTTCAATTTTTAATCGCCTTTGTCATTGCTCGAGCAATGGTGGTGATGCTTTCAAAATCTCTCTCAGCGATCAATTTTTTATCTATCAAGCTGCTTCCTACCCCCAGACAAACTGCTCCATTGGCGACCCATTCGGCAGCATTTTCAACATTAATGCCTCCAGTAGGCATGATGGGGAGGTGGGGCATGGGAGCTTTTACGGCTTTGAAATAAGACAAGCCAAAATTGGCAGCAGGGAAGAGTTTGACCACATCAGCACCCCACTCATAGGCTTGTAAAATTTCCGAGGGGGTCATGGCTCCCGAAAGGATGGGCTTATCGTATCGATGCGCCATTTGTATAACTTCGGGTTTGCTGACTGGTGTGACTACAAACTGGGCACCCGCTTCGATGGCGGCTTCGGCAGTTTTGGCATCGATGACCGAACCTACTCCTGGAATGACTCCCTCGATTTGGGTCAACTTGTTAATTTCTTCCAAAGCATTGGGGGTTCCCATAGTTACCTCTATGGCTTTGACCCCTCCCCGATGAAGCGCCTTTGCCAATTCAAAAATGGGTTCGGATTCAGACAGGCGGATGATGGCGATGATCTTGGTTGCCAATAGTTGTTCTAAGAGCGAGACTCGTGTCATATTTTATCTTTTTACGTGGCCTTTAAGGTTGCCTTCGCTTACGGATAATATTTCTTTAACGCTCAAATAATTGATATCTCCTTTGAGAGTTTGGGTGGTGGCAAAGGCGGCGGTAGCAAAATTGAGGGTTTTTTGCATTTCCCAATGGGAAAGCTTACCCAGGAGGATTCCGGCTGCAAAGGCATCTCCTCCCCCCAATCGGTCTTTTATGGTAGTGGGAATCGAAAGACTTGACCATAGATTGTCTCCTTCTTTTACCATTCCTCCCAATACGTTTTCGGTGGCATTGATTTGTTGCCTAATGGTCATGGCGATGGTTTGGAATTGTCCCAATTTTGAAACGAAATCAATGGCGTTTGCTGTAGCTTCTTGCAATGCATCAAAATCATTTTTGCTTTTTATTTGTGCATCAAAAACATCATTGACAGATCCGATATTCCCCAATAAAATATCTACATAAGGAAGTATTTCAGAAAATGATTTTTTGGCAGAAGTTGCCGACCAAAGACTGCGTCTGAAATTGAGATCAAAAACGACTTTACAATTTGTCTTTTGGGCTATTTTCAAACCGTTTAAAAGGGATTTTTGACAGTTTTCCGACAGAGCAGGAGTGATGCCAGTAACTACAAAATGGGAACTGTTTTCCAACAACTTTTCCCAGTCTTTTTCATTCAAACTCCATCTTGCAAAAGAGGAGTCCTTTCGGTCATAAGTGACCTGAGTTCCTCTGATGGCTGTTCCGTGTTCTATGTAATAGGTTCCCATTCTTCCCTCATCTATGGAGGTATTTTGGGTGCCTAGGCCGTTTTGATTAAGAAACATTAGGGCCTTCTTTCCCAAGGGATTTTCGGGTAAAGCGGTGATGAATTGTGTGGCCTGCCCCCAATGAGAAAGGTCGGCAAGTATATTGGCTTCAGCTCCAGCAAATCCCATTTCCAAAGCATCAGATTGGACAATAAGGTCTTCATGTCCTTGCGGACTAAGTCTTAAAAGAAGTTCACCAAAACCGGAGATGATTTGCCCCATAATTAGGATAGCGTGTTGGAATAGCCGAGCAGACCGCTGGCCAGTATGATGATGGCCAAACCGACCAACATCAGTTGAAAGGGTTTTTTGGCGTCTTTCCATTCTCCAGAGCGAACTGCCCATATATTACTGATGATGAGTGACAATCCCAACAATATGGGCCAACCAATGATGGGACCCATGGTACCCATCAAGGCAGAACCTTGTCCGTAGATCCCTAGGGCGGCAAACCAAAATAGCCCTGCTAAAACGGCCCATTTGTAGGCATTGCCCGATGAAGGGACTCGGAAGGAATTCCAACTGTTGTTTTTTAACAACAGTACCACTGCATAGCCAAGGTTCATGATGAAGGCTCCCAAAAGCACAACGACCCAGGCGGCCAAACTACTGTTTCGGGTAATGGCTCCCATTTTTTCGGCTTCCAAGGCAACGGGGGTTGCGTTGGCAAATCCTACATTGAGTAGGGCTGACAGTACCCCACAACTCACAGCGATCAATATGCCTTTGATCATGTTGGAAGGGTTTTTGGTATCACCAATTAATTTGTCTCTATCAATTCCTGCCTTTGCGGTGATGGCAACACCTACCAACATGATGACAACAGCAATGATTACATAGGTGGTTGCCGGATTGGAAAAGGCATCTTCTACTTGCATCAGGGGGATGATAGACCCAACCGATGCAGCCAATCCCATGACAACGCCATAGGTCAATGAAAGGCCGATATAGGGGACACTTTTACCAAAAAGTATTCCGCCTACACCCCACAGAAAACCGAAGAGCATGCCTAGAAAGACAGCTTCAGTTGGGGCATTTGATATGACCTGAAAAAGATTGGGAACTGCAAAAACAGCCCATAAAATGGGAAAAATAATCATAGCAACAGTGACGTGTACAATCCACCAAGCTTCCCATTTAAGAGGCTCCATATACTTCATTCCCAAACCGAAACTTCCTTGAAAAAAGCTTGCTAGGATGACGAGTAAAAAAGGCAATAAAATTTCCATAATTCTTGTGTTTTAAATGGTTGTAGTAACTCTTTTTTTGATGAGGTAATCGTCAAGTGCTAAGGTCGAACAGTCGTGGCCTATCCCACTGTTTTTGATGCCTCCATGGGGGAGATAGATGGCGTATTTGACTCCGTTGATTTGGACTTCTCCAAATTGCAATTCGTTAGCAAATCGGATTTGACGTTCAGCATCTTCGGTAAACAGATAGGAAGCCAAGCCATATTCTGTATCATTGGCCAAAGCCAGAACTTCATCTTCTGTTTTGAACTTAAAAATGGGAGCGATAGGTCCAAAAGTTTCCTGTTGATAGGCCAGCATATCGGTAGTGACATTACTGAGTACGGTGGGTTCAAACCAGTATCCTTTTTCATAGCCGTCGGGGATTTTTCCTCCAGTTTCAATTTTAGCTCCTTTGGCAGTGGCATCTGCGACGATTTCCATCATGCGTTTTTGACCTTGGCGATTAACCAGTGGTCCCATGTCACTATTGCTGTCTTTCCCAAAACCTAGTTTGAGTTTTTTTACCCGATCGACATAAGCTTTTAGAAAGTCGTCATAAATTTTTTCATGAACGAAGAATCGATTGGCTGCAACACATATTTGACCACAGTTTCCGAATTTGATACCAATGGCCAAGTCAAGCGCTGCGGCTATATTGGCATCGTCGAAGACCATAAAAGGGGCATTACCTCCCAATTCCATACTAAGTTTTTTGATGCTGCTACTGCTGTCGGCAATCACCTGTTTTCCTGTTTTTGTAGAGCCAATCATGGTCACCACACTGGGGATATTACTTTTGGTCATGGTTGTAGCTACTTTTTCAGGCGGCCCGGTTAAGATGTTGACGACTCCTGGGGGAAAGTTGATTTGATGTAGAATTTCTCCAAGTATGTAAGAGGATACGGGTGACATTTCTGAGGGCTTGATGATTAAACTACAGCCAGAAGCCAGTGCAGGGCCTATTTTAAACCCGACATTGAGTAGGGGAAAGTTCCAAGCCAAATAGGCTACCGCAACTCCTGCCGCTTGGTGAACCATCACATGCCTGTGGGTGTTTTCTGGGTCGGGGATGGATTCATCTTTGACATCGGCCATCGCTTTGGGATAAAACGCCAAGGCGTTGGTGATGGCTTCAATATCTTCGTATGAACCTTCATAGGTTTTTCCCATTTCGTGGATGATGGCTTGTCGTAATCGGGTTTCATTTTCCAAAATTGCGTTCCGCAATTTGGACATCCATTCCGACCTTTCAGACAAGCTAAGTGCAGACCAATATTTAAACCCCAATTGAGCCGCTTTTAGTGCTTTTAGTGCATCGGCTTCGTCGGCCCAAGCTACTTCGGCTATGGGTTTTTCATCGGCGGGACAGAGAATGGTTTTTTTGCCACCATGGGTGGCTTCTACCAATTCGCCTCCGATATATAGTTTTAATGATCCAAAATTCATTTTTCTTTTTTTGGTTATCCTAAGATACGGTTGAAAATTCTTTAAGTGCTTCTGGGTCGATGTCGATTCCCAAGCCAGGAGTCTGTGGGATGTCGATATATCCAGCTTCCATTTGAACGACGGGTAAGGTCAGGCGATCTCTGATGGCGTTTTCGGTACGGTCATATTCAATGTAGATATCGGGGGGAAATAGCCTGCCGGGCAATGGTTCTATGTTGGCGATAAAATGTAAGGCAGCATGAAATCCAATTCCGGTTCCCCAAACATGTGGAATGACTTCGACCCCAAAAGTGCTGGCCAAACTCCCGATTCGTTTGGCTTCGGTCAAGCCTCCAGAGGCACATATTTCAATTTGCGCTATGTCCACAGATTTGTTTTGAAACAGTTGAAGGAAACCGTAACGCAAATACTCACATTCCCCTCCAGCAATGGGTATGGAGGTTTTTTGTCGTAGTTGGGCATATTGATCATAAAATTCGGGAGAGACCGGCTCCTCAAACCAACTAATGTCGTATGGTTCAATCTTTCTGGCCAACTCAAGGGCTTCTCTGAGGGAGTAGGCATGATTGGAATCAACCATGAGCTTAATGTCGGGGCCAATAGCAGCCCTTATGTTTTTTACATGTCGTATGTCGTCTTCTATGGATAAGCCCACTTTCATTTTCATGGCTTTGAAACCTTGAGCAACATATTCTTTGGCTTCTGAGACCAAATCATCTACCAATGTTTTGCTATGGGAGAAATAGAGTCCAGTGGCATAGGGAACAACCTTCTTCCGATGCTGTCCTCCCAATAGGGTACTGACGGGTAAATTTAAAGCCTTGCCTTTGATGTCCCAAAGGGCGATATCGATTGCGCTGATGGCAGCAAAGAGCACACTTCTTCTGGCAAAGTCCAAAGTCTTACGGTACATCTCAAACCATAGTGATTCGTTTTCCAATGGATTTTTGCCGATCAAAATGGGCTCAAGCAAGACAATCCCTTGTTGGATTATGTCTGCAGGACCATAGCCTTCGCCCCAGCCGTAAACCCCCTCGTCTGTTGTTATTTTCACAATACAGATTCTCCTTTCGTCATAGGCCCATTGGGAAAAGAAAAAACTTTGATCCAATGGGTTGGAAAGAACGTGGGTTTCAATTTTTATGACTTTCAACTTGTTTGGTTTTATGTTAGTATTTTGTATTCTATTTATATAAAATGTCCAAATTTTCAGAGGGGATTTTATTAGACCAAAGCGATGGAGTAGGCTAAATACGCTTCAACAGCATTAGTCTAAAATCCATTAATGCCCTCCCCTTTTTTTCAATTCCTTTGATTTTCAGTGTTCCTTTTCCTTTTTTGAGTTTTAGAGTTCCTATTTTGAGAGGCTTAAAATCTTTTACGTAGGACTCTTGTCGGAGGACCCTATCTTCTGCTGCACCATATTCGTTGGGGTTGTGAACTTCTTTGATTTCTCCTTGAATACTTGCATCACCAAAACTGACTTCAAAAAGGGAGCCTATGGCGTCTTCGGCACAGCTGTAGTAAACGGTTATTTCGAAATCTCCGTCTTGGGCCACTTCTGCCTCCCAAGTGATGGTGTCTTCGGGATTGATCCAATGGGTGAAATAGGTACAATTGGGGTATCGGTTGGAGCGTTTAATTTCTCCGCTTGGGATTCCGTCTCTGGCGGGGACCTGTGTGGTGTGAAGACTTGGGTGACCAATGTAGAAGGGACGGTTGTCTTTTTTGGGGAGTTCTACCAATACTTCTTGCTCCCATTGTCCCTTGGCTTTGTTCAAAGCGGTCAAAACTTGTGGTTTTTTCTCCCCAATATCTTTGGTTTGATTGGGATCATTGACCATGTCAAAAAGTTGACCTTGGTGATCCAAGCGATAGTGCTGATTTCTCAGGCTTAATTTTCCCTTCCAATAGTTGTAAATATAACGATCTTCCCATATTGGATTCTCTTGCATGATTAGGGGTTCAAGACTGATCCCATCTAGTGGTTTTTTGGCTTGAGATGTGATGCCTGTCAAGTCTTTTAATGTGGGGAGGAGGTCAATGCCACTGGCAATTTCTTTGACGATTTTTCCTTGGGGAATTTTACCAGGCCAATTGATGATCATGGGGGAGCGGACGCCTCCTTCATCTGTACTGCCTTTCCTTCCCTTCATTAGTCCGTTCCATCGATTACCGTTGGGGCCATTGTCTGAAAGATAAATTACAATGGTGTTTTCCAACACACCACTGTTTTTGAGTTGGTCTATAATACGTCCTACATTCCAGTCGATGTTTTCACACATGGCCAGAGCGGCTCGGGTGTGATCGATTTGATTTTGATTTTTGGGTGGGCCGTTGCTTCCTATTTGATGCAATTCTTTTTCTTGGAATTTTCCCCAAAATCTGTCAGGAACCTGCATGGGGCTGTGTGGGGTGTTGTAGGGGAGATAAAGGAAAAAGGGCTGACGCCTATTTTTTTTGATAAAATCAATACCGTGTTGGGTCAAGTCATCAATGATGAATCCGTCTCCTCTGACCAAGTTTCCGTTGTGTTCCAGTAAGGGGTTGTAATAATTTCCCCAGTGACCGGAGCAAAAGCCATAATAGTCGTCAAACCCCCGGCTATTGGGGTGGAAAGGGGCTTGCATCCCGTTGTGCCATTTGCCATAGGCTGCCGTTTGGTAGCCTTCGGATTTAAAAACCTCCGCCATGATTTCTTCATCAATATCCAACCTTTCTCCTCCTTTGCTTGTGCTGTAAACTCCACCCCTAACGTGGTGTCTTCCAGTAAGGATTTCGGCTCGGGTAGGAGAGCATACTGGACTGACAAAAAAGCGATCAAATCGTACACCAGTCTTTCCAAGTTGGTCTATGTTGGGAGTGGACAGGTCCACATTACCATTGAGGCTAAGGTCACCCCAGCCTTGATCGTCGGACAAAATAAGAATCACGTTGGGGGGATTGTTTTTCTGAGTTTGGCAGTTCCCCAAACAGAGAAGAATCAATAGTGAGATGGAGATAGAGCGGATATTTGTCATTATTTCAAATTTAAAATTATAATGCCAAATAACATTGCCACTAATTATCAGAATTTAGACCAGAACTTAACTTTTTATTAGCGCTATATATCAATACTCAATCCCAGCCCAAACAATTCCCTAATTTGCAGTCGACTAATAAGATCGTCATCGTATTGTAGGTGAATAACCAAGTTACTTGATATTTTATCGTTCACTTTGAGTCTAATGTTGGCATTCCATTCAAAATCAATATTTTCAATCTTATTGAGATAGTTTACATACACATTGAATTTGTTGACCATGGTAATGTTTTCCATCAAAGTAGATTGAATAAGTCCAGAGAGCGAAGCTCCTACAGATACAATACTTGTCGCTCCTCTTTCCACCCCAAAATATTTTTCTCCAGGAGAGAGGTTTTGGGTGTAGTCTTTACTGACAAAAATTCCTCTGGCAGCCAAAGGAGCAATATTAAACCAAGCCATTTCTCCTTCTTTGTAATACCAACCCAGTCCTAACTGAATGATGGCCGGAGATAAGATTCTGGAGATTTTTTCTTTTTGATCCTCTCCATCTGCTTTGAAGTATCGGAAGCCAGGGAGTAATTGGGTTCTAAAATTAAAGTAGGCGGAATAGTTCCAATAGGTGTTTACTTTTTTACTCAAGACGGAATTAATTTCAATTCGGTCATCCGCTTTTTTAAAAAAGGAATTTCCTGAAAGATAGGTAGTCCCTATTGAAAGCATTAGATTATTGTCCCAAATCACCCCTCCTTCTCCTTGATAATTTATATTGTAGTCAACACTGAAGAGTCCAGTCATGGAATTTTCTCCTCCTGAGACCCAATTTTCAAAATAGGCTTGATTGAAATTAAATTGGGTTAAACCGAAGAATTTGAATTTGTTTTTTTCCTCAACATCGGTCTTTAGGGTATCTACTTCCTGACCATCAGAAGGTTGTTGGGCTTCCAAATGGGAGATAAACAACAAGGCCATTAAAAAATAAATAAAATGCTTCATGCGCTAGGGTAATATAATTTGGCTACTAATTTAATATTATCGCAATTGAATACGATTCAAATGGGTCTTATAAATTTCAAAATAACACAATTTAAACCCATAAGTTTTTTTATAACTTTATGATGAATTAAATGAAGATGATATATGTTGGCGGTTTTTTTCGCTTTCTTCTGGAAAAGGAGACCTTAATGGTTTGGATGCTTTTGACTTTTGCTTATGCACCCCAAGCTCGCTTTAGTGATGATTAGGTTGATTCCTATGAGCAAAGAAATTAAAAAAATAAGTCTTCCTAATTTTTTAAATATATAATTATGAAAGGATTATCTATCGTATTGTTTTTCTTAACGACCGTTTCAACCTATTCCCAAGAGTGGATCATTGTAGATATTTTGGAGCAATCCAAAAAAGAGTTGGTTTACAAAATCGATAATGGAGAAGAGGTAAAAAAGAAAACGGTAAAAAACCCCTCTATCGTCAAGTTGATTATGGATTTTCAATCGGAGGGTTTTCAATTAAAATCGGTTACCCAGGGAATCGAATTGGATTTGAATGGGACTTTACCAATGATCAATAATCGGAATAATAATTTTGGAGTGTCCAATTTGAATCTTTCCAACAACAATCGAGTTATGCTTTGGTTTGAAAAAAAGTAGTTCAAACAAATATGTATTGAAAAAGAGCTGTTAGGTCAAATACTTTTAGTTCTTTTTTGTGATGATTGAATTGTTTTTTAAAACCATTTGGGTGCCAAAAATCAATAAAACAAAAACAAGAACAATTAAGGCGATATAATGGAAAGCCTCAGGCTCTGCGCCTATGAATTGACCACGAACCCGCGAAATATATGTCATAATCATCACAAAACCCACATAGTAGAAATAGGTCAAGTGAAATGCTTTTCGATTTATTTTTTCAATCAGAAAGGGATAAACAACAATCATTAAATAGGCAATAAAACCCCCTGCCAATCTTGTAGGGACAATGGGAACTTGATTTAAGTGGATCGAATAGGCCAAAAAGAAAAAATGGATGACATGCATTACTGCAAATACTCCAAGGGCTTTTTGGGTAATTTCAAGAGATTTTTTGTTGAGGTAGGCCGAACGGAATAGATAAAAACACAAAAGATAAATTCCAAGGGAAAGTCGCCCAGAATATCTTGCTGCATACTTGAAAACTTCATTGATGTCTGGTTCCATATTGTAGAAGTAAAGGAATAGTACAACTTCCAAAAGCACCCCCAATACATATCCTCTTTTTAGTAAAATAGATTCCATAATCGGCTAGAATATATAAAATACACTAGTTTTTTCAATAAATTAATCAGCTTTTTTATCGGGCTTGGGAGACAATCAGACGCTTAAAAAGTTTATCACTTTCCAAAATTCTGTAAAAATCCTTTAGGTAATCCAACATGGCGTCAAATTCATATCGGTAGTCAAAGTCGGTTTGGAAGCTGTTTACCAGAGTAAAAATATCTTCCTTCGATGCTTTGAAATGATTTCTGACCTCTTCAAAAAGTGCCCTATCCCTATTAAAACCGATATATTTTCTTTTTTCAGTTTGATAGCCCAATCGGTTGATGACCCCTTTTCCATAACTTGGGTTTACCCAACCGGTCAAGTCGAAGTCGTAGGGAATGGGGATGATCTTTTTTTCGTAATAAAGTAATTTCCCATTGTGTTGCTGAGAGGACGAAAAATCAGTATTTCCAATCAAATAATTAAAGAAAGATAAGTTTACCGAATTGAAATGATCCATTGCCATGGAGGGGATTTTTCGCTTTACGATTTTACCGTCAAACCTTTTGGCAAGCTTATCATCGTCTTCAATCAGAAACCCGTTTAGGTTATATTTTTTTTCCTCTTTATGGGTTTTGTCGTTCAAATCGACTTCCAATCTTCTGGTCTTAAAATAATAAGGGGAGACGATCTCATAAATTTTATAGGCAATAAATTCTTTGATGATGTTGTCGTTGTTATCCTTTTCATTTTTACAGGGTAAGACCATTTTCAAAGAAGTGTTTCCGCTAAAAATAGTTTCAGCAGCAGCACTCTTTTTGACCTTCATTTTGATGGGAGTGAAGAAACAATTTTTTCTTCTAAAATTCCCTCTAGCTCTCAGTGAAACTGGAATTTCTTTGAATTCGTTTTTTTCAAAAAAGACAAGCGAGCTTTGAATGAAAGTAGAGTCATTGGTTTTGAGGTTCAAGTCCTTATTCGAATAGCTCAATTGAACCTTGAGCGGTGTTTGATTGGAAAAAAGGGTGTCCGATTTTACAAGCTTTTGGCCGTAAAGCTCAGTAGAAATTCCAAGCAATACAAGTGTTGTGAACAGCCAAGATTTCTTTTTTGTATGCATCAAATGTTATTACAAAGTTGCGAAAATACACTGTTGATTTGAGAATCATCTAATAATATGACAACCCTATTCTATCCCCTAAAGAGGTCTCATTAAGGATTAAATCAAAGACTTTTTAGTCCTTTGAGAGCTTCATCCAAGTTCCTGCAATAATCATTAGAGCGAAGGTGATCAAGAAAATATTTGCAGCGGTTTCTGGCATAAAAGCGGGAGGCCATCCATCCGCAACAGAATATCCCGTAAACTCAATAAAACTATTGGTTACGGTGGACAATTCAACGCCACTTTCTTTTAATTCAGATAAGCGATAAGATTGAGCAAGTTGTGCGTTTCTTAAATATGAAAAAACGGAATATCCATAAAAAGTAGTACACAGCCCAAAAACGGAAACCAATATTTTTCCAAGAATATTTGAGTTCTGCTCTCTTTGAAAACGGACAAGTCTAAAGGTTATAAAAACCAAGCCTGTAAACGTTAGCATATAAACTGCATTGGCAACAAAAGACAGCTGGAAGTGGTTTAAAATGTCTAATTCATTCATAATGATATATTTATAGTTACTATAAATATAGTTAATAATAATAATTATTAAAATTTAAATTGATTTGATTGTATTTTGCCCAAGAGCAATTTAAACCGCCTGATATAAATCGATCAGTACGGTTTTATTCTTATAGATTAAAAATGGATTTTTTGGAAATTTTATTTGGGTCAGTAAATAACAGAAGTATTAGTGTATTAAATTTTTCTTTCATTTTTTTTCTCAGTATTGAAAAAGCTTTAATCATATTATTTTCAACTGTTTTTGTCGAGATTTCTAAATAGTCAGCAATTTCAATATATGTCAATCCTTCTTTTTTACTAAGTAAAAAAGTTTCCTTACATCTTGGAGAGAGTTTTTCAATTTCACTATATAAAAATTCAATTTTCTGATTGGTTAAACTTTCATCTTCATTAAATACCAATTCATTTATAGCTTCAAAATATTCCTTTTCAAACACCAACATTCTACCCGTTTTCCTAATCTGATTCAGAAATTCATTATATACAGACTTATAGAGATAATTTTTAAAATTTTTAATATCTGGTAACATTTCCCTTTTCTCCCAAAGGTTAATCATTATGTTCTGAACAATATCCTTGGCTCCATCTTGGTCATCTGACAAACTATATGCATAAAAACATAAAGGTTTGTGATACTGATGCATTAAAAAATTTAAAGCTTGCTCATTCCCTTTCTTGAATTCTTTTAATAAAATTTCATGACTTGAAAAGTCTACTCCCATACTTAAACAATTTTGACCTAAAAAAAAATAAATATAGTTTTTTTAGGGGTATTGTGATTTAAATGTTTCTTAAAGGTAAATAAAGTTGGAGTGAATAAAAAAATTGAGAATACAATTATAAAATACTTTTCTAAATCAGCTTCTATATCTGAGTTGGAAGAACTTTCCAGATGGCTGAATGAAGAGGGCAATGCTGTTTTGTTTAGAGAATTCGTAAAGATCAATTATGTGATGGCGTATGGTTTAATTGATTTTGATACCGAAGAGGAGAAACAAAAAATACATGCAATAATCAGCAGAAGGAAATCTAATACAGTAAAAACCAGATATATTACTCTATACAAATATGCTGCTGTTGCGGTATTAATCATAGGTTCAACTTATCTGTTGAGAAACATTTTTTTAGACAACGCTTTTGAAAAAACGCCTGTCCTAGTCAATACTAATATTGAACCAGGTACTGACAAAGCCACGCTGACTTTGGGAGATGGTACTCATGTATTATTGGAGAAGGGACAAGATTTAAAAACGAAGAATGCAAATAGTAATGGAGAAGAAATTGTCTATGAAGCGAAAAAAATAAATCCAGATGAAGCGGTTTACAATTATCTAACCATTCCAAGAGGGGGGCAATACCGTATTGTACTATCTGACAAAACAGAAGTTTGGTTAAATTCAGAATCCCAGTTAAAATATCCAGTAACTTTTATAGAAGGTAAAACCCGTCTAGTTGAGCTTGTATATGGTGAAGCCTACTTCAACGTTTCTCCTAGTATAGAGAACAAAGGGGCAGAATTTAAGGTAGTCAATCAATCTCAAGTTATTGAAGTGCTGGGAACAGAATTCAATTTGAAAGCTTATAAGGATGAAGATCAAATATATACGACCTTGGTAGAGGGGGAAGTAGCCATTTATATAAATGGCGAGAAACAAAATTTACTCCCAGCTCAACAGGCCAAATGGATTCCCGACACTAATTCATTTACTATTGATAGTGATGTTAACGTTTACAACGAGATTTCTTGGAAAAATGGTGTTTTTAGTTTTGATGGAAAATCCTTAAAAGAGATCATGAAAATTGTTTCCCGCTGGTATGACATAGAGGTTTTTTTCTTAGACAAAAAAGTGGAAACAACAAGATTCGTTGGAGTCATTAGGAAAAACAGAAAATTAGAAGACATTCTTATCAATATAAAAAACTTTGGAATTATAAAAGATTATGAAATAAATGACAAAAGAGTGATTCTAAAATAGAAACACTTTATTAAAAAAAAGGGAACGAAGTTTTTGAACATTTTGAGCTGTCTTGAACTTCGCCCCTAATTATGTATCAATTAAATGTTTAACTAATACCAAACAAATTTATGAAAATTAAATCGACCATTGGCTGTTATCCAATTAAATGGCAGCTACTTCAATTAATTATGAAAACGTTTATATTTCTATTTTGCACGACCGTTTTTAGCTTTAGTGTTGAAAATTCGTTTTCACAAGAGAAAATCACCATTGATCAAGACCAATTGGTTGGGATCGATGAGGTATTTAAAAAGATTCAAGATCAAACGAATTTTGATTTTATTTACCCAAAAGATTTTTTTAAAAGTGAAATAAAAGTTCAATTGCAAAAAGGCCAAATTTTGGCAGAAGAACTAATTAAATTGTGTCTACAAAACACAGGATTAGGCTTTAGAATTTCAGAGAATGAGACTATAATCATTGAAGAAATGCCAAATGCAACTTCTTCAATAACAGAAGAGGTGACTTCCCAAGATTTTAAAATCACAGGAAGTATATTAGATTCTGATGGAAATCCTCTGCCTGGAGCATCAATTATAGAAATTGGAACGGATAATGGCACCTCATCTGACTTTAACGGAAACTATGAAATTAATTTACCAGACGGTGAACAAACCTTAGTGTTTTCCTATTTAGGATTTAAGACTCAAGAAGTAGAAATTAATGGACGATCAAATATAAATGTTGTTTTAGAAATTGATTCAGAGGGGTTAGATGAAATAGTTATAACCGGCTATGGAGAAGTTCGAAGAAAAGATCTTACCGGTTCAGTTGCCAAAGTTAACGGAGACGATCTAGCTAATT
>Ga0209603_1001006_pt1 | contig 30777 bp, 29 predicted proteins | sample COGITO_mtgs_1206_FD_184812 | JGI IMG/M metagenome (GOLD analysis project Ga0209603, IMG submission 184812) | Pelagic marine microbial communities from North Sea - COGITO_mtgs_120607 (SPAdes) (version 2) | ecosystem: Environmental > Aquatic > Marine > Epipelagic ... | reverse complement strand
TGCTCGGTAACCGCTGTTTTCACAGCTTCAATTGGTATACTACCTGTTGGGTTGAATTTTATAGCATTACTTATAACGGGCCAATTGTTTTCAACTATAGCATCTATAGCGCCAAACTTGTCTACAGGTTTTGAAGATGGTGAGTTTATAATATCAACTAAATCTTCATTAGTAAGAATTCCTTCTTTTACAAGCCCAACGTATTCTGCACCTCTTTTAGTGATAGACGGCTTTGATTCCTTACTGGTTGTTTTTGTGCCTTTTTTAATTAACTCTGAAGCTCTTTCAGAAACCTTACCTTTCTTTATGTTTTTATTATAATCTTTTATAAAATTATATGCGTCTCTACCGTTTTTAAATTCTAGGTTTGTAAAACCAGCGGAAGGCGGAAATATTTTGTTTTTAACTTTATTATAAAACCTAAGTAGATTCTCACCTAGATTATCCGTAAAACCTATCTCTTCCCTACCTACAAGATCAGAAAATATATTAAAATATTCTTCTGCGTACTTTTCAAAAGGTTTCTCTATCTTATTACCTTTTTCATCTAACACTAGATTACCTTCACTGTCTAGTTCGTAGCGATAGTTTTCATCTATTCTTTGCTGTACTAAGTCTAATTCAGTCTTACTTAGTGTTTTTTGAAAGTCTTTTACTACCTCAACAGCTTTAGCTGGGTTAGTGTCAAATAAAGACTTTTGAATTTTATGCAAAAGCTCATGCTCAGCAGCAGTGACAGCTCCTACGCTTGCCGCCCACTCTTTATTGATGTATATCTTACTGGTTTTAGGATCAACAAAAGCGTCTACAAACGCAGGTTGTCCAGTCTCTTCAGTAAATTTATCCATGTCATCTACAACATTTAGATCTTCGTCTAAAATTTCTTTAGTTACTTTCTGAACATTCTCAATAGATTTTTCAATAGTAGGCATGTTCTTTTGCTTGTTTTCCTCAAGAACATATTTAGCTAAAACGTTAGCAGACGAAGTTTGTACGCTGTAAAGTTGTTTATTTTTTTCGTCTAGCAATGATTTTTTTTGATCATTAGTGTAAGAGTTATTTTCGGATATTTTTTTCATATCCCTTTTAATCTCATACTCTTTAGATTTATTATCTAATAAAACTTTCTTTTCATCATCAGTCATTTTATCAAGACGATCAAACTCGACTTTTAATGCCTTCATACTATTAACTGAAAGTTGATTTATTTGATCTTTAATTTGATTAACACCTTCAGCATCTAAGTTTTTATTAGTATTGAGCTCGTTCATTAGCTCTTTTATCTTAGCTGCGTTTTCACCAACTACTTGAAATGATTGTTTACTTCTAAAAGGCGCCATTAGCTGCGAGCCAATTAACGGTGATCTTACAAAAACACCAGCTGTCCATAATGTACTAAAAACCGTTTCACCAACACCATCAAATAGGTTTACACCTTCTTTTTTTAATACGTATCTATCTGCAAAATTTCCTACTATAGTGTCTAGTACTTCACTTGGGACTTCTTCGCCCATATCTTTAGCCCATCTACCAAGACCTGTTAAATACCCTTCAATTGTTTCATTAAAACCTTGTTTAAAACCAAAATTGTTTTTGTATGAAAAATTTAATCTTTTAAGCATTCCCTGTGTAACGTATTCTGTAGCAATCGCAGAAGTTCCTGTCAATGTTGCGGCAGTATACATTTGGAATATATTATAGTCAGCAGTTCCAAGATCGATTTCTTTTTGCATTTCTCTAAACTTGCCACCAGCAGTAGCTAAACCTATTAAAGGTAGTGCAGCTCCACCAGTGCCCATTAAAACCGCGTATATAGGAATTTGTTGACCGGCTGAAGTCATTAGCGCGCTACCCCAATCTCTCCAGTCACCACTAGCCCAAGATTCACTAAACGTTTTGGGGATTCTCATTTCTTCATTTATAGTTTCAACCAAGCCATCAACACTACTGGTTATGTTATTAGTAAACATTCTACCTTGTGTTGGTAATCCAAGTTTTTTAGCTAAAATAGGGTCTGGCGATAAAGGATTAGACGCTAAAATAAGGTCTGTTACACCGTATCTAGAAGCGGCTTCTAAGCTACCATTGACAAGCCAATCTAAAGCCATAGCGGATGTTCGACCACCTAACTCAGTTAAAAAACCGTAGTTTCTTTGATAAAGATTAGCAAAAAGTTTTTGATCAGCTGTTGTTTTAACTTTTTCTGATACAGAGTCTAAAGAATTATTAATTATATTAATATTAGCCTTCGTATCTAAACTAAGTATTCTTAGTCTCTCTCTAGCAGCGGCAGCGTCTTCTTCATTTAAGTACGTTCTATTTACAAGATCTAAGTTTTCCATGTGATTATTAAACACAGACTTAATACCCATAGCATTAACAAGCTCTTCCTTTCTTAAATCAAGATCTTTATAAGCAGCAAGTAAGTTTTCTTTTTGCTCTTTTTCCTCATCTCCAAATATGTCTTTAAAACTTTTAGTTCCGCCAAGCCAGTTGTTTACGTGATCTTTAGATAAATCTTCATATAGCCTTGTTTTTTCTTCTTCAGTAATTTTTTGTATATACATGTCTCTGACAATGTCATAAACATCCTCATCTTCAACAGTATCAACATCAACACCGTTTTTATTAGCGTAAATTTCTTTAGCTTTTTTATAAAAATCTTGTTGAATTAAAAGGTCTTTATCTACAGGATCTAATACATCTCCAGTTATTTTTGAAATAACTTTTCCAACGCCAGTTAACCCACCTGATCTCAAAGCAGCACCAAATATGTTAACCATCGAAGGTTCTTCTTTTGGTTTAACAGTGGCAGCTTCATGAGATCTCGAAATTATTTCTGATTTCATATTAACTAACACTTTATCTAATTCAACTCTAAGACTTTTGCTCTCCAATAAACTTGTTTTAGAATATTTTTCTTCTAAATCAACTAATTGTTTTTCATATTCTTTAAGCTTGCCTATATTACCAGCTGGAAGAGCATCTATTTTTTCCTGTATTCCAGCTTTTTCGTTTTCGTAACTGACACGGCTTTCAGCGTAAAGCTCTTCAAGCTCTTTACGAGCGTCTGGTGATTCCTCAAGAACTTGCTCTAGTCTTGTTTGAGCCTTTTGTTCTTTAATTTCTGCCATTGTAGCACTAGACTCCACTAATTCTCTATCAAGCTCCGAACCTTGTGTTGCGTAATCATAAAACAACACGTCATCAAAAGATTGTGTTCCTTCTCTGTTTGGATCAAAGTCTTCAGGCTGCGCTTGCTGAGGTTGCTGAGGTTGCAACATCGCATATGCTTGCTCTTTTATTTCTTCAGGTAAAAAACCTAGCTGAGATAATATAGATGCTTCAGCGTTTTGTAGCTTTATGTTTTTTGGATTGTTCTTAGCTTTTTCACTAGCATTAACAAACTCTTCATCTTCAGGTCCCTTGTATAAAACCTGCATATCTAATTTGCCTTCTTCGTCTACATCAGCTTCATATTTATATTCGTAATCATTAGCTGTTATAACTTCACCTATTTTTGGTACGCTTTTATATTGTTCTTGTAGATAGTCGTTAATTACCTTAGTCCTATCTACAGGTTTAGATTGAATTTTTCTACCAAAATCATTAATCTGCTGTGATAGTGATGCCAATGAAGGCTGATTTGATTGAGAAACCGTATCTACGCTCTCGGATGCCTCCGGTGTTTGGTTGGGTGTTACAGTTGCATCCGCCTGTTCCACAACACCCTCTCTCTTTGCTGCTTCTTCAGCAAATCTATCTATACCAACCTTTGGTTGAGAAGCCTTAAATTTTTCAACACCAGCTATTATTTCATCTCTACTAAGCGGAGGAGTAACACTTTGTAATTCAATTAGTTTTTCTTCTAAAGTCATTTAATTTAATTTAAGTTGTTATCTTGTAAAAACTTTTGTGCTTTTGATTTCCTACCTTCATCTAAATCAAACACAGCTGAATCTTCTTCAACTGTAGGTAGTTGGTTAGTTAAAAATGGAGTTAAATAGTTGTTGTAAAAATAATCCTTGTATTTTACTTTAAATAAATCTACGTTCTTTGGAGCTAGTGGCAGTTCTTCTTCGTAAAGCCAGTATTTACCATCTGACAAGTAAACGTTCCAAGCAGCTACTGTTTCTTGCTCAGAACTCATTAAGCCAGCAATTTCAGCTTCTATGAATGGAGTTGATTTTTTATTAATTTTATCTAAATCAAACTTAAGTATGTTTCTACCTTTTCCATTACCTATATCTACTATTTCGTAGTCGTAAGAACCGTCTGGGTTTTTTAATATAAACGTATCTGCTATAACAGCCGTTGGAGACAATGAACCGTCTTCTAAAATATTACTTGGATCAAACAAGCCTACTTTAGTAACTAATGCTAACATTTCTTTGTTTAGATCTGGAGTACTAGAAACTAGAGTGGTGTCAGATTCACTTAGAGCAACCAACGCAACACTATTTATAATTAATGGGTCTGGAACTACAACCATGTGAGAAGGGTCTAAGGGGTGAGGTATCTCTGTAGTAAACATTGGTCCTTCAAACATAATCTCTTGAGAACCATCGTCCAATATATTCAAAATAACATTATAGCCGTCACTTTTAGAAAAACCAGGCTTTTCTTTAAATATACAATTTGCCGCTGTATACCTGTAGTCATTGTTAGGATCAAAATTAGGGGATTCTGTTATTTCTAATTGCGATAATAATAATTCTAAAAACTCTAAAGATTTTTGAGGAGCTGTCTGTAATCTTTTTAATTGTTCGTATTCATATTGACAATCTTCAGAAGTGCACGTGTTGTTTTCTATAGCTATTTTTAACTTAGCGTATACTTTACTAGTACCTTTAAAAGCTTTACCAAGAATGTCGAAATTTATATCATGACTTCTAGAAACAAAGTCTTTACTAAAAGCTAAAGCGTCGCTTTCGTTTATTTGCTTTATAGTAAGGTTGTTTATTATGTTTTTATTTTCCATTCTTTATTTTTAATTTCCAAATGCAGCGCCTAAACCGCCAAGACTACCTATAGCACCCATTATACCAGCTGTTTCGTCTGCTTTAGCCTGCGCTTGTGCTTGCGCGGCGCCAGCTAATTGACCTCTAACGTAATTAATCTTGTCCTGCTCTCTATTCTCTTGCATTTGCATTCTAATAGACTCGCCTTGACCAGTGAGACCCTGCACTCTACCACCTTCACTTATTTGCATACTTTGAACTCTCACTTGCTCTTGTAACTTGGCTTGCTGCATAGCTTGTTCTCCTTGAGCTCTTTTATCTTCGTTTGATTTTTCCTGTGCTTCAATACTAGCTGAAACACCTTGCTTAGACTTTAAAGCTGCTTGAGCCAATGCGGTTGCACCTCCAGCTCCAGCTCCACTTGCCATCATTGTATCTAAAGTGTTTGCTAGCGATATATCAGCTTGCTCTATCTCCATTTCAGCCGCTTGTGTTGCAACACCTAAGTTAGAAAAAGGATTTGATATTTGACTAGATAAATCATTGGCTAGACTAGACAAGTCTTTAACACCACCGTATGGATTTACTATTTCTTGTCTACTACGCTCAAGATTGTTAAGGTTTCTTTTCAGTCTTGCTTTTTCGCGAGCAGCTTGTCTTGCTGCTGCCCTTGCGCTGCTAGCTCCAAATATACTACTCACTATATTTGCGCCTACTCCTAATATTGCTCCTGCTGGCATATTTTTATAATTTTATTATTAATAACTTGAAAAATTGTAAACTGTTGATACAGCAAACAACTCTGCTTCATTTGTATTGTCTGCTACAAACCTAACGTTACCTACAGTTCCTTTAACTCCGCTTTTAGCAGACTGTCCTTGAATGTCATCTGTAACAACTCTTCCGTTATAAGCGTTTGCTGAAGAACTATTTACACCGTCGGCTACAACGTTTGAAAAGTATTTACCTTCTTTTTGCCAAAAACCTAAATATTGAGGTTCTTGTACGTTTGGTAAGAAATAAGCGCCATTAACATAACTGCTTATTGTATTAGTTGACTCGTACTCTGTGGATAAGAAATCCATTCTCCAGTTGTCACTACCTTCGTAATTAACTGTTCTAAAGTTTTTAACAACAGAAGGGCTATCGTTAAACACAAAGTCTATGCTAGCGGTTCCTTGTTGGCCATAAAAATTATTATAAGGAACAGAGCTAGAATAATGTCTATAAAATGAATTTTTTCTTGTGGTAAAAAACATATTTCTCAAGCTAGATGCTGTAGAAACAAAATCATTATCAACACCGGCTGCATTTAATTCCCAAGGCATGAAAGATGTCCAACCTTTCACGGCATCATCATATGTTAGTGTTTTGTTGTAGTTTAAGGTATTGTTTTGTAAACTAACAACATATTGTTTATTGTGTATATCCCAACCACCTTGTATTTTACCAGTTACACCAACATAAGCTAAGTTATCTCTAAACCAGCCTTTCATGCCTAGATTAGATATCTCTACCATGTTATTGCCTGATATCATTAGTATTGCATTTTTATTTCTATCAGCAAAGTATTTATTATAACCGTATACAGCAAAACTCTCAGGGTTTGTGCTAATACCATATTCACCAACGTATGGAATAATGTCGCCAATTACCACGTTTGCTAGTGTTGACAAGCTACCGCCTTCAGCTGTATATATAGCGTCTTTATCTATCAGCGCACTACTCACCTTTTCTTCTTGAAATATAAGTAGTCTAGCGTCTTCTGAGTAAAGCTTTTGTATACTACCATAAGCTGGGTCTACAGCTTTAGTGATATTATCAGCTACCGAAAACACGTTTGATTGGTTAATACCTGTTCTAGAATTATATATTCCAGAATATATCATAGCATTACCTCTTCGTTGTAAATCTGGTTCTTCTTCAACAGCATGAGCATTAACACCTAGATCGGTTATAGTGTTGTTAAATCCACCTTTTATTCTAGCTTCTTCTATATACCATTGAGAATCGTGTAGTGCTTGGTCCGGGAATTGACCAACTCCAGGGCCAGTGGGGACTAGGCCGGTCCAAGGTGGTATAACCGCGGCATAATCAGGCGCTCCGTTTATAACCTTCTTACCATAGTAAGAGTTGTAATATGTTATTTCTATACTTGCTGCCATATTTTTTATAGTTACTTATTATACCTTAAAATTACACACAAGAATTTTGGGAACCACAATCCACAATTTTTGAAAACCTCGGATCGTTAATACCCAATTGGCACCCGTAGGTGCTAAAATTCCAAGAACCTTGCATGTCACTAAACACCATACCTAAAGTGTCTTCAGCTAATACCTTGTTATCGTCATAGTAATCCCAACCCGTTAAAGAACCAGGGTTTGTTGTAGAACCAAAAACTTTACCTGTTGGATCATACGCTTTTAATTTTATTTTAAAATATATAGTACCTTGAATTCTTGGATGATCTTTATCTACTGTTCCACAAAACCCTTGAGGTCCACCTGCAATATTATCTAGAGTTGAAGCGTTTTTTTGAGATTCCTTAAATATATTTGTTATAACATGCTCTATTGATGCAGAGTTATTTGCGGTATTTGTGTAGCTGAATGTAAGGTAACCCTTTTTTCTATCACCACCAGTTGCAGTTGCCCAATTGAAGTCTGGGCTAAAGCTCACTAGAGGATCACTACCATCACATAAATTTGAATTTGCTCTATATTTGTGTATTATTTCAAAGTCTTCTTTTAGAGCTGTACCGACCGGGCTGAATTGAAAATCATTACCATTATTAAGTACAAATGGAGTAATAACTTCATATGACACAACAAAAGCATTAGAAGTAATACCTCCATCTAATTCTAACTCTGCGTTATTTCCAGAACCAACTTGAATAACAGTTACTATATCACCATTTACATATCCGGTTGGTCCAGTACCAAATGGTGGAGCTAAAGTTCCAGAATTTGCTATTTCAACACCAGTAATACCGCCACTACCATCCACCGATGTTATATTTACTGTCATATTTAAACCAGATCCACCATTAACATTAAGTTGTGTTCCCTCTACATAACCAGTTCCAGGATTTACTATGCTAGATATTACTTCTGCTTGTAAATCCGTTTGTTGTGTATTTATGTTTTGAACTTGGTATTGGCCAGATATTTTAGACTCTGCTTCGGGTATTTGGTATTGCTGCGGTGGGAAAGGGTTACTATAATAACCAGGTATTGGATTGTTAGCGTTATCCCAACAACCAACTGTACACCCAGGATTTCCATCTCTTAAAAATCCATCAAATACATTAAAATTTCTAACAGGTGATTGCGAACCTCCACAAGTCCAATTACCAGCCGATTCTGCTGCAGATTTTATTACTGCGCCAGGACCACCAAAAAACTTGGGGCCATCTCCTATATTGACTTGTATTGTTCTTTCGTATAACAAAAATCCAACTCCTTGTGATGCGTCAGTAGCTCTTAATGTCATCGAGTATTGCTCACCTGGAGTTGTTAATGTTTCGTTAACTCTTAAGTACGATTGACCATTTTGAGTTGCTGAATCAAAAGTTATAGGATCTACAGTGAATATATTTGTGTCAATTGACTGTCCAGGGAAAACTCTTCGTTCATCTACTATTTCAAAATTAAGCTGAACTATTTTATTTTCAGCAATTGGATCTGAATCGGGTTCTGACCCGTTATATAAAGCAACAACAGGCGATACATCTTTATCAGTGTCTAATACTTCGTATAAATCTGTGGCGATCGTTGTGCCTGTTAATTGAAAAAATGGAAAATCATTTTGCAGCCGTATGATTCTTTGTTGAATAGTTGTTTCCCCAGCGAGTGTGAACTGCATTTTTACTGTATATTGATCAACAACGTGACTCGTGTCCGTAAAGGTAAAATTCTTTTGACAATATATTTCAAGTTCATCTCCACTTGGAAAAGTAGTTTGTTGAATAGTAAATGTTTTATCAGCCGCTGGTGTTGACTGCGTCTGAATTATAGTTCCATCGCCGTCTGTAACTTCGATTATATCTATAACAAAACCTGAAGCATTACCACCAGTTGAATCTATTGCATAAAACACATCTGTTACAGCTTGTGGAGCACTAGCGTAGTCTATGCTTTCTATAAAATTAGTAGAAAATTCAGTTAAACCAAAAACGCCGTCAAAAGTAGTTAATATTAAATCATTAAGATCAGATATTAAACCATTTGTACTAGTTTCCCAGTATATATCAAGAACTGATTCAAAAGGTTCTGTTTCGTAAATAGATAGTCTAGGTAGTGTAGGTCTATTCGAAAACCACTGTTGCCAAGTTACTCCAGCGGGCTCTGTATTATTTAATTCTATTATAGCTACAAATGGATTACTTTCAGAAGAATAATAACCATCAAAAGGAATGTAATCATAAAGAAGACTAGTAACATCATTAATGCCGTTAGCGTCTAGCATTTCTTGTAGTTTACCTATTTGAGCTACATAATGATCTGTTCTATTTGGAAAATATAGTTGATTTCTTTTATCTTCAGATGTTAACACCGCCCTTGCCCCTGCAGCTGCTCCAGTTCCAATTATTTCTACTTCATCACCATCTTTATAGCCGTATCCAATTTCATATATTCCTACAGTGTCAACAGCACCAGCAATCGTCGTTATACTAACTCTTAATCCAACGCCAACACCAGTGAGGGTGAAAGTAGGTAAATCAATAGCATCTGTATAACCAGTACCAGTAGCTGTTCTTGTGATATCAAATAATCTATCAGTGTTTTTAACTCTTAAAAATAGTTTTGTACTGCTGGATCTGTACTGTTCTTGATCTGGCCCAACCTCTGATAAATCTCTTGGTATTTTATTTATGTTATCAGATATTAAAGAAGTTGTTAATATTCTGTTAACATTTTGTGGAAAAAGCTCATTTAAAGGAATGCTTGAGCCAAGAGAGGGATTAACTATTTTTTCACCGTCCCAAGGAAAACCATTTGTAAGCCCAGGTAAGTAAACATTATAATAATCTTGTTCTTGTTGCTGCACCACTACTCTAAAGCTATACCAGCCGTTAGGGTTTATTTTAAATGCTCTCTTAGGTTCTTCTGTTCCTAGGCCAGGATAACCACCTGTATATCCATATATATTAGCTATTTGTTTTTCCGTTACAACAATAGTGTTACCACCAGTGAATGTGGAACTTGTAATTTTAGTGTAATCTACATTGTAGCCTCTTAAATAATTATTAACTGGCATCTGTGTTGTAAAATCACCTCCAGCTATAGTATAAGTGAACGGGGCAGTTGTAGTTATTGTAGTTGTATTAGGCGAGTCTAATGTGAAAATAGTACCTTCTGCGTAAACACCTGGATAATTATTTACAGGAAACTCTGGTATTGGGTTTTGGAAGTTAATTCTAAGCGAATCACCTAGCCAGTCATAAACTTTGTAAACGCCAGTAAAACCACCATAACCAACATCACCTTCTTCTTTGTACTTGTGGTAGAGTGTAGATATTTTATCACCAGGAACATCAGGTATGTTTGATGTTATAACACTTGAAGCTCTTCCGTATTTATCATAAAGAACGACTCCAATAGTGTAATTTCTATTTTGCTTAAGCGTGTGGTTAGGGTACTCTGCAACGTCATCACTAAACTCAGAGCTTCTAGGACCAGACTGTGTTGTGTAATCTATAGCAGGTGGATCCCATCTGTCATCAAAATTTCCATAAACTACTCTATTACTTATTATTTCTTGAGATAAAGCTCTTACTGGCACTTTGTCAGAAACTCTAGTAGTAACATTTTCCGGTAAAGTTCTATATGGTTTTCTAGACTGGTATGTGTATTTGAAATAATTCTTTTCTGGTTTATACGCATCAAAAGCAACTTTACTAATAGGTACTTTTTCTAACACTTGCTGTTGAACAGAGTCAGACTTTTTGTATAAAACCTCTATTTCTTTTATTTTATAATCTATAACAGGTTCGTTAGAAGGAAATGGTATATATAAACCAACTTGATTAACTCTATTGTCAAACCAGTTTAACACTGTGCTTCTAAAAGCATTTTCTTCGTTGTCTGTTTTTTCATAAAAAAACCCAAATTGTTTTGGTATAAATATAGGTTGAGTCCAAGGCGCTACAAGGGAGTATTCGTTGTTGTCATACTTAAACCTATAACTAAATCTAGCGAATTTATCTTCAAGAAAATCAGGATCACCTGGCCAATTAGGAGTTTCAGATTCGTCAGACATTGTAGATCTAGATATTCTTATAACGTCTGAAGCAACTGGTGGTTTAGCTAATGTGTAGCCAGGCGCTTGTTCGTCTGGGTCAGTCAAGTCTTTGTCACTCTCTATTATGTTAGTCGCGTAATCAACATCTTGAATGTGCCCGTATTCTGCTCCTTGCGTAACATTATATATTATATCTCCTACTTTTACTCTATCATCATCTGAAGCACCACCAACACTGCTTAATTCAATAGAATTTACAGCAGGGGAACTAACAACGGTTTCCGTTCTTGATTGCAAAACACTTATAGATTCATATGGAGAAAACTTAGCTACAGACACATGCTCTTCTTTAGTGTAATAACCAAGAGGCTTTGTCACGTCTATAACTCTAGGTTGATTCCTATTGTCTGTAAAAAACAACTGTGTTTCTAGTAAACTTATGCCAGTTATTATATTTTCTTGACTAAGATTTAAAAAATAACCATCTACTAGAATTTCAGGAATTGGAGAGCCTTGAACCCATTTTATGATTTGATGAGTTGAAGACGGAGGCGCTTCTGAGGTACCAGAATAATCAGTGGCTAGAAAATAAATTGTATTATTTATTTCATCGTCAAATCTACCTATAAACCGCATGTCATCAGCTAAGCTAAAAACGTCTTTGTTGCCAAGGACTACTTCTAAAGCACCTACGTTAGGTCCTTCTGATTGACTAATGCTTACACCTAAAGCATTTCTATATTCACCATTAGGAACTAGTCTATCGTCAAGATCTTTGTTCATTTTAGATCTGAGAAAATTATTATTAATTTCTGGCATTTTATTTTAGTGTTTTATCCACTTAGACTTACCTCTCATTACTTGAGTTATTTCATCTAGTTTTATATTTGATAATCTAATCTTAGCATTTCTAAGTTTAGCGCTTTTATCTCTCTTCAACCTCATTACATCATTTGGGTTTTGATTTGATCTAACAGATACTATATTATACAATATAGATGCATATAGAGCATCTTCTGCCAACTTAGGAACCTTAGTGTCCAAGTCAGTTGATAAACCGTCAGATATATACTCTATCACAACTATACTATTTACTAGTTGGTTTGAAAAAGACATTTTACCTTCTCTTCTGTTTACGCTGTACCACCCATTTGGATTTGCATATTGAGGATCTAAACCATAAATACCACCGGTATAAGAACCTTCGTAACCATATAAATTCCACCAATAAGCGAAATCATCTGAATTGTTTAAAAAGTTTAAATTTAATAAACCTAGGTTAGCGTTATTAAATCTACTCTCTGTTATCGATGTTCCTTGTATATTTTCTCCAAAGTTATCTTGAACTGGTACTCCTGAAACATCTTGAACTGGAAGACTGTATGGATTTGTTGTTAAATTGTTTACAGGATATATAGGTCTTTTTACACCTAACTCATCTATCCTAGATATTTTAACGTGGTTAACATAATCTTGCGGTAGTGGAACACTAAGCGACGCTGGAACTGTTAACTCTTGTGAATGCACACTTCTTAAAGTATCATAGCTAAATTCTTGTAAAGATCTTTTAGCAAAAAACAAAACATCAGATTTTTTAACTTTTTGTATTATTTTACCATCACCGACGTAACCAATCATAAAATTGTCTATAGCATCGTTAAGTGATATATACTCATAGCCGCCGTAGTTTTCTTCTACAGTATCACCAAAAGCATCTTGACTTCCGTAGTTACCACCGCTTAATGTTTTTAACTGAACAACTAAATACTCATTTTGATTTAAAGATCCAGTTACTGTTATAGTGTTATTAGCTACGGTATAAGCTGAAGTATATTCCACCCAGTCACCTGGCAAACCTGTTGCGCTAAAATATAGTTTAAAGTTATTTAAAGCATAATCAACGTCTGTTGGATCGTAAGAGCCAAGAACTAGATTTGTATTAAATGTAGTTATAAAGCTCTGCCCAATTCCTGTAGTAGTTGTTAAAAAAGGTTGAGCGCCTTGGTAATATTGCTGGTTAGTTTCTGTTATCAATGACATAGTTTATTAAGATTTTTCATTAACTTCTATAGCTGCTTCAGCTTGGGCTGCTTGCTGCGCTATTTCAGGTTCTCTAATTAATACACCACAGTATTTAAGTATTTCCAATATAACTCTTGATTTCTCATCTTGAACAAGTTGAAAATCTACAGAGTTACTAGCGTTGTACAAATAAGATCCATTGCTTTGAACTTGATAGCTCCATGTTACCATTGTAGGTGATTTTACCGTAGAAACTTCTATTGAATTTGGTTTTGGATCTATAAATAAGCTAGGATACAAGCTAACGTCATTAGGATTTGTTATTAATATTTCATCCGCTAAACCAGGTGGAGTTGGTAGTATAGTTAAGTTTTCTGTTACTTGAACTTGTGTAACCGGCGTTACAGACAATATAGAGCTAACTGTTCCATAGCTTATACCTTGCGTTTTATTATACACGCCACTATTTGTTGATATATTTGAGTTTGCTGGAAAATTCAATAAATTACCTCCAGGATAACTACTAAGATTTATTGTTTGCTCAAAATTAGTTTCTGTATAAGAAACATTGTATATTGGATGATTTTTAGTGGGACTTGTTAATTTTGACGCGGAGGTTAATCTGTATTGTTTATGAGAAAGTCTATCAGCTTCTTTGTAGCTTGCGTTATTGTAATTACAATACACTGAACCTAATTTAGATATAGGTAGTGAATCTGATGGGTATGTCCAAGAATTTCTACCAGCATCATAAACAAACTCTGATGTAGTAAGCTTAAATGGATCTAACCTAGAGTCTTGAGTGTTAAAAGAATTATAAAACTCAGTATCATTCTGTGTATTATTCTGGTTTTTTCTATTGGCCTGGTCTCCGTCTGGAAAATACGAGTTAAATATCTCTAGCTGTACTTGATTAGCAATATTATTAAACTCTTGAGGAGTTATATAACCTCTCTGTTCTTTATTTAAAATTAAAAGAACGGTTTGATATACCGTATTTACGTTTACTGCCATATTATGTTTTGTTATAATAAAAGGCCCGAGTTAACGAGCCCTATATTAGTATTACCTGTTTTTATAGTTTTTTATCTATAGACTTATAGATTTCTACACCTTCGTCTGTTTTTAAGAAAGCCGCAAATGCAGAATAAGGGTTTTCATCAAATGGTACGTTCATTAACTTTCTACCGTTTGATGCCCATGTAAATGTTCTTTGATCTTGAGATAAATTAATTATCCCACTTTCAGCTGCTTTAATAGCAACATTTCTTAGTTGAACATTTTCATCATGAACCAATTGAATAAACAACTTTGGATTGTTTCTAGCAAATAGTAATGTATCTCTTTTAAGTTCTTTTGAACTTATTAAATCAACTTTAGATCCTAACTCAACTCTTAGAATAGCTTCAGCTTGATCAATGTCAATTTGTTTCGCTAGATTCATAGCGTCAAGTTGTAAATCTAAAACATCTAATTGTTCAATAGCTACTTCTACAGCGCTAAACTCTTCATATACCTTGCCTTTTAAAGGGTGGTATAAAGATAATAATTTTTGAAGATTTTGCTTTTCTTTTGGAACTCTTAAATCACCGTCTCTAAAGACAATGTGCCCCATTGTAACCTCACCTTTTTGTTCATCAACAAATACAGAGTTTTGATTTGTAGCATATCTAATTTCTTTTTGTTCACCTGTTTTTTTGTCAAAGTATAGTAACGGTGTTTTTCTAGAATGCCTGGTTGGTATTGTATATGATAGTGGTTTTTTGTTTTTATTCAAATAGTAAACTCTATCTTTAATTTCCCACGTTGGTTTTGTGGGTTTTACCGAAGTAGTAACTTGTGTTACAATTTCCTTTTGAGGTGCAACCTCAATTGTTTCTGCTGTAGCTTTTTTAGCCATAATATAATATAATTAAATAGTTTAAAATTGTGACAATAGCCATAGTATATAACTAGTAAGGGGCTAATGTCATATAAAAGTAATAATTACCCCCGTCATTTCAACGAGGGTAAGAATTACATTAATTTACTTTACACTGCAGTAAAAATAACAAAATTGTTAGCAGCTTGAGTAACTAAACATCTTTCAGATAAGAAGTTAACTTGCATCGCATCTAAGTCAGATGTGAAAGCACCTCCTGCTGAACCAGTCAACCAAGACTTCATACGACGATCATCAGCTTGAGAAGCTCTGTATCGTACGTGTAAGAATGGACGTCTGATGTTTGTACCTAATACTTGATCGTATACTGTTGAAGTTCCAGCTGGAATTAAAACACCTTCAATAGCAGCAGTGTTTGTGAACCCACCACGTGTTGAAGCATCGTTTAAGTATTTCCAGTCAGTCTTATAAAAGTCGTAAGATCCTCTACGGAAACCGCTAAATCCAAGATTTAAAGCCATGTCCTCAGAGTTTTCAAACAATCCATAAGCAGTACCACCATCAGCTCCAGAAGAAAGACCAGCAAGCATATCGTCAAAGGCTAAAGTCATATCTCTGTTTAAGAATAACATGTTTTCTTCAATAGCTCCTTGAGTGTCTAAGTTTCTTAAGATATCGTCAAAATCATCTACAGTACCTGCTGTCGGAGCAAATCCTACCATCTCATTACCTCTATCTTTGATAGCTGCAAAAAGACCTTGAGTACCTTTTTTCGAGCTAGCTGTTAAAGCGGCAGAACCTGCAGCAGCAATTTCACCTTCAACTACAGACATTTCTAAGTAATCCTCAAAACGTAAACGAGTTTCAGATTCAGCTTTTAAATACCATAAGTATCCAGAAGATCCGTCTTCAGTAGCAATCTCAACCCAACCGATCTGAGCCATGTCAGAACCATTTACTTGGTACTGGCTTCTAATGATAATTGGAGTGTTAGAGTAAGAAGTAAAAGCTGGCTGAATGCTGTTGTAGTTAGGAGTTTGTGATCCTTTGTCATATTCAGAACCATAAACGAATACTTTAACGGTTCCTACTAATCCAGCAGCAGTTAAATCAGTAGAAGTATAAGGCTCTACTACGATGTTACCACCAAGACCAGTTGTACTAGCGCTAACGTAACATTTAGCTTCAGCTCCGTTATCATCTAAAACAACTACAGTGTCACCAACAGAAATAACGTTAGTGTCAGCTGCAAGAACTGTGATAGTAGAAACAGCTGGTGGTCCAGCTGCTACTGCAAAAGTAGCACTGTCATAAGCTACGTGTAATCTATTTTGTTCAGACCAAATAACTTGATCAGATGTCATAGGCATTTCAGCGCCTACCATTCGTAAGAATCCAGAAAGTGTACGGTTTCCGTAACGCTCTACTTCTTGCTCATAAATCTCAGGAAGATATTGTTGAGCAAAAGAACTAAAGTCAGCTCCAGCTGGATCGTTAAATTGTAAATAATTGGTATCCAACGTCTGTTGTTTTTGAGACGGCTGGATTGAACCAAATTGTGGGGTTAATGATGTTGCCATAATTTTTTAATTTTAGTTTTTAAATTTTTTTATTCTTAGTTTTGTAGAATCAGCACCTGAAATAGCTCTAACCTTAAATCCGTTTACAAATACATCTCCCTGAGTTGATCTAGCTTTAGTATCACTTAGGTTTTTAGATTTATTTACAACTTCTTTAACGGCTTCAGCTTTTCCTTGCTCATAGAAATGAGCGGCAATCTTATCTACGTTTTCAGCGGCATAAATAGCTTTGTGATAACCAATGGGGTCAACAACGTCACCATTACTGCCTAGGAACTTCCCGACAAGGTTTGTTATGTTTGATTGGTTCTCTGCAACTTTATTAGCGTTCTGTATTTTATACCTAAATTTCTTTTCACCAACATTAATATCGAAACCTTCGAAATCATCAGTAAAAAGCTTTTTGGTATTTTCCTTAAAAGCTTGGTGTTGTTGCTTAGCTACTTCTTGCTGCTTATTATATCTATTGAAAAAGTCTATTGCTTGTTTAGCTTCAGGGTTTACATTTGATCTCAACTTGATTTCATCGTAATATTTAACCTTGGTTTCTTCTAAAAAGCCTTTGGCTTTTGCAACTTCTTCTTTAAACGCAAGTTTTTTCTTACGTATATCTCTATCCTCGTCTAGATCTTCGTCGTAATCAAAGTCTTCTAATAATAACTCTACATCTGAATTATCTAGATAAGGTTTATTTTTTTTGTAATATTCTTTTAATAATGTTTTATCATCTACATTAGAGTAATCCGCGTTGAGTCTTGTATAGTCTTCAATCGTTCCACCAGTCTCTTCCATAAAGCTAACCAGCTTTTCAATGTTTTCTGGTAATTGCTTACCTAAAACTTTTTCATCTCTTATAGCTTCTTTTAACTCTTGTTCAGTCTCTATTACCTCCTCAATGATTTGGATTGGAGATTCTTCTACTGTTTTTTCGGTGGTCCGTACTTCTTCAACCACTGTTTCGCTGTTGCTACTGTCTTTGGGTTCTTCGACAACAGCATTGCTATCATTTGTCTCTTGTGCTTGAACGGCATTTTTTTCTTCTTTTGGAATTACCACTTTAGTTACATCTGGTACAACCTCGCCTTGTGCTTCTGGTTTTGTTAGATCTACTTTGGTAATTTCTTCGTTTTTGACTAACTTTTTTGGTGTTTTTTTATTTCTACCTTTTAAGGTAAATTCACCTTCTTGTTTTGTTTCTACTGACATAATATAATATAATTAAATAATTGTTTACTTTATAAAAAAGCAGTTGGCTCCACATCTGCTGTGGATTCAAAGTTTATTGAAGGTCCATCGTTTTGTCTTTGACTTATCATTTTACTTTGCTGCGTGCCCTCCATTTTAATACGCTTGTCTTTTCTATCTTCTTTAACCACATCTTTTTGGTTAATAGATTGCGTATCTATTTGTTTAAGCTGCATATCGTACTGGAATTGTTGCTGCATTTTTTGCATTTCTATTTGAGAAGCTATCTGCATACGCTGTATTTCCAATTGACTTTTAGCTTGTTCAAATTGAACTTTTGAACCACTAATAGCTTCTTGTTTTTGAACTTCCGCCATTGCTGTTTTTTCTGCAGTACTAGCTTGAGCGTCAGCTTGCGCTTGTATGTTAGATTGCTGCACTAACATATCTTGCTCCTGCTTTTGCTTACGCTTAATTTTAAGCATTTGATTAGCAAGCTTAAGGTTTTTGATCTGTCTAAGATCAATAGCGTCTTCAAGATCTATACCGCCTTGTTGTATAGAAGCTTGTATATTAGCCTCTAATTGAGCTTGCTCTTCTTCGTCTGGATCTAACTCTAAGAATATACCAAAATCATGCAGATTTAATTCAACTATTTCGTCTAAAGTTTTAATGTTATAAGTCGATATGGAGTTTTTCAAAGAATTCCTAGTTAAAGGAAACTCTAATGCGTCAGCTATTTTTAACGCTATGTTTTCAGCTGTATTTAACGTTAAGTATAAGCTAGACTGAGTTATGTGTCTAGTGGCTACGTTCGAAGCGTTAGCGGCCAATTTTTGTAAGCCCACCAGTGTATTTCTATCAGGTAAACTACCATCTCTAGCTTCGTTTAACCCTGTTACATCGCGTATCATTTGTAAATAGTATTGATACGTTTGTATTAAAGATGCTATTTTAGCATTACCTCCAGAGCTGTTTAACTCTTGAACAGGTATTTTACCAGCGTTCATTTCACCGTCTTGTGTTAACGACCTACCAACAACACTACCTGTTTGAAAATACATGTTTAAAGCCTCGGCTGGATTATAATTCGTGCCATTACCTAAATCAACCTCCGCTAATCCGTCCATGTCTAAATAAACACCATCTGGTACCATTCTAGATATGACCTGCTGAAGTTTTAAATGCGTTATTTGAATCATATCTGCAAAACCAGTACATTTACCAACAAGAGACTCAATGCGTCCCTTATAGATTCTAGGTGCACATATAGAATAATTCATACGCACTTTAGTAGTATCAGCCATTGGTCTTGACATATTCTCTGCTAATTCCCACTTAAGCATGGTTTCAGTCCCTAAAACCTTTACACCACTGTACAAAACCTCTATAGATCTTGAAACTCTTTCAAACATGTCACTTTCTGGTGGGTTAAAAGAGTCTGGTTTTTCTATAGCTTTTAATAAACCTTGATCTGTTTGTTTTATTTTAAACGTTTGGTTTTGGTATGTTTTATATTCAAAGTACAATAATTGCACTGTATTATTATCGTAGTTACCGTAACCTTGTATATATGATTTATTACCAGGCATTTTTTCAATTAATTCTAACTCTTCTTGTGAAGTATTAGGAAACTCTTTTTTAAGCTCTGGTATTGTAACAGATTTTACTTCGCCTACATAATATATGTCTTCAAAGTTAGGATCTTCCGTGTACGAGTAAACCATGTAAGCTGGATCAACATAATCAACAACTATTCCTTCAGATGTATTAAAACTAGTCTTAACTGCAGAAATACCTAAAACGGCTAAATCCATATTAAGTCTACGTCTAGTTAGATCGTATTTGTTTTTAGCTAAAACAGTTGATATAGCTTCTTCTTGAGCTATTTCAATTGACTGCTTGTAACTAAGTTGCATATGCAGTTCTAAGTCTTCCTTTGTCTCTGGCACAACACCTGGGCTTGGTGATTGATAGTCGTCAATACCTAGCGTCTGCTTTAGATTTTCTAAATACTCTTTAGCTAGCATGTCTTCATGAAGCTTAGAAGCGTAATCAGTTCTTTTCTTTACAGAAGAAGGGTCTTGCGCGTAAGCTTTTATATCGTAAGACTTTTGCGATATACCATTAACCACAATGTCAACAAATTTAGACAAAATGGGTACCGGAGTCCAGTCTAAGTTTAAATAAGACAAATCGCCATTTATAGACAACTCATCTTTATATTTTTGTGTACTTTGCTCTCCTCTAGCGTATAGTCTTAATTGGTTAAAATTATTCCAATTAGTTAAATATCTATTCCCTGTAGTTCTACCTTGACTAAACCACTCTCCTTCTATAGCCTGAGCAACTTGCTTGCCATATTTCAAGCTAGCTTTTTCTAAATCACCGACCACTTGGCTAGGGAAAGCACTTCTAGTATTAGTATATATATTCATTTAACTTTTTATTTTAGACGTAAGTCCTGTATTGTCGTATCTTTTTATACCTAAATTAACCGCGTTGGTTTTTAAAGGCGCACTCGGCGTGTATCTATGTTTATTACAAGCCATAATAGCTAAACCAGAACTAATAGAAGCATCATGCTTTGTTCTGTTGTTTATGTTAAATCTAGCCCAGTCTTCCAGTGTTCTTTGGAAAAACATATCACCATAACCTGTTTCTTTTAATCCCACAAAACTTTCTATGTAAGTTTCAATAGCAGCAGCGTGTGCTTGCTTTATATCTTCACTAGAGTTTGGTATTCCACCTAACTCTTTCTCTGTTACTGATAATTTATTATACTTTCTATCTGGCCTGTTTATAGAGAACTTTCTATAACCTCTTCTTTTAAAATGATATAATAATCTAGGTTTATTATTCTCTGCTAGTATTGGCATTCCGTAAAAAACACAAGCCATTAAAACATCTTCAAAAAATATCTCAGCGGTTTGAGGTCTAGCTATATATTCTAAAAAGAAATGATTTGGAGGCACGTCCTCCATGCTAAACTTAGTTAAACCATGCAAAGATCCATTAGAACCTCTTTTATCAACTGTACCTGATATATCGTAACTATCACATCCAAAAGCTCCACAATGTTCATTGCCTGGATATTTTAAACCACCTTTTATTATTACACGATTTTGGAGATTTAAAGGTGGAATCCAAGAAACTCTGAATCTACCACTTTTATTTGGTACAAATATAACTTTCGTATCTTTCTCTCCGTTTTGCCATTGAAAGCTTCCTTGAGTAACGTTAATGGAGTTTTTTAAATCCTCATTAAAATCTATTTGCTCGTATATCTTTGTCAAGTTAAATAGAGATTGTTTTGATTCATCTCTAAACGCGTGCTTTGTTGTACGTGGAAACTGTCTGTAAAATTCATTTAAACTGTCTTGATCAGACTTTAAACCTTCCACTTCATTATCCCAATACTCTATTACGCCTTGTGTTATTTTTGTTCCGTGTGGATCTTCAACCCCTTTTTTTGGTGTGTTGAATACAGGAAAGCCATAAGAATCAATGTATCCTTCGTAGTTCCATTCCATAGGTATGAACAAAGAATAGAGTCCTGAGCGTGTCTGTCCATTGGCGTTTCTTTGCGTAACGTCTGAATCATTGTAAAGTTTTTTAAAGTTACCTCCTCCTTTATCTAAAGCGTTTGATGTTGATCCCATCATACACTTACCAATAACTCTAGAACCTAATCTTAAACAAGTTCTGGTTACTCGCCAGTTGTTTAATATATTTGTAGGTCTCTCCCACTTTCCACTTTCATCGTGTACTAGTAGTTTTAATTTTTCCCCATCGTACGAGTTGTCGCCTGTGTTCTTCCAGTCGATCGTTGTGTCGAGACCGGTAATTTCCTTGAGCTTCTCGTTGGAATCGAGTTTTCTCCTTGTGAACTTTGATGCTGGTACTCTGTACGCCAGTTCTGTCTTTGGCCTATCCATACCGTCTTGGATCGGTTTGAAGAAGAAGGGATAGTTAACTGATATTGGGACAACTTTGTCAGTAAACATCTTCTTTGCATCGGGTCCAGATTTCGAGAGTATACCAAAGCGTGCGTCCGTAGATATTGTTGCTTGGTTAACCGTTTCCCCACTTGCCATAAATGAAAAACCTGACCGTCTATTTTTAAGGTAGCACATGCCATAGCAGCGCGGGTCGGCTTTACAAGCTTCCCAGAATAAATAGAATAATCTGTTTGATTCCCTAAAGTCTGGTTGCCCAACATCAATTTTGCTCCACTGCAAGTACATATAGTTAGTACCAGTAATGTAAGTAGCCAAACCTTTATTATAGAACCAAAAGCCTTGTTCTCTTCTATTAAATTCTTCATCAATGTAATCATACCATTTTTCTTTAAAGTCCAAAGGGTATTCTTCCCAATCAAATACTGACTTGATTTTACTAAGTTCCTTTGGGTATTCAGTGTGCTTCCACCTGTCATCTTCAAATGTATGTACATTATCAGCTTTTGGTAAAGCTATTTTTAAATCTTGTATTTCATAAATTTCACCTATTTCTCCGGTTTTACTTATAACAATAATATCATAATCCTCATTGTAACCGTATCTCCACTTTTTAGCTTTATTCATTTTAGCTATAGCGTGTGGTTTTACGTAGTCTTTTAAGACTTTATATAGAGTTTGCTCGTACATTATTTAGATCTCCCTTCAGCAAAACCTCTAAAAGATTTCTCTTCCTTTACTTCTGCAGGTTTTTCGTTTAACAATGCCTCTTCAGCTTCTAATCTACCTAGTATTTCAAACGCATCAAATATAGCTAACTTCTTTGTAGCTGCGGCGTTTTTTAATCTATCTGCTGTGATATCATCTCCTGAATCAACGATAGCTTCTTTAGCTACTTTTATTAGTTCCTCAACTGCAACTTGCCCAGCTTGGATTATATTCAACTTCGTTTCCTTGGTATTCATATTTAATTACAATATCATTAGATTTCATACAATAAAGACGCTTACCGTCCACTAAAAACTCCCACTCACTGTTTGGTTTAAAACCCACAATGTCACCAGGAGTTACACTAACATCTTCTAGCGACTTATTACCGTATTTTAATATACCAGCAAGTGCTCTTTCTTTCTCAATCGTTAGATCGTCATTGTCTTTTATAGGCTGAACAAAGCATCTTTTTCCCACCGTGTGCCAACCGCTTTTATTTTTATATAAGTATATTTGATCAAAAGCGCAGAGATAGTGATCTTCTTTTAGAAACGATCTACTTTTTTTCTTTTTACCTTTCATATCGTAAAAAGTTCTAAACACGTTTTGATGTATAATAACTTCATCACCAACATTTATGCTGGATTCAAACTCAGATGGAACTTGAACAACTTCAGCTAGTCTATTTACAAACTTCCAGCTTTCTATCTTCGTGTTAACCGTAAGCTCTTTACCACCTACATTCACCGTGTTGTTGTACTTTTGACCAACCGGCTTTACTATAAAGTCATACATGGAGTTCATTAATACTCTAAATCATATTCAACAGAAATAGCCATATTAGAGTTAAATTTCTTCCAAGGCAACACTTCTTCGTTCTTCTTAATGTGAATATTATAAGATGAATCTTCACTGTCAAAAACAATGTATGTTATTTCGTGACCACCATAAACTTGCTGGCCTACAGAATAGTGCATAGCATCGCTTTTGTAGTCAGATCCAATACTTATTTTTCTTATAATTGAATCCACTATACTATTCTTTAATCTCTGTATATTCTCCAGTATCTAAGTTTACAGATATTTTGCCATAATCTTTTTCAAGCTCAACCTTTTGCTCTTCTAAAAACTTATTAACTTCTGCAACTTTATGTAATAAACTGTGTTTTTTGCTTTCTAAAATACCTATTTCTAAAATAATAGATTCTAACTCCTTGTTTGCTTTAGATAGTTTTTCTAATTGTTTTTCTGTAATTTTTGCCATCTTGTTTTATTTAATTTAATTTAATTGTTATATGTTTATAGTTACCTCGCTTACTGCACTTTTACAAGCCAAAGTTGAGGTTCATTGAATAATGCATTATTGTTAACAGGGAAACCTTGTGTTCCAGATCCACCTGTTGCTCCGTTGTGAAATCCAACGATCTTAAAATAATCGTTAGCGTTTAAGTCCATATATCCAGATCCTGTAACTACAGCCTCTCCGTTTACAGATGTAGCAACAATCAAGTCTTGTAATACGCATTGTTTAGTTCCAATACCAGCCGCAACTGTATCAGTGGAAGCAGTTATTCTAAAAAACTTATTACCGTCAACCGTTGGTAAACTAGCTTGGGCTAAGTCGAAAGAAGAGTATCTAGCTTGAAAAGCATATCTACCAGCTTTTAAAACTTGTATTGCACCTTGACTACCTAAACCACCAGTTGTAATAGGGTTGAATATTGTAGCATCATCGTTAACAGTTACGGTATTATAAGGTACTAAAAAGTCTGTTACATTGTTTGTATTAGCAAGTCCTGCGACTCCTGATATTTTAACTTGACAGCTAGGATTACGTAAATTTTCTTTTAAATGACCGCTAGCGTCGATACCAAGAGCGTAAGGAGTGTCATTATCTATTTTATTACCAACGCCATATTTGTTAAATTTCCAGGTACCCATAGTTTCAGTTGATGGAAAACCAGTAGCACCTCCACCACCATTTGGGTTTGTTAAAATTCTACCAACCGTAGATGCTAGAGTTCCATCAAACAAAACTCCAGAAAATGAAGTACTTTCGTTTGAAATTACAGTTACACCAGCCCAGGTTTCTCCAAAACTTGTATTGGATCCAAAAAATAAACTCCCATTTGAAGCGCCAGCATTTTTTATAACTGGCGTAGAAGCATTCCTACCCAATGCGAGATTTGTCCCTCTTATGTTTGTTGAATTAACAAGCAGATCACGATCAAGAGTAATAGCTGTGGGCGCTACATCAATAGCTCCACTAGCTAAATCCCAGTTTGTTCCATCATATAACAGAGCATTCAGACCGTTGACTTGATAACTGCCTGTTGCGCTAGTAACTATATTTAAATCCGTTTGTGTATGTGATGAAGCGCCAACTTCAAGTAAACTAGATGTTCCTACTATATTATTTTGAAACCTTAGTGTTGATTGTCTTCCATTCCAAGAAGAAATCAAGTCGCTAGGTGATATTCTAACATTACTAGAACCATTATAACCAACTATTTCTTGTACGCTAGTATAATTAGTTTGTGATGTAAATTGTGAAAATTTTATATCTGCCATTTTTTTTGTTTTTTATTCTCTGATCATTAAATCAGTTCCGTTTTCTGCAATAATTTTATCGACTCCATTTTCTTGCAATATATATCCAGTTATGGGACCAACAGCAATTCCTGGTGTATTTGGTATCGCTAATATAGCGTTTGCGTTTGCTAATATACTAGGCATGTTAGTTAAGTGCTACGATGTCAAGTGCTGTTGTACCAGATTTTACTTTAGCCACTTGAAGAGGTACATAAGAGTTGTTAGCAACGTTTTTAAGTGTTACTTCTTGTCCATTTACAGTTTCTAAAATTAAATTACCTCCAGTTCCAACGAATAAACTATAACCATCTGATTTTAATTTATTTCCTTTAAATATCTCATAATCACCAACAGCTATAGATGAAGATAATAATATTTCTGTAGCACTAGTGACAGAAGTTATTTCGATAAAAACACCAGTAGTAATGTCATAAACAACGTCTCCTGATGATATGATGTAACCTTGTTTGTTTGTAGCTGATTTTGTAAAATTTTTAGTAGCGTCTGTTAATGTTACTCCAGACGTGGTATTAGTTCCAGACACTATAACACCGGGTTTGGGTATGTTTAGTATGTCACTAAAGCTTACAACTGGTATACCACTGATTGGTTGATTGTTTGCCATTTTATTTATTTATTGTTTGTTATTGATTTTGCTTTTTCCCAAGTTCTACCTACAAAGTAAGCTCCATATACGGTTACTAGTAATGTTTGAAATATTGGTATATATTCTTCAGCTATTTCAAACTCACCTATGTTACCATCAAAGAAACATAAAGACGTGAATATTACAGTTAAATATATTAATATAAAAGGTCTAATGTTTTTACTTAAAAAACTATCAGACTTCATATCTGCTTCCCAACGCTTGCTAACTTCTTCTTGAGCTTTGCTATCTGCGTCTTCTAGTATCTGTTGTATTTGTTTCTTTACTTCTAACCTTTCTTCTTCGGTTGTAGTAAGCTTGTCGATGACGTCACCAACTTCTTTGATAACGCCACCTGTTAGCCATTGAATTATTTTTTTCATTTAAAGATCAAAAAGCTGACTTTTGCTATTTTCATTTCCAAGAGCTCGTTCAGCGCTAGGATCTAAGTAGTTTCTTGCTGCTATAAGACCTCTTGAAAGCATAGTTCCATCGTTATTAGAGTCATTAAACATTGTATCACCGTCGCCGTCATAATCAAACATTTGATTGCTACTGTTTTGATTTCCTAAAGCTCGTTCAGCGCTAGGATCTAAAGCATTCCTAGCAGCTACAAGACCTCTTGAAACCATGTTTCCGTCTTTTTTTGAATCGCTAAAAGCTGTATCGCCGTCCCCGTTGTTTTTTTTAGATCCTCCTAAATGTAGAGGTGATCCAGCTGCAATTGAATATTTGTTTGTAAATGGTTTCATTTTTTTTATTTTTTAATTGGTGTCTCTATTACGTATTTAGCACCAGGAAATATATAATCATATCCTGGGTACATTATTTTTGTATATCCTCGATCATCAGTACCTAGTACTTTAAACTCGACTCCTTTCATTGTTATATAGCCTCCTTGTATAATATTTTGAGGCTTGTTAACATCAGGGCTGTTTTTTAAATAACCTGTCTTAGATGTCTTCATTATGATCTTCTATAAGCCTCAGCTTCCCAAGGTAGGTTTTTAGCACCTTCTTTCATTTGTGCTCGTGAATATTTTTTACCTTTCCAATAAACGTATTTGTCGTCGTAATCTAAATCACCTCTGTCCATTTGTTCTAAATGAATTTTTTCGTGAGCAACTACATCTTCTACATCGTCTGGATGTAAATCTTTATTTATGGTTATAGAACCATTGTTATTAGCTTTTCCCATAACACCATCTTCCATATCTACTCGATATATTGGAGTGTTGTCCATGTGGAAAGGTGGGTTATTTAGTTTGAAAGCCATATATTATTTTTTATAAGGAAATATTTTGTTTAATGCTCCTTTTCTAGCAGCACAACCACAAGGCACGTTTAACTTTTCGCTAAACGCGTCCACTACTTTTTTGATACCAGTAGTTTTAGTAAATTTTTCTATGCTGTCTCCTAAGCCTTTTGATTTCATTTAATAAAATTTTCCCATGGCTTTAGAAACCTTATCCATGTCAAATACTCTTTTTCCTAATTTGTCAAACTTCATAGAATGTATATTACCTTTGCCATCTACTCTATAAAAATCACCATCTATAGATTGAACTCTAGTTGAATCTTGAAAAGTATTGTATTTTTCCCTTGCTAATTCAGAGTCTCGTGTTGGCTTAGAAATATCTTGTTCTTTTTTAGTAGCACCAACTTGGTCACCGGTAGAAGTGTTTACGACTTGTTTGGATTTTTTACCTTTAGTAGTGTCTTCTTCAGAGTTAGCAACTGCTTTTTTTTGCAAGTTTTGCAAAGCTGGTTGAATAGACACGTATGCAGAGGCCGACCCATATTGAGGAGAAACTTGATTTAATGGTGTTCCGTAGTTAACAGGCGGCATATCAGGTCTTTCATAAGACGCATCAACTCTAGCATCGTTTTCTAATGAAGGCTTTGATTTTTCAGCTTTTTCAGCTTTAGATAAAAGCTTTTGAACTTTAGCATCTTCGTAATCGTAATCTTGTGTTTCACCTAATCTTTTAGATCTTCTTTTAGCTCTTTCTCTAAGTCTATCAGCTTTATTATACAAAGGACTTTTTTGCATAAAAGGCCCTGAGAATTTAGATAAATTTTCCATTATTTAAAAGCTTTAGCGCGTTGTGTAATTGGTCCTCCTCCGTGACCACAAGGGTACTTAGAAACCTCTAATCCATCTTTACCTGAGCTAGAACCTTTTCCCATTGGAAAACCTTCTTTGCTTAATGGTCCGTCCCAAATAGCATTTTCACCTACCTGACCTGATAGGTCTACTTTTAAGTTTTTAATGTTTTTCATATTAGTATTTTTTGTTGCATTTTTTCTTAAATATAGGAGTTGCACCTACTGCGTTTTGTCTTTGATCACAACTACCATAAACACCTTGAGCTGCTTGCTGCGCTTGAGGATTAAAAACCGGTTGAGCACCACCAAGAGTGTTATATGGAGCAGGTGGTGTATTGGTCATTTCGGGGTTTTGAGCAGTTTGGCTTGCTTCAAATAATTCTTTTGCTTGACCACTAAGACTACCACCTAACATTGCCGCGGTTTGACCTCGACCTGGAGCTCTATTTCTAGCGGCTTGAATCATCGCTGCCATATTACCACCAAAACCAAATTCTAGCGGAGATTCGTTATTGTTAGCTTTCATTTTATCTGTTTTTATCTTTGTTTACGTTTTTAATAGAAGTTATAAGAACTTTATCTGTATATGTTTTACCCTTCATAATACTGTTTCTATGGTTGCTTGTGGGTATATCCTCTAAACCAAGCATCATGCGATAAATTCTTTTTATCAAATGCTTACACTTAATAGATGTTTTATATATATGGTATTTTTGAGTTGTTCTGTTTCTTTTTCTCCAAACAACTATCCAACCTTGTTTCAACATTCTGTTCCAGCGACGGTTGTCCCAGCTATAAGAATATGAACCATCTTGAAAGTCTTTTTTTCTAAACATATCTATGCAATCTAAGTATATTAATAACTCTAAATCTGCATCGTTTAAATCGTTATTCCTACAAGCCCATTTTCTTATAATCCTATAATGTTTCATAAGATTAAGGTTTTTTATATCGTCTGTTTCTAAACGCCTCATAAAACAACCACAACGTCTACTACTTTTATAACGTGATATGTTTCTTTGTCAACCTCTATCTTATGTCCAGCGTGTTTATCGTATAGTATAACACTACCTTTTTCTAAGTTGTTTATTTCATCACCTGCTGAGACAACAGAAGCTTCAATATACCTAATGTCATCTCTATGTGTTTCTGCCAAGAGAAGACCACCTTTTGTTTTAGTGGTTCCTTGTTTTGTCTTTTTTATAATTATATTTTTACCTACCGCCTTCATTAATTCTTAAATTATTAATTACACAATCTGTAGATAAAATAGTAGTTGCTACGGAAGCTGCATTTTGAAGAGCGCTCTTAGTGACGAGTAAAGGATCTATAATACCTGACTTTGTCATATTTACCATTTTTCCTGTAACCACGTTGTAACCTTGCCCTTTTCTAATTGGTGTCTCCACGTTTTCAACACCTGCATTTTCAAGTATAACTTTGAATGGTGCTTTTATGGCTTCAAGTAACACTGTTTCGCCAATCGAATTAGGTTTTAAGTTTGTTGCGGCATTTAATAGAGCAATACCACCACCAGGAACAATCCCTTCTTTAATAGCAGCCTTAGTAGCACAGATAGCGTCTTCTACTCTATCTGTTTTTTCTTTTAATTCTATTTCTGAATTAGCACCTACTTTTACAATAGCTATTTTAGCTGAAAGCATTGCTAATCTTTTTTCAAGTTTAATAAGGTTGTTTGGATTTTTCTCTACTAAAAGCTTTTTCTTTAAATCACTTATAACACTTAAAACTTCATCGCTGGGTTCTGCTACTTGCAAAACAGTGTCTTGATGAGATGTTATACTTTTAACACAAGATCCTAAGTGCTCTGGTTGTATCATGTCCATATCATCTCCAAGATCTTCATTTATAATAGTTGCGCCAGTTAGAAGTGAAAGATCTTCAAGCATCTGCTGCTTGCTTATTCCGTAAGTTGGTGCGTCAATAACGTTCACTTTTATGGCTCCTTTCATTTTATTCATTGCCAGAGCTGATAAAACACCTTGTTCTAAATCGCCTATGATAAGCAAAGGTTTGTTGTTTTTTATTACATACTCTAGCACTGATTGTATTTGTCTAACCGTATCCACTGGTGACTCTAAAAGTAAAACCAATGGTTTTTCCAACTCAGCAGTCTTAACCGCTTTGTTAGTTATAAAGTGAGAATTTTTAATTCCCTTGTCATACTGAACACCATCTACAACCTCAACACATGTTTTACCATCTGAAGCTGTTTCCATCATGACCACACCTGTGTTATCAACCGCTCTAAAAGCGTCTGCTATAATTTTACCAAGCTCAGGGTCGTTGTTTGTAGATATTGTAGCTATTTGATCTATCATATCGCCTTTAACATCTACAGATGCTAACTGCAAAAACTTAACCACATTTTCAACGGCTTTATTTATACCGTCCTTCAACTCTCTTGAGTTTGTTTTATCTGCAACCTTATAAGCTTCTTCAAGTATAGCGTGAGCTAAAACTGTCGCTGTTGTTGTGCCATCACCTGCTTCTTTAACTGTTTTTCTAGCTGCTTCTTTTAAAAGCGTTGCTCCCATATTTTCTATAGGATCAAGCAAGACTATCGAGTCTGCTACAGTAACACCATCTTTTGTAATAACGGGCTTTCCAGTATGATCCTCAAGCATCACACATTTGCCGCTAGCCCCGAGTGTGGAGCTAACAGCTCTTGTGAGTTTTTCTATTCCTTTAAATACATTAACTCTGGCTTCTTCGCCGAAGTTAAGGTTTTTGACAATTGCGTCCATATTTGATTTAATTTAATTTAATTGAGTTTGGTTTATTTAAAGGTTTTTACTATTTTAGGTCCGTCGATAAATTCAACTTTCTTTAAATAGTGCGCTACTGTTTGGTCGATAGCTGTTT
>Ga0209603_1001005_pt1 | contig 30799 bp, 47 predicted proteins | sample COGITO_mtgs_1206_FD_184812 | JGI IMG/M metagenome (GOLD analysis project Ga0209603, IMG submission 184812) | Pelagic marine microbial communities from North Sea - COGITO_mtgs_120607 (SPAdes) (version 2) | ecosystem: Environmental > Aquatic > Marine > Epipelagic ... | reverse complement strand
AGTCACCAGCCTTGTACGCCTCCATCTCTGATTCGTACTCAGGCTCAGACGTGTACGCCTCGCCCCCATCTCTACCGATGATTGTGTATCCCCACATAATTTTCCCCTTAAAAGTAAAGGCCGCTTATGCGGCCAGTTTAATTGCACGTTCGATAACGCCTGCATCTAAAAATGCGCCGTGAGTAAACTTGTAACGACCGATGTTCATATCGAGCTTTACAATTTTCTCGTTGATGTAGTAAGCGGCAACTTCTTCGGCGTAATCGTTAGCGCCAGCAGTACGCAGAATTTCAATCAAGTTTGCTTCAGCGTTTTCGATGCGGATGTTGATGTCGTTGTACATTTCTATCTCCCTTGGTAAAGGCCGCTTATGCGACCTTGATATATTCTGCTGTACGAAAGCCGCGCAACACGTCATTGAGATACGAACGGCATGGCTCGCTTAAAGATGCGTCCACAATATGCCTTCCCTGCATATCAAAAATGCGGATGAAACGACCCTGCATTTTGTAAGCCCGATATTGACCATAAATTTCTTGATAAAACTTCATTCCCTTCTCCCTTGTTTAATTTACTATAATATATAAGCTACTTCGTACTATGTAAACAAAAAAGTAAAATAAATTAAAAAAACCTTACCTTTTTAGTGTCGTTGTTATATAGTTCTTAGTGTTCCATGTGGAACTTACAAGGGAGATATAAATGCAAATCGCAATTCAAATCAGCAAGCAGGTAGATGATTGGGACAAGTTCGTTGAAGAACTGGAAGCAATCGAAGTCACTGCGCGCGCTGAAAACTACGACGCAGAAGTTCAAGTCGTCACCCTCTTAGTAGATCAAAACTCAATCGACGATCACTACCACCCTGTCGGCGGTCGCTATCCAGTCGAGTTTGAAGGCCGCAAAGAGTTTGTCGAAGAAATCGGTATTTGTGTCCATTCGTGCAAGTGGCACGACCACAACATCATCAATGCAGAGGAAGTCTGCGCAACATTAGAGGGGCTAGATTATGTCAATTAAATTCGTAGAGCCGAAGCCGATCAAGGCAGAGCTTATTCAAGAGCTAGATGGTTTGGTTGGTCAACTGCACAACCTGTCGATTCGTAAGCCGATGGCGTTTCATGTGCAAGAAGCGGTAATGGAAGCGAGGATGGCGGACTTTTTAGAGCTGTCAGAACAAGACTTTATTCGTGGCTGGACTGACTGGGAGGAAGGCATCCAGCACAAGGAAGGGCAATCAGAGGCGTACAACGCTGGCTATGCTGACTGCTACGAGTACGAAAACAGAGGAGGTCAGTAATGTCTGACGGCATCGTTAAAATCCACGGCAAGGAATACAAGACGGTTGCAAAGCGCGTGGCCGATTTCCGTGACGCATACCCGAATCACCGGCTAGTCACTGAGCTTGTATCAGCAGACGACGAGCGCGTAGTGATGGTTTCTAAAGTCTTCGATACGGATGACCGGCTAGTCTCGACCGGTTGGGCAGAAGAGCGCAGGGACGCGTCTAGGCTACACACGACCAGCAGTTTAGAAATTTGTGAGACATCAGCTTGCGGCAGGGCAGTCAGTTTGCTTCACCGCGATTTGATGGGGACAGAGATAGCCAGTGCGGATGAGGTGGCTAACGCTATCACACAGCAGAATGACGGCGAGTTTATCGAATACATGGCGATTGTCCGCGATCACTTTGACTGGGTGATGTATGCCAAAGAAGCAATCGCAAATGAGGACTGGCAGTCACTAGCGGGTATATGGGGCGACATTGACCACGACACGATGGCTCAACTGTTCCGCGCTCCTACAAAGGGCGGCATTTTTACAACCACAGAGCGGGCGGCCTGTAAGGGCAACGACGCATTCAACCAAGCAAGAAAGGAGTTAGCAACCAATGGCTGATATTACATTTGTAGATGGGTTGATACCCAAAAGAAATGACAATGCGCCTGACTATGCGATATGTAAGTTATCGGTAAAAAAGTCAGAATTTATTCCGTTTTTAAATTCGCTCGAAGGTGATTGGGCAAACATGGAAGTAATGCGTTCTAAAGCTGGGAAGCTTTACGTAAAGATGGATACGTTTGAGCCAGATCAAGCAGAAGTAGCTAAGCAAGGCATAGAAAATGCGCGTCAAGCCGCAAAGCCGACTGAGGAGCTAGAAGATGATCTGCCATTCTAACCTTGGTAAAGCCATACGGATGGCGCAAACAGCTCAAGGCATTAGCAATGTAAAAGTCGCTGAACACATGGGATGTAATCCATCACAAATAGCGTCATGGCGTTACTGTGACGACATGATGTTTAGCAATGTAAAAAAGCTAGCAGAGTTGTTTGATCTTAGTGTTGATGAACTAAGTAAATTAGGAGAGTAAAAGGTGGCCCCCTTTTACGGGGGCTTTCGCTTTACAAGGGTATAAAAAGCGAATATCTTGGAAGTGTCTAATTAACAAGATGTGATAATTATAAGCACATAGCTGTTTGACATCCATCTTTTTATTATTCAGAAATCATCGGGCGTTAGGCTGAGGAACTTAAGAACCTCGGAGCGGAGTTGACCCTCTCTATAATGCGCCTCCCAGTGCCGAGAGTAGGTAACGGGAATAGAAGACAAGATTCGATACGGTGATTAACGCTCGTCATTATTAACTTTTTTAATTTTTTGCCCGTAAGGGCATTAAAAGGGTTAAGTGTATTCGTAGATTAATTAACGAGGACGAAATATGATTTGCAAAGACGGCACTGATTGGCAACCAACAGAGGAACAACTTCTAGGATGGCAACACGCCTATCCAGAGGTTGACGTATTCGCAGAGCTGAACGTAATGGCTGTATGGCTCGACTCTAATGAACCTAAGCGAAAGACAGAGAGGGGGATGCCCCGCTTTATTAACTCATGGCTGTCACGGGCAAACCAAAAAGGCGGCAGTCCGTTTGCTCAGGAGGCAGAGAAAGAGAGTGGCAAAATACCGATGAAGAAGTGGACTCAGCTTGATGACTGCACCCACGACTTTATGCAGAGTGAAAGTTACCGGCAGTCATGCCTCGACCGGATTGGGCAGTACATGACAATGGACGGCGTGAGGGTTACAAAATGAGTAATGTTGCTAGCATTTACAGCGGCGAAAAATATAACAAACGCACAATTCTAGAAGGTGGAGTTGGTCAGATTGCGGGATGGCAAGGCGAGGCGGCGTTTGCTTTAGAGCTTATGAAACACAAACTACCTTTCACGCATACGGGATGCCTCAATCACCCGTACGATTTTGTCGTGTATTCAAGAGGCCGAAAGATCACTATCGACGTTAAATGCAAAAAACGAAACGTACAGCCATCGTCAACATACGAAGGCCATATCAATACTTACCAACAAAAATTTAACGTCATGGCCTACGTCTTTGCAAACGTGACACAAGGTGAGGTGACGTTTATGGGCTGGATGTACAAAAAACGCTTTTGGGAAAAAGCAAATATTGTAGAAAAAGGCCAACTGACTGAGGGCGGTTTTACTGAGTACGATCAGAGCGCAAAAATGCGTTACGTTGAAATGATTCCAATGGACGCGCTGTGGGAGAGACTCTGTGATGGGTGAATTCTGGCTTATAAAAGACCCGATAGAAGTCAAAGATCGAATTAAGGCGTTTCAGGCGTTCCTCGAAAAAGAATGGTGTTGGGACAAGCCGGTGTCGTGGCAAGTCAAAGAGTACCAGCCACGCCGGTCAATTAATCAGAATGACCTGTTCCATGTTTGGTGTCGAGACATGACGAGGTACTTTAAAAAACGCAACGGCTTCATTGGGACAGAAGGTGAAATGAAGTTGATGATGAAAAACAAATTCCTCGGCACTGAAGATGTAAAGATCGGCAACACAGTCATACCCGCACAGGTTCGTCACACTGGAAATCTGAACCGCGGAGAAATGCTACAATTCATGCAACAAGTAGAGGCGTGGGCTATCGATCATGGTGTCACATTGACCAAACCTCAGAATTCGGAGTACAGCAAACTGGGGGGATAAGCATGAGCTTATTGCAGTTTTGTACAACTGAGCATCAGCGCAAGGTCATCACCTTACATGAAGAAGGGCTGGGCTACCAAAAAATTGGCGACCAGCTAGGCATCACTAAGTGGGGCGTGCGAGATGTGGTAAAAAATATTAAAAGCAAGGCCGCCATACAGGGTCACTCGCCTGCTCACGATATGATTCACACTGTCCCTGATGGCTTCTCAGTAAAGGGCGTATCGACCTACTACAACGACGAGGGAAAGCCGGTCGGTCAATGGGTTAAGAGCCAGTCTGACAAAGAACACGCACTGCAAGTCGCGTTAGATCACTTCAAACAAGGCTTAAAAGACGACCTCAAAGGCTTGGCAAAGCCGATCAAGAAAAGCAAAGCGCAGAAACACAAAGACCGTATGGCAGTCACAATCGTTGGCGACCATCATCTTGGGATGTTGGCATGGAGTCCGGAGACAGGCGGCGACCCTTGGGACTTACAGATTGCGCAAGACACACTTATCAAAGGCGTGGACAAGCTCGTAGCAAGCACTGGCGATTGCTCTGTAGGCGTATTGCTTAACGTCGGCGACATGATCCATGCTAACAACTTAAAAGGCGAGACAGGCGCAGGCACGTCCCTTGACGTCGATGGCAGGGCAGGCAAGACCATCAGGGCCGCAGGCAACCTATTCCAAATCATTGTGACTCGGATGCTTCAGCAGTATGACGAGGTATGGCTAATCAACGCGCGCGGTAATCACGACCCAGATGCCGCACTGTGGCTGAACGAGATGCTTCGGATGTATTATGAGAAAGAGAAGCGCGTGAATGTGTTTGATAACTTCAACAAGTTCATACACTTTGAGTGGGGCAACAACTTCGTGATTACGCACCACGGCGACAAGATACGCACTCGCCAACTGTACGAGGCAATCACACGTGACTACCCGCAAGAGTGGGGCCGTACGAAATATCGCTTCGCATGGACTGGTCATATCCACCATAAGCAGGCTGAAGAGCTTGGCGGACTGACGTGGGAATCATGGTCTGTATTACCGCCCAACGACGCATGGCACTCAGGCGCAGGCTACGGGTCACAGCGATCTATTTCTTGTGTAGTATTAGACAAAGAATATGGCGAGTTCAGCCGGTTTAAAGTTGGTATCGAGGCACTGCAATGACAAAACTTCCGATCCTTTCGATGCCGCTACCCGATGGCGGGTCGGTTGTTTGCAGGCTAGAAGCGATCATGGGTGCGACCAGCAACATGCGCAACAACGAACTCACGGATGTTTACGTTGACGTCATGTGTCCCGAAGGCATTACCATCGACGTGGACATCGACTCGTTTACGCAGAATTGGCTTGCGGCACTGATAACGCCCATGTCAGAAATGCGAGAAGACCATGAGATGCACTAGGTGCCATAACGACATGGTGCCGATGTTCACCCGACCTGACGACAAGCTCGAGGGCTGGGCTTGTGATTGCGGTCACACTGAAAGAGCAATATTCCGCGAACGACAATTCACTAAAGAGACTTACTATGGCGATAAAGCGAACGAACGCAGACATTTGGTTTAGCAAAGCCGTCAGACTTAGAGACGGTCATTGTTTAGTTTGCGGTACGGATCAGACACTCGAGTGCGCACATATCTACGGGCGCAGACGCAAGATTGTTCGATACTCAATGGACAACGCGGTAACACTTTGCCACCACCATCACCGCGTATTCACGGAAAACCCGCTAGCCTTTGCGGGCTTCTTGGAGACAGAGCTAGGCGCAGGTCATTTAGAAATACTGACAGAGAAGTGCCGTGGCATTCTCAAAGAAAACAAAGCGGTCCGTGACGAGATAGCCAAGCACTACCGTGAACAAATAAAACTATATGAAAACAATCAAAGCCACATATTCGTATCATATAACTAATTATTATATAATGTAGCTGGCGGCCACAGGAGTTGCGAGTTATGTGTATACACCAGCAAAGACAAAGTTTCGCAGAACGGAACAATTTAGTAGTAAGCGAAAAAATAGTAAGTTTGCTTGAGAGGCTAAGTCGAGACAAAGGTTTTTCTGAGAAAGCCTATTTAGACATATTGTCGAGACATCCAGATCAAGAGCGGTTTATCGCTGAAATTGCTAAACACTACCCTTAAATAAATACGTTTATTTATACGAAAATAGTTTACAGGTTACTCAAAGCCGAATATAGTCTCTTACAAGTTCAATAAAGAACTAACAAGGGAGAAGTGAAATGGCGACAAGAGCAACTTACAGATTTTTTTCTGGCGAAACAGCATATCACCACTGGGACGGATACCCGCAAGGGGCCGCACAGCTTCTTAGCAACGCTGTATTAGACGGCGGCGATTTAACATTTGAATCGTTTCTTAAGGCAAACGAAAAAGCAGAAAAAACAGAAAGCCACGAAATTCATGGTGATACTGAATATCGCTACGATGTCGTTCGTAATAATAAAGGGCAATGGAGTATCAAAGTATCTGAGCGCATAGACTTTTCTGATAAATGGCGCATTGTTTTCTACGGCCAAGCCACTGAGTTTTTTAAACACTATCAAGGAAACGCATAATGGCACGGGCTTTAGAATTTGCTTACAACATGACGCATCAAGAAATCGCGGACGTCATGGGTGTCAGCCGTCAAACAATCAGAACAATCGAAATTCGAGCGTTGCAAAAACTAAAAAACAATCCAAAGCTGAAGGGGTACGTCGATGCACTTACATCCGAACATCAAATATGCGGTGATTTTCTTGCTAGTAGTGATAGCATTCGGGATAGTCGGGCAGGGTGACTACGAAGATGCTGTCGCTCAAGAAGACATCTATTGTGACTTTGTTGACTTGTGGGAAAAAACAAATGGCAGGGACGGGCATCCTGACTGGCGAGGCATTTATGGAAAGGCTTGTCTCTCTTAGTAACGAAGAAATAGAAGACTGGATAATAGCATTGAGGGCCGCAGAGGTGATGGCTAAGAGATGGCAAGAAGACATCGCCATACTCACAGACTTTAGGGTGGTCAAACTTAAAGACAACGACGAGCCGCCCTTAGAAATCATCCGCTACGATGTGTAGCACTCTTATGGTGATTTGCCCGCTTCGGCGGGCTTTTTTATGAATGTAATTTACCGGCAATTAAATAGGCGTTATTTATTGTCCGCACTTTTTAGCATATATTGATACAATATGAGCAGGGGATACTATATGTTGCAAACTGTAACGATAGCGTGGCATCCTGTTGAAGTTGGCAGTATGCCGAAGAGCGAAGGGGACTATCTTGTAGCATTTGATGATGGTGCAGTAGAAACCTATCCCATGTCACACCAAGACATAAAACGCGGAGAAGTGAGAGACGGGCAAACACATGGCCTACTATGGGCCGAAGGTATACCGTCACCTTTATAAAATATGAATTTATCTATTAGTTATAAGTTAACCGAAGACCTATTCCCCTATGCTATGAATAGTCGCACTCACAGCGACGAGCAAGTAGCACAAATCGCCGCAAGTATTATGGAGTTCGGCTTTACTAATCCAATACTGGTCGATGAGAAAAACAGCATTATTGCAGGGCATGGCCGACTATTAGCGGCTAAACGCCTAAAACTATCCGAAGTTCCTACTATCGAACTAACTGGCTTAAGTGAAGCGCAACGCAAGGCTTACGTTATAGCAGACAACAAGCTGGCACTTAATGCGAATTGGGATTATGAGTATTTGAGGCTTGATCTAGAGGGCCTCAAAGATATGGACTTTGATCTGGATTTAATTGGTTTTTCAGATGAGGAGTTAAAGGAAATACTATTTGATAATGATTCCGAAATTGACTTCCCCGAATTAGCAGATGGCGATAAATCACCTTTTCAGCAAAAAACATTTACCTTGCACAATGAACAGGCTGGCGTAATTGATGACGCTATAACATTAGCTAGAACTCAGCCAACGGTTGATACTGGTTTAAATGACAACACTAACGGAAACGCATTGGCTTTGATATGCGAAGAATGGTTAGCGGCAAATGAGTAGCGCGAAAGACATTATTGTAAAGCCAATAAAAGCGCAGGCGGCAAATGCGTTAGTTAAAAAAATACACTACAGCGGTAAAGTTGTGCCAAATAGCACGCTTCACTTTGGGGTTTTTTTGAATGACCGCTTAGAGGGTGTTATGTCTTTTGGGCCGCCAATAAACAAAAAAGGCACAATTAAGATAGTCAGAGACACTCAGTGGAACGGGATGCTCGAGCTAAATAGAATGGCTTTTAGCGATGTATTGCCCAGAAACAGCGAATCTCGAGCAATGGCAATAGCCTTTAAGTTAATCAAAAAGCATTATCCGCACATAGAATGGATTGTTAGCTTTAGCGATGGAACCCAATGCGGTGACGGAACCATATATAGAGCATCAGGATTTGTTTTAACGGATATAAGAGAAAGTGACGCATTGCGTAAAAACCCTAAGACTGGTGAAGTGATGCACGTTATACAGGCGCACCACTTAATGCTAAGTAAAGAGTTTAGGACATGGAAGCCAACAAAAGGGTATCAGTTGCGCTACGTCTATTTTATAAATCATAAGGCAAGAGAAAGACTGTTAGTTCCGGTAATTCCATTTAGTAAGATTGACGAAATGGGGGCGGGAATGTATAAAGGCAAACCCAAGCGTGCAAAAGAGCAGGCGCTAGGTGACCAACCTAGTCTGGGCGGTGCAACTCCGACCTGTACGCTCCAACCTAATGGCTAAGAACAGCGGAGGGCGTCCGCGTACAGAACTTACTGAAAGCCAAGTAGCAGAACTTGAAACTTTAGCCGCTGTACTCAATCAAGATCAAATAGCCGATTATATGGGGATACCAGCCCGAACACTTCGTGCTATTTTCGCTCGTGATGAGTTTGTTTCTGCCGCCTATAAAAAAGGAAGAGCAAAAGCCATTGGAAGGGTAAGTCAGAGTTTGTTGCGCAGTGCTACTGACGGAAACACTACAGCACAAATTTTCTATCTGAAAACGCAAGCTGGCTGGAAAGAGACAGAGACAGAAGCACAAGATTTACCGCCTGTTGTTATACAGCTCACACGCGATGAAGCTGACTAAGCCGCAAACAAAAATATATGACGACCCTAATCGATTCCGAGTCATAGTCGCTGGCAGGCGCTTCGGTAAAACATTTTTAAGCACGGCTGAAATATTAAGCAAAGCCTTAACCACTAAAGACCAGCACGTTTGGTATGTAGCGCCAACGTATAAGTCAGCAAAGGAAATTGCATGGCAAATGCTTATCGATCAAATACCGCGCGAATACATATCAAAGACGAATGAATCATCACTAACTATTTATCTTTTAAATGGCTCAGTGATTTCACTAAAGGGTGCAGAAAAGCCTGATAACCTTCGCGGAAGATCACTGGACTTTGTAGTGCTAGACGAATTTGCTGATATGAGGCCACAGGCATGGTATGAGGTAATTAGGCCGTCATTGAGTGATAGAGGCGGCTCGGCAGTCTTTATAGGAACGCCAAAGGGGCGCAACCACTTTTATGACCTGTACGGAAAGGGAGTAGATGGCGATGACGGATGGAGTGCGCATCAATACACAACTATTGAAGGGGGAAATGTCCCATCAGCAGAAATTGAGTCAGCTAAAGCGGACTTGGACGAACGAACCTTCGAGCAAGAATACCAAGCAAGATTTGTTAATTACTCAGGAATCATCTACTACGGATTCAAGCGAGAGGAGTCAGTTGCAAGACATACCGACGATATCGGTGTCATACACGTAGGCATGGATTTCAACATTGATCCGATGTCTGCTGTCCTAATGGCAAGGCATGGCGACACCCTGCACGTCTTTGATGAGATCGTTTTGTTCGGCTCAAACACCGACGAGATGGTTGACGAAATACGGCAGAGGTATGGCAGGCAGTCGCGTGTTATAATTTATCCCGATCCAGCTAGTCGTCAGCGTAAGACAAGCGCAGGCGGTAGAACTGATCTGTCTATTTTGCAGAATGCAGGCTTTGAGGTACGCGCCAAGACAAGCCACAGCCAGATTAGGGATCGTATAAATGCGGTGAACGCACGTTTGCAAAGTAGCAATGGCAAGCGTCGTTTGTACGTTGATCCTAAGTGCAAAAAGGTGATCGAGAGTTTGGAACGTCACACATACAAGGAAGGCACTAGCCAACCCGAAAAGGACGGATTCGATCACATGAATGATGCACTGGGCTATGCGGTTGATTACTTATTCCCAATCAAAAAGGCGCATACACCTGTACAGCCGCAGAGGTGGACATGATCTACAACCATGATATCGAGTACCAGCACCCCGATTACGAGAACAACGTAAATCGCTGGGAGTTCTACGTTAGGAGTTACATGGGCGGCGAGGATTATCGCGACGGCTCATACCTAACCAGCTACCTCAACGAAGACAAGAACGCCTACAGTCGCAGGCTGGCGCTTACCCCGCTAGACAATCACTGTCGTAACGTCGTGCATGTCTACTCGTCGTTCCTGTGGCGTGTTGCGCCTACTCGTAATTTCGCTGGCATGGAGGGTAGTGCCGATCTAGAAGCGTTTATTAAGGACGCAAACCTAGACGGGCAAAACTTCAATAGCTTTATGCGCGAGGCTCAGATTTGGAGCAGTGTTTACGGGCACGTTTGGCTGATGATGGACAAGCCGCAATCCAACGCAGGCACACGCGCTGAAGAGATGGCGCAAGAGATACGGCCCTACGTCACGCTGATTACGCCTGAGAACGTCTACGATTGGCGATGGGAGCGACAGCCTAGCGGACGCCATGAGCTGGTATACCTTAAGATTCGCGAGTCAGTTGATCGTGTCGATGGCACGACAACGGTTACCCACTTCCGCGAGTGGTACAAAGACAAGATTTGCCTAATCCGTTACGACGGCGCAGATGCCGCATTGCTAGAAGAGATCGAAAACCCTATCGGCAAGATTCCTGCTGTTAACCTGCCCGCTAACCGATCTATTGTTCGTGGCATGGGTATCAGCGACATTAGCGACATTGCCTACATGCAACAGGCAATCTATCAGGAGCTGTCGGAGATCGAGCAACTGATCCGCATATCTAATCACCCAACGCTCGTTAAGACTTACGAGACGGACGCAAGCGCAGGCGCAGGCGCGGTTATCAATATCTCTGAGGACAGCGACGCAGGGTTAAAGCCGTACCAGCTACAGCCATCAGGCGCTAACCTCGACGCTATCCGCGCATCTATCACCGACAAGATCGAGTCTATTAACCGCATGGCGCACATGGGCGCAGTACGTGGCACTGAGGCAATCTTGCAATCAGGCGTAGCGATGCAGACTGAATTCCAAATGCTAAACGCCAAGCTGTCAGAGAAAGCCGACATCTTAGAGCTGGCAGAAGAGCAACTGTGGATGTTCTATTGCTTATGGCAGGGGCATGATCCGCACGAGGTACAGATCAGCTATCCAGATTCCTTCGATATTCGCGACTACGAATCAGAGCTAAGATTCTTACAACAGGCGAAAGCATCAGGCGTCCGCTCTGACGTATTTGCTAAAGCAATTGATAAGCAGATCGCAGACTTGATTCTCGACGACGAGCTACTCGCATCAGCGCACGACGAGATCGAAGGTACACAACGCGCTGTCGGCCAATTTACTGAAGTCGTAGAGAATGGCGGCTGATACCGATCACGCTCGCGCTGTCATTGCACGGGCCGAGCGTCACCAACGCAGGCTGGCGCAGGCGCTTGCAGAGCTAGATCAAGAGATCATCCAGCTTATGTCTGGCGCTCCATTGCGTGATGGGCAACTGTTCGACTTAGAGTGGGCAGTTAACGCACGCGTTGAGATTGCATCGGTTGTCCGCGAAAAGTACCTGACAGAGATTGACGACATACTGAGGGAATACGCAACCGTGGCGGCAGAGGCGCAGGCCATGCTTCGCAACTACACGGCATTCGCACAGCTAGACAGCGCAGTCGTTAGTCAGTTGCAACAGCTTACGTTTAACGGCTTCGAGGCTCTGGGGGAAGAGTTCATCGAGGAGGTGGCGACGCAGGTGTATAAGAACACCTTAACGGGCGCGAGCTTTGCTGATAGCGTACAGCAGATACGCAACAGTGTAGACGCCGATCTAGGGCGATACGCACAGGTGGCATTGCACGACGGCCTAATGGACTTTGACAGATCAATTACGGCTAATATGTCACTAGGCGCAGGCGCAACACGGTTCAAGTATTACGGCCCTGACGACAGCAAAACCCGCGAGCATTGTGACAAGCACGTCGGTAAGACGATGACGATTGAAGAGATTAACGAAGCGTGGAGCGGCGAGTGGAGCGGCAAGCGCGAAGGTAGCCCGTTTGTTGTTGGAGGCGGGTATAATTGCAGACACAGATTTCGGCCTGTCTTTGAAGGAGAGTAAACATGCCTTACCACAAGAAAGACAAAAAGAAGAAAAAGCGCAAATCACGCTAATTTGATACAATTAACCCTACTCGTAAGAGGATACGTTACATGAGCGATGAGATCATGGTTGAAGCGGTGACTGAGCCCGTAGCTGAAGAGCAAGAAACTCAGGAAACTAAGACGTTCACACAAGAAGAGTTAGATCGAATCGTGTCTGATCGGATTGCCCGCACTAAGCGGCAAGTCGAAAAGAAGTACGAGGATATCGACGTAAACGAAGTGCGCCAACTGTTGGCCGAAAGGCAACAAGCTGATTTAGAGCAACAGAAGGATCGCGGTGAGTTTGAATCTATCTTGCGTAATACTGTCGAAAAGAAAGATCAGGAAATACAGGGCTACAAGTCACGTCTAGAGGCTACCTTAGTCGATGGCGCGTTACTTACAGCCGCAAGCAGGAACAACGCTGTATCAGCAGAGCAAGTTAGTCAGTTGCTGAAAGGCTCCGTTAAGCTATCTGAAGATGGCTCAGTTGAGGTTTACGATACTAACGGGACGCCAAGGTATAACGACAAAGGTGAACTGCTGACAGTCGATGAGCTTGTATCTGATTTCCTAACGGCTAATCCACATTTTGTGAAGGCATCGCAGGGCGGCGCTGGATCAATGGGAGCGGCTGGAGGTGCTACGCCGAAACCTATGTCGGCGGCTGACATGCTAGCTAATTACGATAAAGGCGGAAAAGCCGCTTTTCGTGAGTACAAGCTAGCGCAAAAAGCTAACCGCTAACTTATAGGAGACTTCATCATGGCGGCTACTACTTCAACAACGCTGGACGATCTGTTCGCAAATATCATCCTTCAGGCACGTTTCACTGCTGAAGAAGAATCACTCATGCTTGGCCTCGTAACTCGTTACGACATCGGCAACCAATCTGGCAAAACTGTACAAGTACCTAAGTACCCAGCAATCACCGCAGGCGCGTTGACTGAGGGCACTGATATGTCTTCTACCACTGTGTCTACTACTTCGCAGACAATCACTGTCTCTGAAGTTGGTGCGCAGGTTATTCTGACTGATCTCGCGGCAATGGGTGCTGGTAACCCTGCTGAAGAGCTTGGCACTGTATTGGGTAACGCAATCGCTACCAAGATCGACAAGGATCTCATTGCTTTGTTTGATGGATTCTCTAGCTCTTTGGGCGGTGCAGGTACAGAGATCACTGTTGCTGACTTAATGAAAGCGGCGGCGACTCTTAAGACTAACAAGGCACGCGGCCAGATGGCGGCAGTTGTACACCCTTGGCACGCTTACCAGTTGAAAGCAAACCTCACTAACACGTTTGTTAACCCCAACGGCGGCGATCTCCAGAACGACGCAATGCGTAACGCGTTTGTCGGCCAGATCGGTGGCATCGACATCTACGAGTCTAGCAACGTGTCTATTGACGGTTCCGACGATGCAAAAGGCGCGGTATTCGTACCAGAAGCCCTCGCAATCGCCATGAAGCGTGACTTTAACCTTGAGACACAGCGTGACGCCTCACTCCGAGCGTTCGAGCTTAATGCTACTGCCATCTACGGCGTAGGCGAGCTTGATGACGACTACGGTGTTGAGTTGCTGTTCGACGCGGCTCAGTAAGAAGTATGGCGGCCCTTCGGGGCCGCTTTTCTCTAGGGGATTACATGCCTGTCATCTATCGTGGTGAGCGTTTCGCAGACTACAATCGGCCAAAGAAAACGAGGAATCATCCTACAAAGTCGCACGCGGTTTTGGTTAAAAAGGGTGACACCATTCGTTTAGTTCGCTTTGGCGCACAAGGCGCGAAAACGTACCCACCGACAGAAGGCGAGTCAGCCAAGTCAAAAGCAATGCGCAAGGCATGGTATGCGCGGCACGGCAAAACCCTAGCAAACGCAACCGTATTTGATCCCATTTATTGGGCGGCTAAATGGAAGTGGTGAGCAAATGGCATTTTCTGTAGACACTGATCTAACCGATCTCATCCCTGACATCTTAGAGTTTGGCATCGACACGTTTGCCGATGAGCACGCAAGAGCGCAGGCCGACATAGAGCGCGAGATCCGTAATCGCTGGTGGCACCGTAAGGGAATCAAAGGCGAGATGGACGCGAGCTATCTGACTGACTCGCAGTGGACGCGATCAGCGGCTTACCTCGTATTGTGGAAGTACGCGTTACCCCAGCTAACCAACTGGGTAGACGACGACAGATTTTTGCGCATGATTGATTTCTACAAGGTGCGCTATGGTGAGGAGCTAGATGCGATCTTTGCTGACGGCGTAGAGTACGACGCAGACAACGACGGCACTGTCACCGACAAAGAAAAAGAAGTTATCGCACTGAATCGGCTAGATAGATGATGCGAGTACGCACTAACCCACTGCGCCTAGAGCGAGTCACTAAAGACATCGCCAAGGACATCGAGGCCAGCAAGAAGCGGGCTATGACGCGCACGGTGTTAGCTGGCGTTGAGATCATCGAAGACAGGACAAGCAAAGGGCGCGGGATTAACGGGCCTTTTAAGCGTTACTCTGAGGCATGGGCGCGCATCCGTAAGGATCTGGGCAAAACCAGCGCTACACCTAACCTTGAGTTTGGTTATGAGCGTGTCGGCAATCAGTTGAAATCACGGCCCTCTATGCTATCGGCAATGCAAGGCAGAGCAGACAGCAAGAAAAGCGGCATTATCTTTTTCACTAATCGTGAGGCTGGTAAACGTGCGGCGTTCAACAACAAGTCGCGGCCCTTCTTTGGCTTCAACCGTAAAGAAGAGCGCAGGCTTGCTGACGTGTATTTATCAGGTATTAAGATTAAGGATCGGCGGCGATGAGTGTCAGAGAGAATGTGGCGACGAACTTAGTTACTCAGTTGCAGGCGATCACTGCACCTAACGTCAAGAAGGTAACACGCGAGCCTTTTGACTTTGACAAGCTATCTAACGCACAGTTTCCCGCGATACTCGTAAGGACAGCCAACGAGACGCGTGAGGATTCATCTATTGGCGGGAGTATGTCTAGCCGCATGTCCACAGTGGACTATGAGCTAGTTTGCTTCGTCAAACATAAGAACATCGACACAGCCCGCAATCAGTTAGTCGAGGCTATCGACGAGAGGCTGGACATCGACAGGACGCGAGGCGGGCACGCCATTGATACGCAAGTTATTAGCGTTGAGGTGGATGATGGTACAATAGATCCTATTGGCGGCGTGATCGTCACCGTTCGAGTTATCTATCAATACACACGCGGCGACGCGTAAGGGAGAAAACAAATGGCTACAAACAAAGGCTCAAGCGGTGTCGTTAAGATTGCCGCATCAGGCGGATCAGTCGCGGTTGTCGGCGAGGTGCGCTCGTACTCTATCGACACAACTGCTGACACTGTAGAAGACACCGTAATGGGCGACTCTGCACGTACTTACCTGCCAAGCCTCACCAGCGCAACGCTTTCCGTTGAATGCTACTGGGATGACGGCGATGCTTCACAGCTCGTTTTAGACGAAGGCACTGACATTGACTGGGAAATTCACCCAACGGGTACAGGCGCAGGCGAGAAATATTACGAAGGTAGCGGCGTTGTAACTGCTAAGACAATCACTGCATCGTTTGACGGCATGGTAGAAGCGTCATTCTCTGTGCAGGTATCAGGCGCGGTAACTGAGTCCACTAGCTAATGGGCCTTGCTAAGGAACTGCGAGCGCGTCGCAAGTCGTCGCGTCGTAAGATCGAGGTAGCAGAGTGGGCAGACGATCAGGGGCCTTTTGTCCTTTTTTGTCGGCCCATTACTTGTTATGACTTGAATGAACTGCAACGCAAGCACCCTACTGTTTTGCAGAATCCAAGCATTGCCAGCATGGTTGATCTGATTGTGATGAAGGCGGAGTCTCAGGATGGCGAAAAACTGTTCAGCTCTGCTGAAGATCGCATGGATTTAATGGGCGAGGAGACAACCGTTGTTTCCGAAATCGCTAACCAGATGTTTGGCACGATTGAGTCTGCGGAGGACTTAGCAAAAAACTGACGTCCGATCAGTCGAGGTTTAACCTTATCGCCTTGGCTGATCGGCTTCATAAGACCATAGAAGAAGTCGAGCAGATATCCGTTACTGAGTACCATGAATGGCTCGCTTACTTCCACATACTGAGCGAGCAGACTGATGGCAACTCAAGACGTTAAAATTAAGATCACGGCACTCGATAAAACATCGGGCGCGCTGAAAACAATTGGGTCCGGTCTTAGAACTTTAACCAAGCCACTGCTCAACATGAAGACTGCGCTTGTCGGACTTCTTGGTGCTGGCGGCATTACCTTGCTTGTCCGTCAATCACTTCTCGCCACCGACGCATTATCGAAAACCGCCAGTAAGATAGGCACCACAACCGAAGCCCTTAGCGCCCTGCAATATGCGGGCAAACTCACAGGCGTTGAAGTCAACACGATGAATATGGCGCTTCAACGGTTTAGCCGTAGAGCGTCAGAAGCGGCCAATGGTACGGGTGAGGCAAAAGGCGCTATTCGTGAGCTAGGCATTGATGCGCGCGACCTTGTAAAACTTCCACTTGATGAGCGAATGCTTGTTCTTGCTGACGCATTCCAAGGCGTTAAAAGTGAATCCGACAAACTAAGAATCGCGTTTAAGTTGTTCGATTCAGAGGGCGCGGCGCTTGTTAATACTCTTTCTGAAGGCAGAGGCGGTCTTGCCGCAATGCTTGGAGAGGCTAAGGCGCTTGGCGTTGTTATGTCGTCAGAGGCGGCGCAAGGTGTAGAGGATGCAAACGATGAGTTTCTTAAACTAAACAGCATTTTCAAGGGAATCTTAGACCAGACCACGGCGGCACTTGCACCAGCTTTGAAGTTTATTGTCGAGTCTATTAGCAAATCATTAGTTAAGTTTGGCGAGGCGCAAGGTGGCTTTGCAGAGATTGGAAGAAAGATTGCCACTAACTTGGTAAACGGTTTCCGTATAGCTGGCGAAACAATTATTAGCGGAATAAACGGCATTATTGAAAAGGTAAATTCAGTAAAGAACATACCCATACGCCTCGAAATGATGGGCGCAATGGGCGACATCAAAGCCTTGTCCGAAAGGATACAAAGCGCGCAAAGAGCGGTAGACATTTTCCAAAAAAAGGCAAATGGTGAAATAACCACTGTCGCAGACACTAATGCTTACATAGCCGCTTTTGCAAACTGGGGAAACATAGAAAGAGCGTCTCAAGCACTAGCAGAAGCAAACCCTCAGTTAGAAGAAAGTCTGCAAAACTTGGCTAGGATGAAGGCAAGTTTAAGTGCAATTGACCCTTTAACGCTTCAAGGACTTACTGGCTTCACACAAGAAGAAATTGATGAATTTTTCAACAACCTCACAGGCAGTATTAGAGACTTCAAACTTGAGCTAGGCGAGCCGCCTAAGAGTGGCGATGGCAATATAGTTAACAAGTATCTCGAATCTTTAGAACAGCTTAACCGACAGCTACCTCAGTCCGAAGATTTGGTTAGCAGTTTTGCTAACAACACTATGAACTCGTTTACTAACGGCTTTACTGCCGCAATTACAGGTGCCGAAAACTTCGCCGACGCAATGAAGAGTATGGCTAAGTCAGTAGTTGACGACCTTATCAGAATGGCCGTGCAGTATTACATTACTCAGCAAATATTCGGTGCGATTGTTGGTGCGTTTGGCACCCCAGCACCTGTGACAGGCGACGGTGGCGGTGGCGGCACACTTACAGGTATGAGCTTCAATGGCGGTGGCTTTACAGGCTATGGTGCTAGAGCAGGCGGCGTAGATGGCAAAGGCGGCTTCCCTGCTATTTTGCACCCTAACGAGTCAGTAATTGACCACACTAAAGGTGGTGGCGGCGGTGTTACCGTAGTGCAGAACATTAACGTCACGACAGGCGTACAGCAAACCGTACGTGCTGAGATTGCAAACCTACTTCCTCAGATAAGCAACGCGGCCAAGTCTGCTGTCGCTGATGCTAGAATGAGAGGCGGTGGCTTTAGCAAAGCAATGGTAGGTGCATAATGGCGGCTTTCCCTAATATCGGCTTTACCTCGATGACGATGCGACTTCGCTCTGCTACGTCAGTTAGTCAATCGCCTTTTACTTTCGATCAACAAACCTATCAGCACCAAGGCGTAAGGTGGGAGGCAGAAGTAACATTGCCGCCGCTAACCCGATCAGATGCCAAGCAGATGGAGGCTTTTTTCGCGTCACTCAGAGGACAGGCCAACACATTTACGATGGGCAATCCTCTGCACAATGTCACGGCTGTCGGCACGATTACCAGTGGTGCGCGTAACGCGACAACGGTGACGGGATCGGTAGCGGGCGCTGTTGCTGGCGACTACTTTGAAGTTAACGGCGTTCTTTACATTATTACTGAGGTGGCAGAGTCCACCTTTGACATCATGCCGCCACTGAGAACAGCCATCAGTGCTACTACCTCGATAAACTTTTCACTGCCTAAAGGCTCATGGCGACTTGCATCTAATGAGATTGAGTGGAGCATAAATCAAGCCAGCTTGTATGGCTTTACCTTTGCGTGCGTTGAGGCGATATGAGTAGAGAACTAACAACGGCGATGAAGTCGGCTGTTACTGCCGATTTAGTCCGCCCTATTACGCTTGTGCAGTGCGCCTTTGATAGCGGCAACTTAAACCTGTGGGGCGGCATAGGCAACTTAACGGTAGGCGGTGTTGAGTACGTCGGGGCAGGCACACTGTTGCAGATTGGTGAAATCGCAGAAAGCGCAGAGCTACAGGCTAATGGCCTGACTGTCGCACTGTCTGGCATCACTGAGCCACTTATTAGTAAGGCTAGGGACGAAGATTACCAAGGCCGCGAGCTAAAAGTGCTGTTAGGTGCTATCGACTCAGAGGGTGATGTCACTGCTAATCCTGTCATTCTCTTTAGTGGCTTCATGGACACGATGGTAATTAACGATGGCGCAGAGACAGCCACTATAACCGTTGCCGTTGAAAACCGATTGATTGAGTTTGAGCGCACACGCGCTAGACGCTACACGGCTGAAGATCAAAAGATTAATTACCCGAATGACAAGGGCTTAGAGTTCGTTGCAGAGATGGCAGAGAAAGAGATTGTCTGGGGTCGCGCTTATGTAGGCTCAGGCGGCGGAGCAGGCAACGGTGATCCCGCTCGCAGTCAGCCTGAAATACTCGAATAAGGAGAACTGGCATGGATTTCGCACTGGAAAACTTAGCAAAAGTCAGAAGGGAAATCGAACCATTATTGGAAGATCATTGGAAAGAGATTGCGTTAAATAAAGAAATTATAAAGCTCAATCCTGATTGGCGAGCATACGCAGAACTAGACAGAATCAACGCACTGCGCATTTACACCGCTAGGAAAGAAGGCAAGCTGATGGGTTACTTTGTTGTCATCGTTAGCAAGTCACTACACTACCGCGATCACTTGTTTGCTAACAACGACATTATATTTTTGACTAAGGCCGCTCGCAAAGGACTTACAGGGGTGAAGCTCATTAAGTTTGCCCTCGATGCACTAGAGTCAGAAGGCGTTACTAAAGTACATATCAACACAAAAGCGCATCAGCCATTCGACGCCATACTAGAGCGTCTAGGCTTCGAGGAAATTGAGCGCGTCTACTCTTTAATGTTGAGGTAAGACATGGCGATTAGTACCGTTGCAGGTATTGCAAGTGCGATAGGCGGAGCGATTGCGGCGAATGTCGGCGCACTTACGTTTAGTGCCGTTATGGGCACGCTATTTACTAGCGTTGGCGCGGCCTACTTCTTGCTTGGTGCTGGCTTGTCTATGGTGTCACGCGCTCTTGCACCTAAACCAAACTTAGGCGCACAGCTTAGGGGCATAACGCAAACTACAAGAGATCCCGCAGGCGCAAGGCAAATTGTTTACGGTCAGATGCGAGTTGGCGGGCAGATAGTCTTCATTGGTAACTCAGGTGATGACAATACGTACCTGCACCTTGTGATTGTGTTTGCGTCTCACGAGATCGAGTCGTTTGAGGAGTTTTGGTTTAACGATAACCGCGTATACGAAAACGGTGCTGTGCTTACTGACTGGCAAGACGTTGTAACCGTCACGACTTTTGATGGATCACAGACAGCGGCAGATGGCACACTCACTAGCCAATTTGTGCAGTGGACTAGCAACCATGTTTTGAATGACATGGCCTATGCGCACTTTAAGCTAAAGTGGGATCAGGACAAGTTTCCGCAAGGCGTGCCGAACATCACGGCTATTCTCAAAGGGAAAAAGGTTTACGATCCAAGAGAGAGCGGACAGAGCGCCACTGACGATACGACTTGGACGTACTCTCAAAACCCTGCGTTATGTGCGCGTGATTACTTAGTCGATAACAAGTACGGGCTAGGTGAGGATCACACGCTGATTGATGAGACAGCGCTTACAGCGGCGGCAAATCTTTGTGATGAAGATGTCGCTCTTGACGGCGGCGGCACGCAGGATCGCTACACATGCAACGGCGTGCTGAACACTGAGAATCAGATCAAATCCAACATCGAACAAGTCTTGTCTGCTATGGGTGGACGCCTAAGCTATTCGGGCGGCAAGTATTTTATCGACGCGGCAGGCTATGTTGCACCTACCTTTGAGTTCAATGAGGCCGATTGTGTCTCTGACATACAGACACAGACAAAGCAGTCACGCAGGGGCGTCTATAACGGCGTTAAAGGCATTTTTGTATCTGAGGAGAAGAACTACAAGGTTCTTGATTATCCCGCTCAGATTAGCTCTACGTATGAGGCAGAGGACGGCGATCCAATTTATTTAGATATGCCTTTGCCGTTTGTCACTAACAACACACAAGCACAGCGTCTAGCCAAAATAGCCTTGCTCAAGTCACGTCAGCAAGTTGTCGTGACGATGACGGTAAACCTTAAAGGCTTGCAGGTTAAAGTCGGCGACACGATCAAGCTTACTAACGAGCGCTTAGGTTATGACGAAAAGATTTTTGAGGTTATAGACTACTCGTTAGCTATTACTGCTGGAGGCAATCTTGCTGTCAATGTTCAGCTTATTGAGACAGCGGCGGCTATTTACGACTGGACAACTAGCGACGAAGCGGACTTTTTGAGCGGTGGAGTGCTCGATCTATACGACGGGCGCACAGTGAACAATGTCACTATCCTAGCAAAAAGCGAGATTGGCCTGCTCGGCCCTGACGGCAGTGTTTTAACGACTGTCGAGCTTACGTGGACTGCACCTGACGACGCCTTCATCGACTTTTACAAAATCCGCTACAACAAGCAAGGCACGACTGAGTATTTCCACGCAGAGACTAAAGAGCCTCGCATTCTGTTGTCTGGGCTAGATGTCACGTCTAACTACGATTTCCGCGTACAAGTGCAAAACCTGCTTGGCGTTACTAGCACGGGCACCACACTGTCGAATCAGCAGTTAGACGGCGACACAACAGCACCAAGCCCCGTTACTAACGTCGAGATTACTAGCGGCCTCAAAAACCTCACTGTTCAGTGGACCAACCCAACTGACGCAGACTTAGCCTATGTGCAGATTTACGTCGCCAGCTCGATAACAAAGCCCGCAAGCCCTGTCGCTCGGATTAATGGCACAGAATTCGTATACCCTGCCGCCTCTGGTGAGGGCAAAGGAACCATCAAGTATTTCTGGCTTGAGGCTGTCGATTACTCAGGCAACGTCTCAACAACTGTCGGGCCAGAATACGAAAGCATTTTGATTCCTCGCTCTGATGAGATCGACGGTGATGTATCAGAGATTGTTAGCGTCGGTATTGTTAGCTTCCCCGCACACACGGTGGGATCAAGCACGTCCACCTTTGGTTCATTTACTGTGCCTGCGTCTGAGGACGGCGTGAAGAAGTATGGCAATCTCAGCGGCAATTTAAAGTTTACGACAGACTCCAACGTCGACACCTGCATTTTGAATATCGACGTGCAACGTGAAAGCAAAGGCGTAACGAGCGGCATAGAAATCGGCTCTATCGTGGCTAATGGAACGATCACGCAATACTATTATTGGGTAGAGGTTAGCGGCAACCACGCTAAAGAGATCGACGGCTATGGTGGAATTGCTACGAGTCAGACAAGCCCAAGCACGATTGAAAAACCATTGTCAGTTGAGTACAAGTCATCGACAAATCGAACCCGCGTTGTTTATACGAGCCTGAGCCAGACAATTACGACAGGGACTTTGTATTACAATCCTGACAGATGGACATCGGCAGGCAGTTTTTTGAGTGACGCGGCTGGGCCTTATCGTCCAATGATCGCAGGCACTTTAGGAGGCAGTACCACTGCAACGATGCCTTTGAATTTGCCACTAGCAAAAAGCGATGATGACGAAGACTACAGGGTACGCGTCAATACGATTTTGAAAGCGGGCGGCGTTGTTGGTATCAACCAGCTAACAGCACAAGTAATATTGGCGGCATAAACAGATGAGTATCATTGCAGGCTATACACGATCAACGGATGACGAAAACGTAACGATTAACACCTATGAAAGTGTCGGTGCGGCAGAAACAGCTATCGCCGACGACACATCATCTAACGTCGCAACGTACTGGCTAGCCTCATACATAAACCCTGACACTAACACCCCAGACATTCTTGCGTATATTGATCCGTAAGTAATGTTATAATTGCGCTACTCAGGAGGAATTTAAGATGGCTAACCCGTTTATATTTGCGGCGTCACCTAATCAGTCGGGGCTCGTATACGACATGATCGAGGTAACGACTAACGACAGCACCGACAACGTAGGCGATAACAATGTTGCGATCGGCTTGTATATTGAGACAGGCGGCAATGTTGTTTTCTTAAACGTAGACGGCAACGAGCGCACTGTCACTGTCCCTGACTTCCACACGCTGACTTGCTCAATCAAGCGCGTTAAGAGTACAGGCACAACTGCAACAGGCATCCACGCTCTCGTAGTAGGTTAAACATGGCAGAAATTACCCACAAGAAAGGCGATTCGCTGGAGTGGGTTATTACGCTCACTGAGAACGCGTCTTCTGTAGACATATCTGATTTCAGCATACGAGCGCAAATCCGTCAGAAAACGACGTTGATTGCTACGCTGACAACCACGATCACCAACGCAAGCGGTGGCGTGTTTAGCCTAACAGCTACCGCCACGAGTACCGCAAGCTGGACAGTCGGCACACACTCATGCGACGTCGAGTTTACCGATGCGGCTGGCGATATATTTTCTACTGAGACGTTTAAGCTAAAGCTGATTGAAGATATTACCTATGATTAACCTCACAAGCCCAACGCGGACTAACTACGCGATTACTTTAGATCAAGGCACACTGACGAGCGGCTCTGTGTCTTTTGCGTCTAAGGCGATTGAGATACTGCCGCAGAACGGTGTAGAGGTGGCGCTTGTACAGGCAACAAGTGTAGACGGCGCGATTCAGAATCAGCCCAAGGAGTCCAACTAATGGCTGTCAATTTAGGCATTAACATTCAGCGAAGCCCTAACCGTATTAACCAGCAGTTGAGAGAGGCTGGTGTTGGCGGTAAGTATCCGAAGTTACTGTTGGACTTTGCTGATAACTACTACTTAGCCAGTGGCGGCAGTAAGACGCTTGCTAATGCAGTCACCCACGCTCGTGCTGGCAATGCCACTATGACGGACGGCTATGGGCCTGAGCTTGTAACCAATGGTGGGTTTGACTCAGATTCGGACTGGACGCTAGGGACTGGATTTAGTATCGAAGGCGGTAAGTTACAGCTAACAGGTGTTGCTGATTTAGCAGTATCTACTATTCCGATAACACTAGAAGCTAATAAAGTTTACGAAGTTCAACTAACGGTTTCTGATTTTGCTTCGGGTTCATTTAGAGTTTTAGGATATTCAGCCACAAACTCTGGATCTAGTGACGATATTAATTCTGGTGGCGTGTACAGATTTTTGTTGCCTATTGACGGTAGTGGTACGGCGTATCTAGGTAAATTTGTTGTTCAGTCACGAAGCGCAGGAACCTCAGTCACCATAGACAACGTAAGCGTCCGCGAGATGCCTGTTATCAAATGGGCACCGCATAATCTGCTGACGTACTCTGAGCAGTTTGACAATGCGGCTTGGACGAAAACAAACACTGCTATAACAGCAAATGCATTGGCATCGCCTGATGGAACGCAAACTGCTGATTTAATAAAAGAATCAACTAATAACGCTGAGCATTTCATATTGCAAAGCAATAATGCTACTGCGGGAGTTGCTATCACTGGTGTTGCGTTTGCCAAAGCCCAAAGCAGAAATTTTTTCAGGCTCGCTTACGGCTCAGCGGCTGGTAATCCCTTTGCGGAAAGAGTCGCATGGTTTAATTTATCTGATGGATCATTAGGTACACAGCCTACAGGAGACAGTTCAAGCTCTATCACATCTTTAGGTAATGGTTGGTATTTGTGCTCACTAACAATTATTCCAGACAACAGTGGAAGCATACCGTTCGTTTTGGCAGTTAGTAATGCTGACTATGGATCTGGTTCCGCAACATACACAGGCGATGGATCATCGGGCATTTACGCATGGGGCGCACACCTCTACCGCTCAGACTTAGGCGGCATGGCAGACAACCCTGACCAGCCACTATCAAGAGCGTCATACGTCCCTACAACGTCAGCGGCTAAGTACCTCCCACGAGTAGGCCACCACGTCTACAACGGCTCTGCATGGGTTAACGAGGGCGTACTGGCTGAGTCTGAGTCTAGGGTTAATCTTCAAACAACACAAAATTGGAGCAGTTTTACAACGGCGGGAATGTCTGCTGGTGCATCAGGTTATGACGGAGCTTCACCAACAGGCGAAGAAGATTCTGCATACTTATTTGTAGAGAACACATCAGCAGGACTACATAGGTGGATACTCACAAGTAAAACAGTTACTAGCGGTAGTGATTACACGATTAGTGTCTATGCAAAAGATGCGGGACGACGCTATTTTTTCCTAAGAGAGGATGACGCAGATACGATTTACGCAACTTTTGATTTGCAGGAAGGCGTCGTTTTCAGCACAGGAGGGGCTGACGTAAAACAAGCAACAATAGAGCCTGTTGGGAATGATTGGTATCGCTGTTCTGTAACAGGTTCAGCGCCCTCCACTAATTTTACAGTAGATGCTCGTTTTTCTACAGATGGAAGCACTCTTTCATACACAGGTGACGGCGCTTCTGGCATTTATTTTTATGGGATTCAGCTTGAGGCTGGCTCCACACCTTCATCACTAATTCCAACGTCTGGCTCTAGCGTAACCAGAGCGGCTGAGACATTCACTATCCCATCAGCTAACCTACCGTGGCCTACGCCGCAGTACATTGGCTCTGAGTTGGTGACTAATGGGACGTTTGATACGGACATTAGTGGGTGGACTATCGAAGGAGAAGCAACAGCAACTTTTTCAAGCAATACAATACTCGTTTCAGGTTCTTCCAACCCAATTAACGGTGGTATAGGACAACAGCTTACAGGCACAGTCTCAGGCAAAGTATATGAGGTGACGTTTGATTTAGTTGCTGAAGTCGGAACGGGGCTTGCTTATGTTCGGCAAGGCTCTAATATTTCTTTAGGTTCTGGCACCAATATTTTTGAAGAGTCTAGTCTAAGTGCAGGAACCCACAGCACAGCTTTCGTGGCTTCTCAAGATGACGTTTATTTGCTTTTCTATACATTTCAATCTAGCGGGGCCACAAGAGGTTTTACGTTAGACAACATCAGCGTCCGCGAGATCAACCCCCTGTCTGTCTCTATCGGCATGGAAGGGCGTATTACGTATGCTGATGAAAACTCTACCTCACAAGCCATATTTTGGCAGTGGCGTGACGATGTAAATAATCGTCTGTTACAGGTTTTGCGAACCAATTTAGGCACAGGGGAGCTACAAACTAATAACATACAAAGCGGAACTGCTGATGAAGTCAGATCAGACTCGTCCCGATATTCTCCTGATGTTTTGGTTCCGTTCGACATTGCTTCAAGGCATGGCTCTACGTTTGTAAATGCGGGAACAGAAGGTGTAGCACTAACAGCCAACACAACCCCTACGGCTCTCCCTGATCTCTCTAGCACTGACTTGGATCTCGTTGACGACTACATGGGAACCGTCTCAGAGTTCCGTGTATGGGACAAAGACATCGGTGACGCTGGGCTTGTAGAGGCAACAGAGCCATCGCTAGAGCCATCCCTGAGCCTAACCTTTGAGGGTGTCGGCACTAATTCGTTTGTTGTTAATGATTGGAGTCAATGAGATGACGAAGCAATTTTCTAACTACTCTGATCTAATAACCTTTACCCGTGCATCTGGCGGCCATGCGTTGCGCCCTGTTAGCTATGGGGATGAGCTTGTTACTAACCATGATTTTTCAGATGGTTCTACAGGGTGGACTGTACAGAATACAGATGCGACTCACACAGTAACTTTCAGTAACGGCGGTGCTAGATTTCAATCTGACACAACGTCTCCAATACTTGAAATTGTGTCTGATGTCGTTTTGGACAGTACAAAAATTTACAAGCTAGAAGTCGTAATTTCTGATGTCACATCAGGAAGTATTAAGATAGACGGGCAAAGCGTAGTACAGCTATATAATTCTGAAGGGACGCACACGGCAATTATTAAGACAACAAGTGCGAGTGGCAACAATGTAATTAAATTTTACAGAGCCACTGCAAACGTAGACATTACGATTGATAGCGTATCCGTCAAAGAAGTCACCTTCGACGAGTCAGACGGAACCCTAACCCTCTTCGAGCATCCAGATAACATCCCCCGTGTAGAGTACGATGCAGACGGTAACAGGCTGGGACTGCTGGTGGAGGAAGCTAGGACTAATTTGCTTACTTATAGTGAGGACTTTAGCAATGCGGCGTGGACTAAATTTCCAGCGGCTACTGTTACGCCTTCATCAGTAACAACGCCAGACGGACAGCAAAGCGGGTTTTTATTAGAGGCAACTGGAACTAACAGGCTTGAAGAAACCCCATCGACAACTATAACTGGCACGGCCACTTTTTCTATTTTTGCAAAGTACGATGATGTCCCTTATGTCCAGATGACTATATTAGACTCGTCTGCAAATGGACAACGACAGTGGTTCAAAATTCAAGACGGTACTTTAGGCTCAAGCGCGGCAGTAGGGGCAGGCAAAAACTTAGACGGCGCTTCGATAACCGATATGAACAACGGCTTTTATAGATTAAGCCTGTCAGTTGATGGTTTTTCTGGGCAAACGGCAAGGTGTTTAATTTACCTAGCCAGAACAGATTCATCTTTTGATGCGGCGTCTGGAGACTCAGCAATCGTCTTTGGCGCTCAAGTAGAAGCTGGCTCATTCCCCACCAGCTACATCAAGACTACAGGAAGCACAGCAACACGCTCTGCCGATGTAGCGTCTATCCCCGTGGCTGACTTTGGGTATAACACTGCGGTAGGTTCAATAGTTGCTGAGGTAGGTGCCCACAATACAGATTCTAATTTGGCGGCTCATTACACGATAAGCAAAACATCGATAGGATCAGAGTGGGTTGCTTCATATTCTTCGGGGACTGTTGTTGCCTTTAGAGTTCGTGAAGGCGGCTCAGCTCAGGGCGACATTGATATCTCGAATGACATACGAACATCAGGCGCTAAAACTGGATTTGCTTTCAAGGAAGATGATTTTGCGGCAGTAGTAAATGGAGGCGCAGTATCTACTGACACTGCTGGCTCTATGGCTTCTGGTGTTGAAGAATTAAAGATTGCGGGTTTTGGGAGCAATCCTAGACAGCTCTGCGGCCACATCAAGTCCATCAAGTTCTACCCACGTCGCCTCACGAACGCCCAGCTCGTTAACTTAACATCATAGGAATTAGACATGACAGAAGAAGTAATCGAAGAAGTAATCGACGCACCAAAAGCAGACTTCTATTTACGTCTTAGCGCTGAGTCAGATATGCCTACTGTGCTGGCTGACTTCTACCGACAGGACTACATTACAGAAGTGGACGAGGAAGGCGTAGAAACGCAGACAGCGGACGGTGATCCCTACCTAGTAGCTCATAGCCATGACTACGCTATCGACGTTGTAGGCGTACTACAAGAGCCCACAGGCAACACGCTGACTGACGACGAGGGCAACGAGTACCCTGAGATGGCACCAATGGCAGGCTGGCACGTTAATATGCGTTTAGTCGGTGATGCTATGCGTGAGACTGTAGAGGCTTTGGATGAGACACACGGTGTTACACCTAATTCACCTAGTAGAGTATGGCTTTGAGAGATGGACATTGCACAGGAAGCACTGCTAAAAATAGAAGCGCACGAGAAAGAATGTAGCATTCGATATGAGGCCATCCAACGGCAACTGGATCAGGCCGATTCTCGTTTTGACAGACTGGAACGGCTGATGCTTCAAGGCTTCGGGATGATGGCCTCTTTATTGGCGATAGCAGTGGCAATTGTTGAATTTTCGAGGTAGTCGTGAATATCAACGAGTCTACCGATGTCACCATTCCTATTCGTAACCTGATTGCGATGGTGATGGCTACGTCTATCGCCACGATGGCTTACTTCGGCATTCAAGAAAGACTCAACACACTCGAACACTCGCTTGATAAATCCCAAATGGAAATTGAGCGCAACACCGAATTTAGAATTCTATGGCCTCGCGGCGAGATGGGCGCGCTACCTGATGACGCACGACAGGACATGCTAATTGAGGGCGTACAAATGGACGTGCAGGACTTGCGCTCTATTCAAAAAGAGGTTCACGACTTAACCATACGCATCGGCACGATGGAGTCGCTCTACGAGCAGGAGGCACCCTAGTGTTTCAGTTTTCACCTCATAGGCCATCCACTGCCATGTATCTCGACATCGCTCGCGGTGTTATCCCCAACAGCAAGATCGTCCACAAGTTTGGCGCTAATTTCGACATAGATCAGAACACCGATCCCGAAAGTATTTGGAGTGGCGACGGTGCTTACCCTTGGGCGTCACTTGCAACGGCGCAGACGATTTACGCCATATCGACTAACGCTTTAGACACGACAACGCTAAGGATCGAGGGACTCGATGCCGACTACAACGAGCAGTCAGAAACCGTCACCTTGAACGGCCTGACAGCGGTAGCTACCACCAACACTTTTATCCGCGTGTTCCGCATGACATACGACGATATCAATGTTGGCACGATTACTGCGCGGGTTACGTCTGGCACAGGCACTGTCGTGGCTCAGATTGAGGCAGGCGATGCACAGACGCTGATGGCTGTTTACACCGTACCCGTTGGGTATTCGGGGTATTTAATTAATTTCGACGTTACTATCGACTCAAAGAAAGACTGCACAGTGATGTTATACACGCGCAGAATAAACGGAGAGCCATTTAGAATCACTCACATGGCTGAAACTTCGGGCCACTATCGTTATGACTTTACAGCGCCGCTACGGTTTAGAGAAAAAACCGACATTGACGTGCAGGTAGATAACGTCAGCGCTAACGATTCGAGCGTAACGGCTAATTTTGATCTGATACTGATAAGGGACTACTAATGTGGCAAGCACTGATCGGCCCTGTCGTTAATTTAGTTGGGGGACACCTTGAAAGAAAGGGCGAAGAGAAGCGCGCGTTACATGACCGCAAAATGGAAGCAATTAAGCAGGACGCGAACTGGGAAAATATTCACGCAAGCAATGCGGCTAATAGCTGGCGCGATGAGTTTTTCTCTATACTGTTTAGCATTCCTCTTGTGCTTTGTTTTATTCCACCTCTCGTCCCTTATGTTCGCGACGGTTTCGCGGTGCTGGAAACCATGCCAGAATATTACCGAATGCTCTTGGGCGCGCTTGTCGCGTCAAGCGTCGGAATTCGCGGACTCACTAAGTGGAAAGGGTAATGTATAAGCACTTCGATATATCAGAATTTCGCTGTCGCGAGACGGGCGAAAATGACATGAAGCCAGAGTTCATCCACATGCTCGATGAGTTACGCGAGCGTGTAAACCGACCGTTGGTCATCACGTCAGGTTATCGCTCAAAAGAACATACCGCAGAGCGCAATAAAGAAAAAGGCGGCACTCACACGCAGGGAATCGCCGCAGACATAGCAGTGTCTAACGGCGTGGATAGAATGATGATCGTTAAAGAAGCCCTGAGCATGGGCTTTGGTGGAATAGGCGTGGCGCGTACATTCGTCCATGTAGATATGCGGGCAACCACACCCGTGATGTGGACCTACGGTTAATCTTCTTCCCAAACTTCCATAGAGCCTTCGTTCATGTCGCACAAGGTTAAGTCACCAGCCTTGTACGCCTCCATCTCTGATTCGTACTCAGGCTCAGACGTGTACGCCTCG
>Ga0209603_1001000_pt1 | contig 30937 bp, 10 predicted proteins | sample COGITO_mtgs_1206_FD_184812 | JGI IMG/M metagenome (GOLD analysis project Ga0209603, IMG submission 184812) | Pelagic marine microbial communities from North Sea - COGITO_mtgs_120607 (SPAdes) (version 2) | ecosystem: Environmental > Aquatic > Marine > Epipelagic ... | reverse complement strand
AAGCCTCATTCACACTTACAGCAACCACTTTAAACTTTTCGCTATTCCCATCAAAATCAACCTGCGTTAATCGGTAGTAGCAAGTTCCATTACACCCATCAATATCTATTTGTGAATAGTAGGTTTGCTCGGAAGTATTTCCTTGCCCGTCAACGGTTTGTATTTCCTCCCAGTTTTCACCATCTGTGGATTTTTCTACAATAAAGTAATCGTTGTTAATTTCTGCCATCGTTTCCCATTCCAATAACACATTACTTCCAATACGTTTTCCTTCGAAGTAAATTAAATCAACGGGTAAAGCAGTTACTGCGTTCATTATCGCAACATATTTACCATCTGTAAAATCAACAGCATTAAATGTTAGTTTATTCGAGCTAAAAGCATCGGCCATAACATAACTTTGTGTCCCTCCTGTAAAGTTACCATCGTCATCTATTACCAAGCCAAATTTATTAGCGCTTGGGTTGTTAAATGTCAACCCTGTTAAATCAACCTCAACTGCTACATCTCCCACTGTACCGGTTTCTTTTACCAACCACTCCGTACTTAATCTTTGAGAAAATGTAGAATGTAAGTCTGTGGTTACCACTTGGCTTGTCACTCCATCATTCCCCCAAACAAGTGCAGATTTATCAACACTTAGGGAAGTGGTATTGGCAGCATTTGTTGCAGCAACAGCTTGCGTGGACATCGTCATTATTCCTCCTGACGTTGTAGATTTCGCTTGCTTTTCGTCTACACCAGAAAGGTCATCTCGTCTAATTCCTGCAATATTGGTATTGTAGGATGCGTTATATGGCCAAATAGTAGTTCCGTTTGAATTAATACGATCCTGACTTGTTGCACCATTTGTTAATCCATACTTATTGTTTAGGTAAGACCGTATTTTATTGTCTTGACTAGCAGTTGGCGTTTCATCCAGAATAATAATTTCAGCAATTAATCCGTCGTAAAGAGAAGCATCAGCATGATGTCCAATTTGAAAATCAGTTGTACTAGTTCCTGAGGTGCGTGCACTATTGTCATCCGAATCAACGACAACACCGTTTCTTTTAATGTATCTTCGTGTTCCATTTGGAGTAGTGTTTGCAGCGCCAGTAGTACTTCCTACTGCCCATAAATGCGCTTGGTCAGCAACTATTCCTGCGGTTGCCGAGTTTGCCCAAGCAGATCCATAGCTCGCATGATTTTGTCCATAAATAAATTGAATTGCAAAATCACTACTAAACTGCCGAAGTAATAAATAATAAGTACCTAAAGTCTGCCAAAAAATAACTCTTTGTGAGTTAACCGACCTTGGTAGGGAAACAACATAAACAAATATGTCGTCTTTTGTTTCACCCTCACAAATACCACCAGTAATATTCATTTTACTGCTTGAGAAATCCAACGCAGGGTGTCCATTAATCCCATCCGTTTTGTAGGTAGGTCCAGCGCTTGAAACCTCATTCGCTGTGAAAGATGAAGTCCCTTGGCTAACCCATGATGTAACTCTTTCATCATTTGTGGTGGTGTTTGTTCCCGCATCTGCTTTTAACCACAGTAATACATTGTTGGCAACCCCTCCTGGACCAGGTTGTTTGGTTCCTAAGGTGAAGTATTGTCCATCGGTAAAATCGATATCATCAAATGTTACTTTATTCGAACTGAAACTGGAAGCTACCGTTTCGGAGGCTCCTGAAGTAAAATCACCATCAGCATCCGTAATTAAATAGAAGTCAGCTGCTGCATCCCCGCCTAGATAATCATGATCTGTAAGGTCAAATTCAACATGCACATTCTCAACAGTTCCCGTCATTTCAACAACCCATTCCTTTTTAAGTCTACCGGAATATCCAGCCGGGAGATCGTCGTAGGCATTTGAAGTTGAATTGTTGTTCCCCCAAAGGAGGTAGGTTCCGTCGGTTAGAGCAGTAGAAATCCCCGAATTGGTCGTTCCAATGGCCTCGGTACTCATGGTAACAATGGCGTCACTGTTAATTGATTTGGATTGTTTCTGATGTAGTCCTTGGTCATCATCTCGCCCCAGTCCTGCTATGTCGTAGTGATAAGAGCTATAAGTAGAGTTGTTCCAAATTACGGTTCCGTCAGAACTTAAATAGTTTGTTGATGCCAGTGTGATTCCATATTTAACAGCAAGATAGGATTCAATTTGGTCTTCCTCTGTAGAAGTTGGAACACCATCGTAAATAATTAATTCCGACAACTTTCCATCAAAATAAGTCCCACTATTATTCCATCTGTATCCAATGTAAAATGGTTGTGTATGGTCTTCTGTTGGAGAACCGTTGTCAGTAGATGTAGCAACGGAGTTGTTGTCTCTTTTTATTTCCATGTAGTTGGTGGTGCTGCTTAGTGAAAATAAATGAGGTTGTCCCAACGTAATTCCAGAGGCTGCGGGTCCTGCTCTCATTCCTCCATTAGCGTATCCATTATCCCAATATGAGTAGCTATTGCTGTAATGCGGAATAAAACTAAATACCTCAGTAGCGTTGCTTGTATTCAAATCTTGCCAAAAAAGTGCTTGTTCTTGAGTTACATCGGTGGTAAAAACTGAGTATACGTACATATCTGTTTTTGTTCCGCCTTCCATAATACCATTGGGTATATCTAATGGTTCACCAGAGGCACCTCCTGTAAAATCCAGGGTAGGGTTGAAGTTAATACCGTCGGCATCCCAATCAGGTCCATTACCTCCACTGTCATCGGCATCAAAACTATTCCCTGACTGATCGTGCCATTCCTGTACTTCGGTTCCATCTGTGGAAGCCGTTGATCCGGCATCACTAAATGTTTGAGCATCTGCTTTGAGCCATAAGTGAAGATTACTGGCTACAGCACCTGGGGCAGCTTGTTGAGTGGCTAAGGTGAAATATTGTCCGTCGGTAAAATTAACATCATCAAAGGTTACTTTTCCACTTGAAAAACTAGACGCAACTGTTGCAGAGGCTCCTGATGTAAAGTCACCATCAGCGTCAACTAATAAGTAATAATCAGCTGCTGCATCACCAGCCAACCCATTATTGGATATATCAAATTCTACATGCACATTGGAAACAGTTCCCGTCATTTCCACTACCCATTCTTTTTGAAGTCTTCCGGTGTATCCAGAAGGTAAATCGGTGTTGGCAGAAGTAGAGGCGTTGTTGTTTCCCCAAAGGAGGTAAGCATCTTCGGTAAGTGAGGTACCGTTTGAAGAGTTATCCGCTGCAATAGCCTCTGTACTCATAGTAACAATTGCGTCCGTATTAATAGATTTTGATTGTTTTTGGTGAAGAGCTGAACCACCCGTTTCATCTCTACCGATACCTGTTACATCATAATGATAACCGGTGTGTGCTGAGTAGTCCCATATAATAGTGGATCCATCTGAAGCTACATAATCTCCCTCGGTAACACTTCCTGAAATGGTCTCTCCAGCGGATGCGTCTCCATCATTGTCGCTAGTTAATGATATCCCGTATTTAAGTGCTAAATAGGTTTCAACTTGTAATCTTTCTAAGGCACTAAGTTCCGTGTCGTACATAATAACTTCGGAAATATCACCTGTCCAGAAATTACCTCCAGCTCCGTCGAAGCGTCCACCAATGGCGCCACTCACGTTGTTCGTGTTCCAAGTTGTTTTTGAAGCACTAGCGGTTTTTTCTCCGTTTTGTACAATGTAAGCAACTTCACTGGCATCATAATAATTGGTAGCTAAAACAGGAAGATTTGTAGAGAAAAATCCTGGTGAAGAGAAATCAGCTGCCCATCCGTAATAGTTACCTTGAGTTCCGCTGCTATTCATGAACCAACCTTGCGCCTCATTATTTGCGCCGTTTCCATGAGACCAAACAGTACCGTTACTAGTACTTGTTGGTTTAGCAACAGAAAAATAAGTTCTAGTTTCATCACCGCTTGGTAAGTTGGATACATCACCAATAGTTATTATTTCGTCTGACCCATTAAAATTTATGGTGTAGTTGAAGTTTATTCCATCAGTTTCATAAGTAGGAGCAGTTCCTCCTGATCCTGTATTTGAGGTAGCGTTAGCGGATTGATCTGTCCAAGAAGTAACCTCTGTCTCGTCGGATGTTGTATTGGTACCAGCATCTGCCTTAATCCAATATTGTAAGTTGGCCGAAACCCCTCCCGGTGCATTGGCTGATGAAGCAAGAGTGAAATATTGTCCATCAGTAAAATCGATATCATCAAAGGTTACTTTACCTCCCGTAAAACTAGAAGCCGTAACAGTTGATGCACCTGAAGTAAAATCTCCATCGGCATCGCGCAAAAGCGTGAAGTCTCCCGCTGTATTACCAGCTAAACCTAATCCATTAATATCAAATTCAATATGTACATCAGCAACAGTTCCAGTCATTTCCACTACCCATTCTTTTTGAAGTCTTCCGGTGTATCCAGAAGGTAAATCGGTATTGGCAGAAGTTGAGGCATTGTTATTCCCCCAGAGGAGGTAGGTTCTGTCGGTTAGGGTAGTAGAAATGCCTGCATTTGTGGTTCCAATAGCTTCTGTACTCATGGTAATAATTGCATCCGAATTGGCAGATTTGGATTGTTTCTGATGTAACCCTTGGTTGTCATCTCGACCTAATCCTGCAATATCATAGTGGTAGGAGCTATAAGCAGAATAGTCCCATATCACGGTTGATCCATCAGAATCTAAATAATCACCTTCGGTAATACTTCCTGAAATGGTTTCACCAGAGGTGCCATCACCATCATTATTTACAGTTTGCGTTATACCATATTTTATACCTAAATAGGACATTACTTTTAATCGATCTACGTAACCAAGTCTTTCATTAAACGATATTATTTCCGCTATTTCTCCTTGCCAGTAATAACTGCCGCCAAGCCAACGTCCAACATAACCTACAGACCCCCCTTCTGAATTTTTTGTATTCCATGAAAGAGCAGTGGAGTCTAGTAGCTCTCCATCTTTTCCTAATACTGCCTGAGTGCCACTGTAGTAACCAGCTCCTATAAATGCATCATCAACCGTAAAATAATTACTGTAGGTTGAGTTACTGCTTCTTCCATTATAGGATGCTACTAACGCACTATTGCTCTGTCCAAAGCCATGACCCTCACCGGTAGCATCGATTCCATGACAAAATGCATATCTATAACTATTACCTGATGTTCCTAATTGACCGACTATAATGAGAGACCTTTCTTCTGCTCCTGAAGGTAAATTCGATAAATCATTTATTGTGAGATATTCTGATGAACCATCAAAATTTAAACTTGGATTGTAATTGATTCCACTTTCCAGGTAGGTTGGCACACTGCCGACTGATCCTGTACTAGTTCCAGAACTTGCTTGCTCTGTCCAGGAGGTTACTTCTGCTGCATCGCTTGTTGTACTAGTACCTGCATCTGCTTTAAGCCAGAAACTTAAGTTCGAACTAATTCCACCAGGACCAGACTGCTGAGTGGCTAATGTGAAAAATTGTCCATCAGTAAAATTAATATCATCAAAAGTTACTTTTCCAGTTGAAAAACTAGACGCAACTGTTGCAGATGCACCTGATGTAAAGTCACCATCAGCATCAATTAACAGGTAATAATCAGCTGCTGCATCACCAGCTAAAGGATTGCCATTAGATAAATCAAATTCAATATGCACATTTGCTACAGTTCCTGTCATTTCCACTACCCATTCTTTTTGTAGTCTTCCAGTGTAACTAGAAGGTAAGTCTGAGTCTGCAGAAGTTGAGGCATTGTTATTCCCCCAAAGGAGGTAGGTTCCGTCGGTTAAGGCTGTAGAAATTCCAGCGTTAGTAGTTCCAATTGCCTCAGTACTCATGGTAACAACAGCATCACTATTCAAAGATTTAGATTGTTTTTGGTTTAATCCTTGATTATCATCTCGTCCAACACCAGCTATGTCATAGTGGTAAGCGCTATAAGTAGAATAATCCCATATAATCGTTGAACCATCAGAATCGGTATAATCTTCACCATCAAGCGTAATTCCATATTTTATGGCTAAATAAGTTTGGATTTGATCTTCCTCTGTTTCAGAAGGGATACCGTCATAAACTATCATTTCTGCGATACGACCATTTAGATATCTTTGATTTTCACCAGAACCAATGAAAAGTATACTATTATTACCTGTTCCATAGTTGTTTGCTGATGGATCGCTACTATCAACAAGTGTATTGTTTCGTTTAATATACTTTTTAGTTCCATGAGGCGTACTGGCACTGGTACTAGAACCAAACGCCCACAAATTTGTTACTCCATAGTCGGTTCCCCAATCTACAACTCCAACTCTTCCTCCGGTATTATCCGATGTGTTTCCATAATCCCAGTATACATATTCGTTACCCCATGCGCAATGCGAATTGAATATATTACTGCCCAATCCTTCGTAGAATATATTATCGTTTCGGTCTTCGTCATCAGCTAATACCATGTAAACAAAGATGTCATTTTTAGTTTCCGTTCCAAATATCCCAGAAGCTACCTCTAAGTTTTCGGAACTTGCGTCGTTGAAATCAAGAGCTGGGTTGAAGTTAACTCCATCTTGATCCCAATCGGGACCCGTAGCCCCATTATCAGTTGCGTTGTAACCTTTTCCGGACTGATCATGCCATTCTTGTACTTCTTGTCCGTCTGTGGCAAGTGTTGACCCTGCATCACTATAGGCTTGAGCATTAGCTTTCATCCAAAAGTGCAGGTTAGAACTAACTCCACCTGGCGAAGGAAGTTTAGCGGCCAAGGTAAAATATTGCCCATCTGTAAAATTAATATCGTTAAAAGTTACCTTATTGCTCGAGAAACTTGTCGCAACCGTTTCTGAAGCGACCCCTGATGTAAAATCACCATCAGCATCAATTAGTAGGTAAAGTTCAGAGGCCGATGTCGTACCTAAACCTAAACCGGTAATATCAAATTCAACATGCACATTTGCAACAGTTCCAGTCATTTCAACAACCCATTCTTTTTGAGTTCTTGCTGTGTATCCAGAAGGTAAATCGGTATTGGCAGAAGTTGAGGCGTTGTTATTTCCCCAAAGTAAGTAAGCTCCGTCGGTTAAGGTTGTGCTGTTAGCATCATTATCCGCTGCAATAGCTTCAGTACTCATAGTAACAATAGCATCGCTGTTAATTGATTTTGACTGTTTTTGATGTAACCCTGAAAGATCATCCCGTCCAATACCGGCAATGTCATAGTGGTAAGAACTGTAAGTAGAATTGTCCCATAATACCGTCCCAGCCGAACTTAAATAGTCCATTGAAGCTAATGTGACACCATATTTAATAGCTAAATACGATTGAATTTGATCTTCTTCAGCAGCAGTAGGAATTGTATTTAAAATGATTAATTCAGACATATTACCATTCCAATCATTACCATTCGCATCATTTGAACCAAGATAAAAATCGGTTCCGTTTCCTTCTGCATTACTGGTTCCGTCCTGGGTATCTATAACGGTGTTATCTCGCGTGATATATTTATTCGTTCCCTGAGGGGTGCTTGTGGTTTCTCCAGCACATGCTGAAATAATGTGGGGTTGGTCAACCGTTTCACTGAGCGTTCCAACTACTCTACCAGCACCAGTAGTATTCAGACCTTTATCTAACGATAGATTTCCCGTATTACTTCTATTCATCAACAATTCATAAGTGGCACTTGTATGATTCAATGTATTTTCATTAAACAATGTTCTTCCCGCTCCGGTTGAGGCCACAGTTCCTGCAAAATAAACGAATAGATTGTGCAAGGTGTCATCGTCTCCAATGATACCTCCAGAAATTTTGTAGTTTTCTGCACCACCATCGAAATATAAGGTAGGATTAAAGTTAATACCGTCTTCATCCCAAGAGGCATCTCCTTGATTTGAATTTGCATCAAAATTGTTTCCGGATTGATCGTGCCAGTTATCAACATCTTGACCATCGGTGGCTTGCGTAGATCCTGTATTGTGCGCTTGCGTAGATGCATTAAACCATAGGTGTACACCTGAGGCAACTCCTCCAGGAGAAGCTTGTTTTGTTGCTAAGGTGAAATATTGTCCGTCGGAGAAATTAAAATCATCAAATGTTACCTTATTACCTGAGAAACTGGTGGCAACGGTTGCTGTAGCATTAGCTGTGAAATCTCCATCCGCATCGGTTAATAAATAAAAATCACTTGCTGCATCTCCCGCCAGGTTTAAATGTAGGTCGGATAAGTCGAATTCAACATGAACATTAGCAACAGTTCCCGTCATTTCCACGAACCACTCTTTCTGCAATCTTCCTGTATACCCTCCGCTAGTAGGTAAGTCAGCATAAGCAGAAGTACTCGCGTTATTGTTTCCCCACATTAAAAATTCACCATCGTCTAGTGATGTAGTATTGGCATCATTGTCAGCTGCAATGGCCTGCGTAGACATCGTTAGGATAGCATCATAATTAACGGATTTTGATTGTTTTTGATGTAACCCTGAAAGATCATCCCGACCAATACCAGCAACCCCATTTTGGAAGGTAGCATTGCCAGCCCAAATAGTAGTCCCGTCAGCACTCAAATAAGAAAAAGTTGAAGCCGTTGTCCCCATCGTTATACCGTACTTTAAAGCTAAGTAGGATTGAATTTTGTCCTCATCTGTTGCCGAACTAACGCCTTCATAAATAATTAATTCCGAGATATTCCCATCAAAATCATCATTTGAAGCATTGTTTGCACCAATATAAAAATCTCCACCATTTCCCTCAGCGTTACTTGTACCGTTATTTGCCAAAATCAGGTTGTCATTTCTTGTGATATATTTGTTAGTTCCTTGTGGTGTACTTGTGTTTGAAGCAGCTACAGCTGTCCATAAATAGGGTTGACTACTAACTCCTCCCCAATCATCTAATACTAAACTGTAGGAAGAACCAGCCCTTCCTTTACCGTACCATATATCTCCATCAGCTTCTCGTTGAAACTTCCAATAAGAACTATTATTACCATTGGCTGCATCATTACAAGATTCATGGAAAACAGACATTTTAGAATTCGCATCATCAAACGTACCAACATAATAAACAAAAGCATCGTCAATGTTAATGCCATCACCAATAATACCATCTGAAATGGTATAGTAGTCATTATTACCGTCAAAAGTTATGGTAGGGTTAAAATTAATCCCATTTTCATAGTATTTACCTCCCGCAGAATAACCTGAGGCAGAATAAGCATTGGTAGATTGATCGGTCCATGTAGACATACTTACCGCATCAGTTGTTGTGCTTGTTCCTGCGTCGGCTTTTAACCACAGTTTTAAATTAGAAGCAACCCCTCCCGGAGGATTTAAAACAGTAGCAGTAACGGCAGTTCGAGCAGCAGATGTACATCCTCCATCATTGGCTTCAGCGTAGTAAATTGTTGTTGTTGATATACTTGGTGTCGTCCAGTTAACGCCTGAGGAACTATTTCCAATAGAAGAACCTCCCGACGAAGCTGCATACCAATCAATAGAACCTGCAGATGCAGTTGCTTGAATACTTACTGTACCTTCACCTGCTCTTGACCCATCGGATGAAGCATCAACTGTAGGTGTAGCAACAGTTACCGTTCTGGTTGCAGTTGCATCTGAACAACCTCCTGATCCCGCTATGGTGTACGTTATTGTAGCAGTTCCTGCCGAAACACCACTTATTGCTCCGGAAGAGGAATTAATGGTTGCTATGCCTGTATTGCCCGAACTCCATGTTCCTCCAGAAACTGTTGAACTAAAAGTAGTGGAACCACTTACGCATATTCCTTGTGTACCACTTAATGTTCCGGCAGTAGAAGCAGAAGTTGTAAAAGTAACTTGCGGACCATAACTTGTCCCTTCACTGTTAGTTGCATACGCTCTAACGTAATAAAGTGTATTTGCGCTTAAACCCGTTAAAGATGAACTACTGAAATTTCCGTCACCAGTTCCATCGCTGGTTGTGCTATTGGAAGTGGTGGGTGAGGAACTTGTGTTCCAACAAACTCCTTTAGCAGTAATACTTGCTCCTCCATCATCAATTGTAGTTGCACCACTGGTTGCTGAACAACTTGTTATTGAAGAAACTGTATTTGTTGTTGTTATTGTTGGGGCTGAGATACTAATACAATTCCCTTGAAGAACCCAATTCACTAACGCCCCGGGAAGTCCGCTGTGATTATACCATTGGTAATAAGCGGAGTGTCCTTCATATAATTTATCGTTATATACTACTTCACTTGGAGTTTGACCGAGATATCCTCCCTTGTAAAGTGTTTGATTGGAGCCATTCCAAACAACAAAGTTAGGTTTACCGGTACAATCAACGCTTTGGGCTTTTGAATCCTGATTTGCAAGCGAAAAAAAAACAAAAAATATAAAGAAAACTCTACAAAGAGTCCTAGAAGTTGAAGTATTACTCATAGTAGTTGTTTTAAGTCCTAAAAAAGTAGTCAACTTTCCTTTTCCAAATACAAACGAAAGGGAATACAGGTAATTCAAAAATGACGAGTATGCAAAGTATAAATTTTTCATAATAATGTTCCTAAAATCTAATTTAAGCCGTTGTATTGATGTTAAAAAAACCTGATCATTCACAGCTTATTATCACCAAAAAAAACTTAAAGCTTTCTTTTTGTTAATCCCAGAAGCTATAAACTAGATCAAAGAAACAATTTTAAAAGCTTAAACTACAATATACGCAATATAACGTACGGAAAAATTAACTCTCATGTTTCGCTACAAAACCTTCGCAGAGATATAAAAAAAAGTTTGCTTAATACAAAACCAACTAAAGCAGTAACGAAAAAAGCCATTGAACAGGACTGTTCAATGGCTTTTTAAATTCTTTATTCTTAGTACTATTTAATCACCAATTGCTGGGTGCGGTTGCCGTTTTGATCTTCTAAAATGAAGTAGTAAGAACCACTGGACAGCATAGCTGCATTGTAAGAAATGTGATTATTTCCTTTATCACCCATTGTATTGGCGGTGTACATTACCTGTCCTGTTTGTGTAGTTACTGTTATGCTAAACATGCCACTTTCAGGTGCCGTAAATGCTATGTTCGCTGTTTGGTTGATTGGATTTGGACTCACAGAAATTTCCAATTTGTTGTAAGCCTCATTCACACTTACAGCAACCACTTTAAACTTTTCGCTATTCCCATCAAAATCAACCTGCGTTAATCGGTAGTAGCAAGTTCCATTACACCCATCAATATCTATTTGTGAATAGTAAGTTTGCTCGGAAGTATTTCCTTGACCGTTTACCGTTAGTAATTCATCCCAATTTGTGCCATCTGTGGACTTCTCAACAATAAAGTAATCGTTGTTAATTTCTGCCATCGTTTCCCATTCCAATAACACATTACTTCCAATGCGTTTTCCTTCGAAGTAAAGCAATTCTACCGGAAGTGCAGCAACAGTACCATTCATTATCGCTACATATTTACTTCCTGTAAGGCTTACCGAATTAAAGGTTAACTTTTTATCGACTGAAAAGTTGTCTGCTATGAATAACGTTTGCTCTCCTCCCGTAAAATCTCCATCGTCATCAACCACAAGTCCAAACTTACTAGCACTTTCATTCTCAAATGTTAATCCACCTAAGTCAACTTCCACTAAAACATTACCAACAGTTCCAGTTTCTTTCACTAACCACTCGGAACTTAACCGTTGCGTAAAAGTACCTGTTAAACCACTTGCGTCTGTTGATACCGCCCTTGTAACTCCAGTTTTTTGTGCCCAAATTAAAGAAGATTTATCCGTTGCTATTTGCGTAGTGTTTGCAGCATTTGTTGCGGCAATTGCTTGCGTGGACATCGCCATTATTCCCCCTGACGTTGTAGATTTCGCTTGTTTTTCGTCTACACCAGAAAGGTCATCTCGTCTAATTCCTGCAATATTGGTATTGTAGGATGCGTTATATGGCCAAATAGTAGTTCCGTTTGAATTAATACGATCCTGACTTGTTGCACCATTTGTTAATCCATACTTATTGTTTAGGTAAGATCTAATTCTATTATCTTGCTTTGCCGTTGGCGTTTCATCCAGAATAATAATTTCAGCAATTAATCCGTCGTGATAAGCAGAACTATTGTAATTTCCAATATAAAAATCCGTACTGCTAAAACTTGTTGTATGAGCAGTGTTGTCATCAGAATTAATGAGGTTTCCGTCTCGTTTCATGTATCTTCTAGTTCCATGTGGAGTAGTGTTTGCCGCACCCGTAGTAGTTCCCATTGTCCATAAATGGGTCTGACCAGCTGTTCCTCCCCAAGTTCCAGCAAGTCTACCATGACCAGTATTATTATGGCCGTAGTAAAAATCAGCAGAGGTAGTTCCTGTACCTACATGGCGAAAAATGAGATAGAATCCCGACGCCCAAGTCTCTAGGTTTTGCCAAAATATAACATTTTGAGATCCATTAGTTCTTCTTTGAGAAACAACATAGGCGAAAATATCGGTTTTAGTTTCTCCTTCAGTAATACCACCAGTAATACTCATTCTATTGTCTGAGAAATCTAACGCAGGGTGTCCATTAATTCCATCCGTTTTATAGGTGGGCCCATCGCTTGACATCTCATTCGCTGTGAAAGATGAAGTCCCTTGGCTAACCCATGATGTAACTCTATCATCATTTGTTGTAGTATTTGTTCCCGCATCTGCTTTTAACCACAGTAGTAAATTATTGGCAACCCCTCCTGGACCTGGTTGTTTAGTTCCTAAGGTGAAGTATTGTCCATCGGTAAAATCGATATCATCAAATGTTACTTTCGTACCTGATAGACTAGATGCTGCTATTTCAGAGGCTCCTGAAGTAAAATCACCATCCGCATCCGTAATTAAATAGAAGTCAGCTGCCGCATCCCCGCCCAAATAATCATGGTCTGAGAGGTCAAATTCAACATGCAAATTCTCAACAGTTCCCGTCATTTCAACTACCCATTCTTTTTTAAGTCTACCGGAATACCCAGCCGGAAGATCGTCGTAGGCATTTGTTGTTGAATTGTTATTACCCCAAAGGAGGTAGGTGCCGTCGGTTAGAGCCGTTGAAATTCCTGCGTTGGTTGTGGCAATAGCCTCGGTACTCATGGTAACAATAGCGTCACTGTTAATTGATTTTGATTGTTTTTGATGTAATCCTTGAGCGTCATCTCGTCCAATACCTGCAATGTCGTAGTGGTAGGAGGAATAAGTAGAGTTGTCCCAAATAACCGTAGCATCTGAACTTAAATAATTTGTTGATGCCAGTGTGATTCCATATTTAACAGCAAGATAGGATTCAATTTGGTCTTCTTCTGTAGCAGTTGGAACACCATCGTAAATAATTAATTCCGATAACTTCCCATCAAAATAATTATTTTGATTGTCCCATCTATACCCTATGTAAAATGGCTGTGTGTTGTCTTCTGTTGAAGACCCATTATCAGTAGATGTAGCAACGGAGTTGTTGTCTCTTTTTATTTCCATAGAGTTGGTGGTGCTGCTTAGTGAAAACAAATGAGGTTGTCCGAGTGTAATTCCAGAGGCTGCGGGTCCTGCTCTCCCATTAGCGTATCCATTATCCCAATATGAGTTGCCACTGTTCCAATGAGGGATAAAACTAAACACCTCAGTATTGTTGCTTGTATTCAAATCTTGCCAAAACAGTGCTTGTTTTTGAAGAATATCTGTGGTTACAACTGAGTATACGTACATATCTGTCTTTGTTCCGCCTTCCATTATACCATTGGGTATATCTAATGGTTCACCAGAAGCCCCTCCAGTAAAATCCAGGGTAGGGTTGAAGTTAATACCGTCGGCATCCCAATCAGGTCCATTACCTCCACTGTCATCGGCATCGAAACCTTTTGCCGATTGACCATGCCACTCTTGCACTTCACTCCCATCGGTAGAAGCAGTTGATCCGGCATCACTAAATACTCCAGCGTCCGCTTTTAGCCATAAGTGTAGGTTAGAAGAAACCCCACCCGGTGGGTATAAAATTACTGCAGTAACTGGAGTTCTGGAAGAAGATGTACATCCTCCATCATTGGCTTCAGCGTAATAAATTGTTGTGGTTGATATACTTGGGGTAGTCCAGTTAACGCCGGAAGAACTGTTTCCAAGAGAAGAACCTCCCGAAGACGCTGCATACCAATCAATAGAACCTGCAGATGCAGTTGCTTGAATACTCACTGTACCTTCACCTGTTCTTGAGCCATTGGATGAAGCATCAACTGTAGGTGTAGCAACAGTTACCGTTCTGGTTGCGGTTGCATCTGAACAACCTCCTGAACCCGCTTTAGTATAAGTTATTGTAGCAGTTCCTGCCGAAACACCGCTTATTGCTCCGGAAGAGGAATTAATGGTTGCTATGCCTGTATTGCTCGAACTCCATGTTCCTCCAGAAACTGTTGAACTAAAAGTAGTTGAACCGCTTACACAAATTCCTTGTGTTCCACTTAATGTACCTGCAGAAGGCGCAACGGTTACCGTTACCGTTCTGGTTGCGGTAGCATTTGAACAACCTCCTGTTCCCACTTTGGTATACGTTATTGTAGCAGTTCCTGCCGAAACACCACTTATTGCTCCGGAAGAGGAATTAATGGTTGCTATACCTGTATTGCCCGAACTCCATGTTCCTCCAGAAACTGTTGAACTAAAAGTAGTGGAACCGCTTACACAAATTCCTTGAGTACCACTTAATGTTCCTGCAGAAGGCGCGGCAGTTACCGTTACCGTTCTGGTTGCGGTATTAGAACAACTTCCTACTGTTTTGGTATACGTTATTGTAGCAGTTCCTGCCGAAACTCCACTAATTGCTCCGGAGGAGGAATTAATGGTTGCTATGCCTGTATTGCCCGAACTCCATGTTCCTCCAGAAACTGTTGAACTAAAAGTGGTGGAACCGCTTACACAAATTCCTTGAGTACCACTTAGTGTTCCCGCAGAAGGTGAAGATGTTACTGTAATTGTTTTAGTGGCAGTAACAGTTGAACAACCACCAGTTGCTGTTAAAGTTAATGTTACGTTTCCAGACTCACTTGCGCCAGCGGTGTAAGTAGCTGTGCTTGAATTACTTGCGTTTGTCCAAGTACCTGACCCGCCAGACCATGTTCCTGCTGTAGCACCTCCTCCAATTGAACCTCCCATAGCTGCTGAAGTTTCACCTGAACAAATTCCAGCTGGAGCAGATCCAGCATTAGCTGTTCCATTTGTACATGAAGAACAGGTGAAATCAGAAAAGAAAAAATCAATTCGCTTTGAACCATTGTTTATTTTTGAATAAATCCACCTGTTAGCATGGTTTGATGTCACCCTCATTTGATGCTGCCATTGACTTGGTCTCATAACATTGTTTGCATAATTCCAACCTGAAAGCTGTCCTATACTTGTTCCATTCTTTTTTATATATATTTCAGCGTTATCCCATTGATTACCTTGTTTCCATTTAATTTTATATATCCCTCCACCACAATCTTGAGTTGATTGAATATTTCCACACTTCTTTTTACACTGTGCTGAATATGTTTGAGCTTTCAAAAAAGTTGAAGAGAATATAAAAACTGCCGAAATAAAAACAATCTTTCCTTTTCCAAATACAAACGAAAGGGAGTGCAGATAATTCAAAAATAACGTGTATGCAAAGTATAAATTTTTCATAATAATGTTTTAAAATCTAATTTAAGCCGTTGTATTGATGTTGAAAAAACCTGAACATTCATAACTTTAAAAGCTAAAACAACAAAATACGCACCTTAGCGTACGAGAAAATTAACTCTCATGTTTCGTTACAAAACCTCCGCAAAGATATAAAAAAGAGTTTGCTTAATACAAAACCAACAAAAGCAGTAACGAAAAAAGCCATTGAACAGGACTGTTCAATGGCTTTTTAAATTCTTTATTCTTAGTACTATTTAATCACCAATTGCTGGGTTCGGTTGCCGTTTTCGTCTTCTAAAATAAAGTAATAAGAACCACTGGACAGTATTGCTGCATTGTAAGAAATGTGATTATTTCCTTTATCACCCATTGTATTGGCGGTGTACATTACCTGTCCGGTTTGCGTGGTTACCGTTAAGCTAAATATTCCACTTTCCGTTGCTGTAAATGCTATGTTCGCAGTTTGGTTAATTAGATTTGGACTCACAGAAATTGTAAGTTTCTGAGGATTTCCCTCTGCTTACCAAGCAACAACTTTATATTTCTCAACTTAATGCATTAAAATACAAATGGATTAGCTTATGAGTTTAAACCATCTTGGCTACCATATTAATAGAGAATTTTTTAAAACTTTTTTTGAGTTTAAAATGTACTATTTATGTACTTAAAAGATTTTTTTTGTGATTGGGTTTTGAATTAGACTAAAAAAGCTACGGAATTCATCTAATTATTTGAATTAAATTTATATTTATGGAACTAAAGCCTTAAACTTCAATCCTTTTACTTAGTTTTGTATCTTTTTTTAAAGTTTGTGCATTATAATTATATGCAATTAGGTGTTACCAACATAAAATGGGTTAATCGTATTTTGACATTCCTCTTTTTGGGGGTGTTTTCTGTGTTGGTTGCTCAGCCGGAGGTTACCGTAAAAGGCAATGGATTTGAAATTTTGGACGGGGCAGTAACTTGGCCGGATTCTACTGGACAATCATTTGGAGTTGCTCAAGCGAATGTTGATGCCGTTACCAAAACTTACTGGATATACAATACAGGAGATGCTCCGCTCACTTTAAGCAACTTTCGTGTTACCGCTGTTTACAACACTCACTTCGATATAACAACACCTGCAAATCTTATAGTGGCAGCTGGGGATAGTGTTTCTTTTGATGTAAAATATGCTCCAACTTCGGCTGGAACTCATGGTAGAACTACTGGAGGTAGTGGAGTTTGTGTTGCTGCTTTTGATACAGATGATGCAAATGAACCTAAATATAACTTCAGAATATCGGGTGTTGCTACAGCTGACCCAGCTTTTGATTGTTCTACAGGACGTATGTTTTTCTCTCACCTAGGTGGAGGAACTGATTTAAAAGAATGGAACTATGGAGACCAACCTCCTACACTTACCACTATTAGCAATGCTTTAACCTGGAACCATGATGGAATGGCTTTAAACCCTAATGACAACTACATTTATACTGTTCGATACAATGGCGGTAGTCGTAATCAATTGTGGGTTCTAAGTAGCACAGGAATTGCTAATTTTGTAGGCTATATTTCTGGAGCTGGAATCACCAATACTATGGCTGAGCATGCCTCTGCCGGAGCAATGGATAACAACAATAACTTATATGCTTTTTATAACGCAGATGCTACGAGTAGTTTGAGAAAAATTAATGTCAAATCTCAATTGGCCGAGTCCATAACATTATCTGATCCAATTCATATTAGAGGTGCAATTTACAATCCAGAGGATGGTCTTTTATACGGTTTTAGTGCAGGTGCTACACATGATGGTTTGGTTTCCGTTGATCCAAACGACGGAACAGTTAACTACATTGGCGGAGATGGAGATTTAACGTATGCTGCCATGTTCCGAAGTGCGGATGGTTCTGTGTATATGATGAGTCAAACTTACTCCATGTATTTGGTTGATTTAAAGGATGGTAGTATTGAACAAATTGGAACGAATCCAGGTTGGGGAAATGGAAATTGGGTGGATGGTTGTGCTTGTGGTGAAATTAAAGCGGAAGCAGATGTAAATATTACGGTTGATGATAATCGTCCTTCCTATGTACCAGGGCAGTTTCAAACCTATATAATAACAGTAACAAATAACGGTCCATGGGGTACTTATCGTGATACGATCAAGGCTGGCTTACCGGCTGGAATTACTGAAATGAGTTGGACTTCTACTGCCTATGGAGCAGGGATAACAGATAATTCATCCGGAAGTGGAGCATTGGAGGATGTAGTTGATATAGGGGTTGGCGATAGTATAGTTTACAGAGTAAAAGTTACAGTGCCTCTTGGTTATTCAGGAGATTTAACAAGTGCTACTACTGTTGCTACATCTTCGGTCCTTTCCGATCCAGATTTGTCCAATAATACCGCTTCCGATTCAGATGTAATTGTTACTTCGGCATCCGAGCAATGTGATAATGGTTTTGACGATGATGGCGATGGAATGGTGGATTGTTTTGATGGGGATTGTTTTGGGAATTCATTATGTAGTGATGGTTTTTTTGGATTAGTTCCTCCTGAATGTCAAGAAGCGCCTCCTGTTACATCAACCTTTAACATGGTTGAAAAATACAGAAACACTAACGCAGATGATTACACACAAGCTTTAGTGGCAGATATGGATGGTGATGGCCTCCCAGAAATTTTTTCTTACAATGCATCTAATCAGCTTTATCTCATAAACGGTGAAGATGGAAGTACACAAACTACTATGTCACTTACGCATACTCAATTTTCACAAGGAGCTGGAATTGCTGATGTTGATAGAGATGGATTTGCTGAAATTTTCATGCTTGAAGCAGGAGTCGGAAGTAGAAGATTACACAGGTTTGACCATAATGGAAATCTAGTATACTCAGGTGATCAATTTGGTCAGGGAGGAGTTGTTGCATGGGATCAGCAACATACAGTTTCACCGTCCTTCGCCGATTTTAATGAAGATGGCTTCCCTGAAATTTACATGGGAAATAATATTTTTGATCCAGCTACAGGAAAGGCTTTAGTCAAAGGAGCCTACGGAGCTGCAAAAGGTACACATATGAATTGGTGGCAGCAATATTCAGTTGCTTATGATATCCTTCCGGATGACTTTTGCGGAGATTGTGACGGTATGGAATTAATTTGTGGTAACACAGTTTATTCGGTTAATAACACAACTTTTGCATTAAATTCTGTTTCTACACACCCGAGAGGTGATGGCTATACAGCTTTAGCTGATCTTAATCAAGATGGTGAAATGGATATCATTGTTGCTACAGGGAATAATAATGGTTCTTACATATATGTATGGGATCCAAGAACTGGATTAATTGTTCCTACTGATTCTAAAGGAAACCCTTTGCCTGCCTTTTTATACCTGGGAGGAGATTATGGCGGAGCAGAAGAAAATCTGTTCAGTATACCAACTGTTGCTGATTTTGATGGAGATGGAATAAATGAAATTGGAATAATAACTCCCTTTTTGTTAACAATTTTAGAACCTGATTTATCGATTGGTGCACAATTAGTTACTACTGATGAGTCAGGAGCTACTACGATGACATCCTTTGATTTTGAAGGAGATGGAGAAATGGAAATTGTATACAGGGACCAGACAAATTTGAGAGTTCTTAAATACGATACCCTTACTGGAACAATTGTTACAAAATCAAGTACTCCTTGTGGCTCAGGAACACGGACTGAAGGCCCTGTCGTTGCAGATGTGGATGCTGATGGTGAAGCAGAAATTTGTATTTCATGCAGAGGATCGGGAGGAGGCGGTGACTATTTGGGTGTTTTTGAGAGTGATAGTACGCGATCATGGATGCCAGCAAGAAAAGTTTGGAACCAACATAATTATGTTCCTATTTGGGTAAATGATGACTTAACAATCCCTGCAACTTTTCAGGATAAAAACTCAATACCTGGCCAAGATATTTTTTTATCACAAACCCCTTTAACAGATTCTCTTGGAAATCTTATTTTCCCTGCCTTACCTGATTTTGTGGTTGCCATTGACTCGACTACTTTGGGTGATTGTATTGACGATTCCATGTTGGTTTATTTAACGGTTTGTAATGATGACGCGCCTTTTCTAATTTACGATTACCCAATTAGCTTCTATGATGGGGATCCAACTATAGGAGGTACTTTATTGTTAACAAGAACTGTAACTGTTGGTAATTCAAGACCTTCTAAGGATAGCTGTTACCACTTCAGCTTTAATGTTCCGCATATGCCAATAAACTTATTTGTTTTTGCTAACGATAATGGAACAGGAGAATTTGGTTATCCAACAACATTAATAGAAGAATGTGACAGTTCTAATAACTCAACTAACGCTCAAGTTGGTTGTCCGTATGATGCTGAAATTACTAAAGACGATGGGGAGTTGCATTATATCCCGGGGGGTGCAAGAACATATGAAATTGTTGCTCGAAATAATGGACCAAGTTTTACAGGTGGAGTAGTATCCGACCCTCTTCCGTCTGGGATTTCGAATGGAGATATTACCTGGACTGCTACTACTTACGGAGGAGCTACTACAACGGCTTCGGGAACTATGAATGGTGCCTTACAAGATACTGTGAACATTCCTGGAGGAGATAGTATAGTGTATTCGGTTACTATTTCAACTCCTGATAATTTAACTGGAGATTTGGTAAACGTAGTTTCAATAAATCTTAAAGGAGATTCTATTCCTGATAATAACACCGCATCAGATACCGATACCATTGATTGTACTTTTGCAATTGCTGCAACTGTAAATTCAAAACACTCTAGTTGGACTCAAATTGGAACTGTAGTAGGAGGTTTCACCTATAACTTTAGTACAACTGGGGGAACAAAAACTTTTACCCCAGGAAGTGGTCCAGAATCGGGACAACAAATAACAACGGTAGTTTATAATACAGGGACTGGTTATAGTGTTAGCTTAAGCCGTCATCGTTATAACGGTGCTAATGCTTATAATAGCACTTTAACGCATTACGACGATACACCTCATGGCTGGACTGGTTTGTCTGGAAGTGGTTATGAGAAAGCTCCAGTTCTTGGATTTATGGCTTTTGTAGATAAAAATGGAAATGGTTCATACGATTCAGGTATAGATGATTTCATAAGAGATATCAATACACTAAGCATCACTCCAGTTAACTCTGGAGAATTATATTTGGCATTTTATGATGATGGTGTATACACAGACAATAATGGCTTAATCAATATTGAATCAAGTATCGATCCTTTATCCGTTGATTTAACTGTATCAGACACCTTGATTTGTGACGGAGATTCAATCCAATTAGATGCAGGAAATCCAGGGGCATTGAACTGGGATTGGAGCAATGGTGAATCCAATCAAACAATCCAAGCGAAAATGTCTGGAGAATATTCGGTAATTGTTACAACACCTGGTGGTTGTCAGGCAGTTGATACAATAAACTTAATTTTTGGCTGTGAAACCGATTTACAAGCTTCTAAAACCGATGGCTTATCGTCTTACACCAGAGGTGCAAATACAGTTTATACGATTGTTGCCAAAAATAATGGCCCACTTGATGTGCAAGACGCGACTGTTTTCGATACGATTCCGAATGGTGTGAATAGTTTTTCTTGGACAGCAACATTATACGGAACGGCCAGTAATACTTCAGGATTAGCTGGTTCAGGAGCGATTTCTGATTTAGTTGATTTGGCTGTGGGAGATAGTATTGTTTATACAGTAACAGCTGCGGTTTCAACTTATAAATTTGGGGAATTAGCAAATATGGTTACCATATTTACACCCGAAGGAAGAGAGGATAGCGATAGCACAAACAACATAGCTATAGATATTGATGCGGATCCAGATCCGACATCATGTTTTATAATGATGACCGATTTTGAAGATTATGTGAATTGTACTGCACCTAGCTACAACGACTTTACTGCTGCTTATGCTGGAAATTCGGTTTGGGTAAATTCAAACCATACAGCGGGACTTTTTGTTGATAACCCTGGAACTTGTACTAATATACCGGGCGGAAATATTTTACCAGATCCAGATGGAGGGACAGCATATGCTGGTTTACATTCTCCTTTATCAGGAAACCCAAATAAACAAGAAGTTATCATAGGAACTCTTCCAACAAGTTTATTAGCGAATCAAGAGTATGAAATTAGTTTTCTTAGTGTAAGCATGAATATTTGGGGAGATGCTACTTGGGACAACTACGGAGAAGTTGACTTTTTCGGAATTGCAGAGGGAACAAGTCCTACGCTGGATTTAATAACGCAAGAAAATTGGACAACCATCAGCGCGATTCCTGAAGTAGATCATTTAGGAACATCTGCTACAATTACAAACAGAGCTGATTGGGAAGAATACGCCTTTAAATTTACGCCGACTCGAGACCTTGATAGACTTTTATTGGCTCCTCGAGGAGATTGGACATTTATTGGAATTGATAATATTGTTGTTAAGGTAGCATCACCGGCTCTTAAAATAGATACTTTGACAATTTGTGAAGGCAGTATAACGGATACTGTAATAGCTTATACAATAACAAGTGGAAATCCAGGCGAATACAGTATTGACTGGGACGTGGCGGCAAATGATGCAGGAATTTCAGATGTTGCGCAAACAACTTTACCAGTTTTAAATCAATTTATCTTTTCAGGTTTAGACTTGGTTCCAGTTGGAAATTACACGGCAAAAATAAGTACTTTCAATACATTGTTAGGTTGTGAGAAAATTGATAGTATACTATTTATTGTTAATGCTAATCCGACGGTTAATTTAGGAAATGACACTACGCTTTGTGCTGATTCAACAATTGTTTTAAACGCAGGAAATACTGATGCTGAAAGCTGGGTTTGGAGTACTGGAGAAACGCAACAAACTATTGTAACTAAAACTGCTGAACAATATTCGGTTGTTGTTACTGGGGCTAACAATTGTGTTGGTGAAGATGAAATTACTATTGATTACAATATTCCTCCAAGTTTATCCCTTGGAAGTGACACTACGATTTGTACTGGAGAGTCAATAATATTTTCGGTAAATACCCCCGAAAATGGTAGTCAGCTCTGGAATACAGGCAGTTCTGAAGTTTCAATAACAGCAGATACAATTGGTTCTTACACTGTAACACTTACCGATTCAAACGGATGTATAAATCGAGGGACAGTTAATTTAACACTTTATCCCTTACCTGATGTTAATATTGTAAATGACACCACTACTTGCGCAGGTGATACTATTGATTTAATTGCCACTGCTGATTATACAAATTATGAATGGACGAATAATGCGAGTACTACAAATACAGCTTCCGTTTTTGAAACAAATGCGTACAAGCTTACTGTTACCTCTGAAGATGGTTGTAAAGCAAGTGAAACTACTTTAGTTACAGTAAATCCTATTCCTGAAATCGGATTAGATGACTCTACACATTATTGTGTTTACGGACCGGCTTTAGTGTTGTCGGTACTAGAAAGTGGCGCTGATTATGTTTGGAGTACAGGATCTACCGATCAGGAAATTGAAATACTAATTGCCGGGGAATATTGGGTGGATGTAACAAACGATAATAATTGTTTTAATACCGATACAATTACGATCCGTTCTCCTTACTTAACAATTGAGTTGGGTGATAAAGCTTCGATTTGTGATGAAGATTCGATAATCCTTGACGCGGGTGATTTTGCCTTTGAAGTTTGGAACTCAACAGATACTTCAGCTACTTTTATAGTGAACCAAACGAACACCATAGATGTTCTTGCGGTTAATGCAGACGGGTGTTATGGAAGAGATACGATTGACATTACTAAAAATTCAAATCCAACCATTACAATCATTCAAACTGATTCCGTAATTTGTGACTTAATTGGAGAAACAACTACACTATCCGTAACAGATGATGAAGGAATGGACATTAATTGGAATACAGGTGCAAGCGGTGAAAATATAACAGTTATTGAAAACGGTGAATTTATCGCTACTAAAACCAATGAATTTGGTTGTTTTGCAAGCGATACTGTGATGATTGATAGATTATGTGAAGAAATCACAATAACACTTCCAAACATTTTCACACCGGATGGTGATGGTACAAATGAAAACTTCAAACCCATTGAAGATCCTCTTCAACTCCTAACTTATATCGATGTAATTAGTTTTATCGTTTACAACCGATGGGGAAGAACAATGCATTTATCTGAAAACCTATTGCCACATTGGAATGGTTTGTACCAGGATAGCGGAGAACCTTGTCCTGATGGCGTTTACTATTGGGTAATGAAGTACTCAAACGTCCAAGGAGAAGAAAAATCTAAAAACGGATATGTTCACTTAATACGGTAATAAAATTGCAGGGTCCCGCTTAAAAATACGGATCACTTCCGTACAACATTCACAAAAAAATTATGCTGATAAAATTCTAAGAATGAATTTCAGAAACAAGATTTCGGCACAAAAAACTTAAGGTAATTATCTTAAAAAAATAGGCATTAACAACACTAAAGAAATTCTTTGTTGTTATCGCATAACTAAATATGCCTAAAAGGAAAACACTTAAAATCCTGCCAATTCGCAAACAATTTCAGCAAAGCTTAATCTGGTTTTAACAGCTGGAACACGGCACTTTTTAATTAGTTTTAGCCACTTTTCAAATGGCACATTACGTCCACTACTTTCCTCAACAAGGCTCAATAAATCTTCTACTAAACATCCAAAAGCCCGCACTTCTACCCGTTCAATATTGTGGGCTAAAACTGAGCTGGTATTATAGTAAGTAGCCGCTCCAAAATCACCAAGTAAACAATCAGCAAATTCGTTTACAAGTATATTGTGCGCATACAAGTCACCATGATTAATTCCTTTACGGTGCAATTGAGCACTAACTGAAGCGATACTCTTTACCAATTTTATTAACTGCTCCTCTGTAAATGTAGCTGCTTCATCAAATACATCTCTTGTGCAGGTTTTAAAATTGGGTGGATTTCCTAAATTGATAAAACTCGACGGGATTAATCCCATAATTAAACCACTTTTACCTTCAGGATGATTTTTAATTTTAGCCAAAACCTCCACTAAATTTTCATGTATACCGGCATGGATAGAAACCGACATCTCATCTTCTGGTAATCCGTCGCTAGTTACAGCTCCTTTAAAAACCTTAATGGCTACTTCCTTCTTTTGAGCAATCCAATTCGCTTTTGAAATTAAACCTGAAGCACCTTCTCCTAACAATTCTTTAAGTTCAAAATCATCCCAAGAAAACAACTCCAAATCAGTTTTTAATTTAAGCTTATCCGCTCCTGGGTTTCCAGCGAAAGCCACCCAAGATAATTTAGGTAACTCAAACAACCATTTTGGTATTTCATGAAGTTGGTTGGCCGAAATTCGAAGCAATTCCAAATTAACACAATTCGCCATATCAATAGGCAACTTTTCAATCAAATTACCTGCCAAAGCACACTTTTGAAGCAAATTACTTTCACCTATACTTTTTGGTAAATTCTTAAGTTTATTATCCGTTAATATTAGCCACTGCAATAAAGGCGGAAATGCGTTTTCGGGAACATTATGAATTTGATTTGACTTAAAACCAATCATCGTTAATGATGGACACTTCGCCAATATTTTAGGGAAAACAGTAAACTTATTATTGGCGAAAAAAATGATTTTTAGTTTCTTTAATTCAGCAAAACTATCTGGTAATGCACTCATTTCGTTTCCTGATAAATCCAAAATTTCCAATGTACTAGCCAACGAAATAATTTCGGAGGGAAACTCCGTTAAACCACAAGCCAATTTTAACCTTTTGGAACCAATTAATTTCCCTGATTTTAATTCGTTTAATGTGTTCATCATTTTCCAAGTAATAATACTCAAATTTAAGCATTTGTAAACATTGGTAATCTTTTGGATTTAAACAGAATGATTTCTCACAAAACCACTAAAAATATCCAGCACAACAGTTTTTCAGAACGATAACGAGGGAAGAATAAATACTAAATTCAGCAAATTCTTTTTTATTTACTAAAAAAATAGCCTGATTAAAAGAAAGCTAAAAACCTACTGGTTTACTATAAGTTTATCAATAATAATTTACCTTATCGAGCATTACAAATTTACAAAATCATTCAGCGCAACGGTATTGCAATAAATGATTTTTGCTTACATTTGCAACCATGTTGCGTTTAGAAGGTAGAAATCAAATCTTAATAAATAAATCTGATTATCTAGGTATGCTTGCAAGCAGTTTATGTTTATTGCATTGCTTGGCTACACCTTTTTTATTCATCGCAAAAACTTGTTCAACAACATGTTGTGAGGAAACACCTGTTTGGTGGAAAATAATCGATGTTCTCTTTTTAACCATCTCTTTTTTTGCCGTCATAGCTTCCACAAAAAAATCAACAAATAAAACTATTAAAATACTTATGTGGTTAACATGGGTGGCCATTTCTTTCGTAATATTCAATGAATATTTAAACTTGGTCACTTTATTTGAAAAAGCAATTTATATCCCTGCCATAAGTTTGATTGTGCTACACATCTACAACCTTAAATTTTGTCAATGTGAAGAAAAGTTTTGTTAATAACATTAGAAGTTGAAAAATTAAAAACATGGAACGAAATAAATTACCTGTTACAGTTCTTAGTGGATTTCTAGGAGCTGGTAAAACATCTCTACTTAATCACATCCTTAACAATAAAGAGGGCCTAAAAGCAGCTGTAATTGTTAATGATATGAGTGAAATTAACATTGATGCACAACTAGTAGAAAACCAAGGGGCACTCTCACGTACTGAGGAGAAATTAGTTGAGATGAGTAATGGTTGCATTTGCTGTACGCTTAGGGAAGATTTAATGGTTGAAGTTGAACGTTTAGCTCAAGAAAAAAGATTTGACTATTTAATAATAGAGAGTACGGGGATTTCGGAACCAATTCCAATTGCGCAAACCTTTACGTTTCAAGACGAAGAAAACGGTATTGACTTAAGCAAATTTAGCTTTATCGATACTATGGCAACAGTTGTTGATGCCTTCAATTTTTTTAACGATTTTGGATCACCTGAATTACTTGTTGACCGTGAGCTTACAGATATTGAAGAGGATGATCGCTCCATTGTTAATTTACTTACCGATCAAATTGAGTTTGCGGATGTTGTAATTATTAATAAATCCGATTTAGTGGATAAAAACACCATGGATTTACTAGAGGCGATGATAACAAAATTAAATTCTAGAGCCAAAATAATTAAAACTTCGCACAGTAAAGTACCTTTAAAATCGGTTATAAACACGGGATTATTTGATTATGATGAAGCAGAGCAAAGTGCAGGCTGGATTGAAGAATTAAATAAACCTGAGCATACACCAGAAACAGAAGAATATGGAATTGGTTCTTTTGCTTTTAGAAGTAAGAAACCATTCAACTCAGAGCGGTTTTGGAACTATATTCAAAATGATTTCCCGCACAATGTTATTAGAAGTAAAGGTCTTTTTTGGCTTGATTCAAGACCTAATCAAGCAATGACTTGGGGGCAAGCTGGGGGTTCTTTAAAAGCTGATAGCGCAGGTGTATGGTGGAGTAGCATGCCGATGAAAGAAAGATCGAATTATGCAGATTTTATGTCCAATCAAGAAGTAATTGAAAAAGATTGGGATAAACAATTTGGGGACCGAAAAAATGAATTAGTATTTATTGGTCAAGATTTAAACAAGGAAAAAATAGTAATGGAATTAAACAATTGTTTAAGCTCCGATAATGAAATTGTTAACGTGAATTGGGAAAGTGGAATAGAAGATAGCTGGCCCGTTCAAAGAGCAATACCCCCGCACAAACAAGACTACTAGAAAATGAGCGATTTAGAAGATATAATTGGTGACAACCATGTAATGACAAGCAAAGAAACTCCAATGGTTTCGGATGCTTTTGATAAGTCAGACGAGGAAAAAATAGCTATTATTCAGGAGCATTTTAAGATAATAATGGAAACACTTGGACTTAATTTAAAAGACGATAGTTTAAAAGGAACTCCATTTCGTGTTGCGAAAATGTATGTTAAAGAACTTTTTAGTGGTTTAAATCCTGAAAATAAGCCCTCTATATCAACTTTTGATAACAAATATCAATACAGTAAAATGTTGGTAGAAAAAAATATTTCATTTGATTCTGCCTGTGAACACCACTTTTTACCGATGCGCGGTAAAGTTCATATTGGTTATATTTCATCAGGAAAAGTAATCGGTTTATCAAAAATGAATAGGATTGTTCAGTACTACGGAAGAAGACCTCAAGTACAAGAAAGATTAACCATTCAAATTTTAAATGAGTTACAGAAATCGCTCAAAACTAAAAGTGTTATCGTAGTGGTTGATGCAGAGCATTTATGCGTATCTACAAGAGGAATAAAAGATACAACAAGCTCAACTGTCACAATAGAATATGATGGCGATTTTTTAGATGAGAATATTAGAAATGAGTTTTTAAAACTAAGTGAATAACAAAAACTATTATGATTACAAAAGAACAAGTAAAGGCAGCTCAAGAAAAGTGGGGATTAGGTGTAGTGAAAATTGGAGCCCTAAGAAATAAAAGACTTGAATGCGAATCGTATGCAAGTGAGTTTCTAGACTTATTGTATGGTTTTGAAAAAGGTCCTGTTTTGTTTAAACCTACGAAATGTGCGGTTGAGCAATTTAGACCTTCAAAAGCAGAGGCTATTTCATACTTTATTGCAGGGGAGGATAGAAAATGTGCAGAAGATAAAGGTTTTGCAATTAATCCATGGACTAAAGTTCGATTTGAAAATGCGGGTATTATTATAGATGGAGATAGAGCAATTGCTATGGGTAATTACTTTTTTACCGATTTAAATGATAACGAGGCTAAAGTAGAATATACTTTTGGTTACAAACTGTTTAATGGTTTAGTAAAAATTGATTTACACCACTCTTCATTTCCTTATAGCATATAACCTCGTTTCGAAACTACACTTAAATAACAACCAAGTTTAACTTGGATGTTATTTAAAATTAAAAAAATGGAACCAATAATAGCAATCGTCGGATTTTTGGGAGCCGGTAAAACAACATTGTTAAGGCACTTAACGAACAGTTTTATTTCAGAAAAATGGAATCCTTATGTTATCTTAAACGACTATGAAAATGCTCATTTAGACGCTCAACAATTAGCCGAAAAAATAGATCCAAAACATATTCAGGCGCTAAATGGCAGTTGTATTTGTTGCAGTGGTATAGCCGAATTAAGAGATTATGTTAATCGCATCCCTTTGCGAGAAAACGGAATTACACTAATTGAGGCGAACGGAACATCTGACGCTTGCTCTTTAATGGGCTTTTTAGGTGTTGGATTAGAAAACAGATATTTGCCACCTGTTCAAATTTCGGTAGTTGATGTAAAAAACTGGCAACGGAGAGGGGAACACAATGAATTGGAATCGAACCAAATTCAAGTTTCCTCAGTTATTGTATTAACGCACCTTGAAGGATCTACTGACGCAAGAATAAAAGAAGTAAAAATATCAGTTAAATCTATAAATCCTTATGTAGAAATAATCAGTTTGGATGAACTAAATATATATCTTCTCCCAAAACTTGTTCCATCAAAAAACACCCCCGAAAAATTGGATCATTTAAAAGCTCACTGGGCATCATGCTCAATTGAACTACCTGATTTTCCAAACGAAGAATGCATTAAGGCTATTCTCAACAAGCTACCAAAAAGTATCTTAAGAGTAAAAGGAGTGACAAAAATCGGGAACAATGAAAACTATACATTCTTTGAACGTATTCCTGATGGTACAATTAATATTAGAAAATTCAGAAATTACCCAACAACAGGCCCTATGTTATTGTCTGTTGGACCAGGAAGTGAACCAGGTACACTTTTAAAAGCTTTAAATGCTGTTATTTAAGCCTAACTACAGCCTTGACACTTTCCTTGAAAACTTACAAACTGTTTAGAAACCATAAAGCCATTTGGTAATGAAATATTTGGGATTTTAATTGAATTGAGACAAAATGTTTTTTCACATAAATTACATTTAAAGTGAATATGCGCATCAGTATTACATTTTGAAATATCGCATAAAGCATATTTTACTTGGACACTCCCATCTAAAATCTCATGAATTATACCCGCTTTTTGAAATGTCTTCAGAGTTCTGTAAACAGTCACCTTATCTAAACTATTATTAAGCATCAATTTTAGGTCATTTTGCGACACTGCATGACCAACAGATTTCATCATTTCCAAAATGGTTAAACGATTTGCTGTTACCTTAAGTCCGTAGTTTTTTAATAACGTTTTGGAAGATGTATTCATTATTACTAAATCAAAAAAAACACCCTCACGAAATGTGAGGGTGTGAAGAATATTTAATTTTTATTCAAGCCCTGCAGATGTTCCAATTGCAACAATTGGTAAACTATTAATATTGATAACGAACTCTAAATCAAAATCTGCATCTCCATCTTTGGAACTCGATGACTCGTTTTTAATACCTGGTTGGTGCATTAAGATCACTCTAAATTTACCATCTTCATACGCTCCAGATGTAGTCCAACTTGTATTTAAACCTAGTGGGTTTCCTTTACTATCTAAATCATTATAAACTACATCATGCGATGCATCATCAATATTCCCATCTCCTTCTGGATTAGTAAAAATATTGTTTGTGAAACCAAAAAATAGTTGGTGTTCGTCAGCTTCATCAGCAATTTCTGCTCCTATGTCTTCTGCCTCATCATCGTGATCATCTTCATCGTCGTGATCGTCCTCATCATCGTGATCATCCTCATCATCGTGATCGTCTTCATCATCGTGATTGTCTTCATCATCGCAATCATCGCAATCATCGTCATGATCGTCATGATCGTCATGCGCATTTAAAATTTCAAACGTAAGATCATAAGTTTTTGAAGCATCTAAGTTTATAGTATCGAGTATCTCAAGCTCCTCCACTCCTTCGCCATCATGATCCTCTGCCTCAACCTCTACAACATCTGATGGATCATCTACGTTTGTAAAAATCAAATGCACATTAGTAATAACTTCATGATCATGCTCTTCCTCTGGCACTTCTTCTTCTTCTTTTTCACATCCAGTTAATAAAACTGCAGCTGCTAGCATTGGAACCATGCTATACTTTTTAAATTTGTTCATTGGTTTCATAATTTAATAATTGTTATTTGGTTTTGGTTTTGGTTTTGAATTTATAATTAAGATTAAAAATGAGATTTCTTCCAGGAGCATCTGCAAAATATCTCATCTCATTTAAGTAATCTCGGTAACGCGTATTGAATAAATTATTTATC
>Ga0209603_1000995_pt1 | contig 31025 bp, 34 predicted proteins | sample COGITO_mtgs_1206_FD_184812 | JGI IMG/M metagenome (GOLD analysis project Ga0209603, IMG submission 184812) | Pelagic marine microbial communities from North Sea - COGITO_mtgs_120607 (SPAdes) (version 2) | ecosystem: Environmental > Aquatic > Marine > Epipelagic ... | reverse complement strand
ACCCTGCAAGAGTGATTGTTAAATCACCTGTAGCTCTATAGCTAAAGGGTATTGAATAAGATGTTGTACTGTTATCGCCTGTATAACGTACAAAACTGTTTGCCATGTGTTATTTTCCTTAATATTTGGATTAGTTTTACTAAAAGAGCAGGTTTAGTCTATTTTAGTTAAGTAGGTTTTCTAAATAAGACGTTTTAGCTTCTTTAAATCTTTCTTTACTATATTTGTCTTGAAGTTCTATTCTTGTTTTAATATCAGGAAACTCATCAACCATTTTCCAATAGGCTACTTTTTCAACTTCACGAACTATTTTAGTAATCATCTGTGCTTTATAATCTACCGCATTAACAGTTCCAGTAGGAAGACTATAAAATTGACTTCTTTTATTTGCAATAAGTCTTTCCACTGTTTGTTGTAAATCATAAGTTTTTCCAGTGAATGTTTTAGGGTTCTTAACAATTCCACCTTTAGAATTAAATTTTACTTCAGTTTTAATCTCTAACCACCTATCGTAAGCAGTTTGGTTGTCATTGTTTCTAATATTTCTTAAATTTATACCAGTTGCTCTGTCTATTTTAGAAGGAGGTGCATAATTCCATTTTTTAACTGTATCAAGAAATTTAGCAGTTTCATTGTTTTGCCATTTTGTCATAGCAAAAGGTGTTGACCATAGACCAGTTGCTCCTCCTAGACCAAACAACCAACCTGTTTTTCTATTAATAGTTTGTCCAAACATGTTTCTATGTGGCATAACCCTGTCACCTATTCCTCTAGGGTCTGCTAATTTAAGTCTATCAATAAAATCATAAATATCTCTTTCCCATTCATCTGTTACTCTGTTTACATATTTTATACCACCAGACATAGGAATTAATTTATATGCAAATTGTGAACCTACTGAACCAACTGCTCTTGCAGGACTTCTTTCATTCATAAAATCATCTGAAGACATGAAGTTAAATAATTCAATTATATTTTTTGTATAAAATTTAGAAGTTAAATTTCTAGTTAATAATGTTACTCCTGCCATAGCGGCTTCTGTAAATTTCTTATCTACACTTGGTGGTAAATCATCAGTTTCTTCAACATAACTAGAATATGCTTCAAACAAATCTGCCATCATAAACATTGGTGTAAACAATGGGTCTAGTCTGTTTAAAGAAATATATCTACCATCTGCGGTTTTCCATGAGTAAGGTTGCCAACCAGTGTTTCTTTCTCTTTCTCTGTTAACTCTCCAATCTCTGCTACCGCCTCCTGTTAATTTTCCTGCCGCTACCAAACCAAATGCACTTCCCCAAAGAAGATAACCCATTTGTATTCTAGCGTTAGCTTCAGCCGCCGCTTCTGGGTTTAAGTATCTAGTTTGTACACTCTTTCCTAAAGAAAGTTTATCTACACCATCTCTAAAAGGTCTTGTTGTTTTACTTTTACTTAACAAGTTTGTAATTTTTTTAAATGTGGTTGTGTCTTTAGTTAAAGGTGGTGCATCAGCTTCCGCTAACATGTGTTTCATTTGGAATTGGTATCTACCGAGAAAAGGTAAATGTTGAAAATTCCATCTTAATAAGTTTGACGGTGTATTGATAAAGTGAAGACCTAATGCTCTACTCCATTTTGCTTTTCCAGTTTGTTGTAATATCCAACCAGTAATTCTAGCTTCTGATTTACCTGTTTCTGGGTTTATAGAATTAGCAGGGTTAGTGTAAGAACCTTCCCTAGCATAATGAAGAGGTGAATTTAATCTATCTTGAACAGTGTTTCCTATATCTATTGCTCTACCTGTTTTATTATCTATATAGTCTGCTTCTAATTCTGCTTTTTTTGCTTTATATTTTGCTCTAAATCCATCTCCTTTAAGGATAGAAAAATCTGGGCTTTCTTCTAATACTCTTGAATTAACAAGTGCCGCCATTCTACCTTTAAACATCATTGATTTAAGAAATTCATCACCTGCCGCTAAAACTCTCATTGGCAATGTCGTAGTAATTGCTATAGGGTCTACTACAGCTTTTTGAACAACTCTACCAACATCTCCCATAGGTTCGGTAAATAATTTACCCATTTCACTAATATATCTTTGAAGTTGTCCTTGCCTAATATTACTATCATGCTTCATGTGTGTACTATCAAGAATTGCTCTTCCTTCATAAAAAGATTTTCCTGCTCTTTTTAAAGCATGACCTGTGTAAGCAAATTGATATACAAAAGTTTGTAAGGCTTCTCTCATTATAACTCCTGCTCTTGCTTTATCGTGTGGAAGCATGTTAGCACCTCTCAATGCCATTGTTGCAGGTTTCCAAAATACTTGAGTTAAACCAGATATAATATTTAATATGTGTGTATCTGGTGAAGATAAAAGATTGTTATTAACATACTCAGATAACAAATCCCATTTATCCATATCTCTAGCTTTTTGGTGTGCGGCAATAATTTGTTCTCTATCTCCAAGTTTACCTACCGCCTTCCAATATTCTAATTCTTCTTCAAAAGTACCTGTAATTTTCTTTTTTAATGTAGGGTCTTCAGGGTCAACTAATAATTTTGCGGCTCTGTCTCCGTCAGCATTTATTTGATGGGCAACTTGCATTCGTCCTGAGTTAGCCGCACCTTTCTGTTTTCTTATAACATCTGTCTCTAAACCATCTCTTAATGCTCTTATTTCTTTAATAATGTCTAATTGTTCAGCAGGTGTTAAATCAACATTATTTAACTCATTACTTAGTGTACCTATCATATCAAACCTGCTTCTAATTTTGTCTCCTTGTGCCACAACAGTGGCGTGGGCTTTTACAAATGCTTCAGAGTTAGCCATATCATCAGCCATTTTTTCAAATTTTTTCCTATCTGCACCTAAAGCAACAGCGTCTTCCACCATTTGTTCTTTAGTTATTTTACCGTTTTCTAAATCTATTTTTGTTTTTTCTGTAATTTCTGCAATACTATTTTTAACAAAATTTTCATATCCACCTTTTTTTTGTTTAGTAGCATTAATAATTAATTTAGGTGGTTTATCATCTGCACCAATTCTATCTTTTATTAATTGTTTAATATATTCTTTAGTAGTTTTTGGGGGTTGTTTATTTTTAGGAGCATTTATGTCAGCTTTGCTTGACTTGCTAGTGATAGTTAAATCATCAAATAGTTTAGCACCAGTTGTGGTACTCTTACCATAATTATGTATGTCGGTTAAATTTTTTATAGATTTTCGTGCAAGACTACTGTTAGTTAGTTTAAACGCACCACCTGAAAATCCTGCACCAAACACTGTGCCAAATCCAAATCCTGCAAATGTACTAATGCCTGATTGTTTTAAACTAAATTCATCTTGTATACCTGCGTTGATGGAAGTATTTTGTAACATAATATCTTGTCCACCTGCTATAACGGCATTAACAGCACCTTCGTTTAATGCTCCTTTTTTCATAGCTTGACCTATAGCGGCTTTTTGTGCTTCATTAGCGGCGGCTTTTATAGTAGCTTCTGATAACTCTCCTGCCATTTTATTTTTAATAGCGGCTCTTAATGCAATAGAATACGCTTGTTTTGCGGCTTGTCCACCTACACCAACACCTATTAAATTTACAGGGTCAGCTATCATAGCTCCTCCATTATCAATTAACCATGCACCAAAAGTTCTATTTGGGTCATTCCAAAATGAAGGCAATGATTTATATGTTTGTGCAATGTACGCAAATTCTTGTATTCTTGTTTCATCATCTTCACCCATGACATTAGCCATGTCCATACCCATAGAAACTGTGTTGTTGTTTCTCCAAGACCTGTCTTCATAAAAATAATCAAGTAAATCTACATGAGACATAGTTTTAAATTTATCGTCTGCTTCTCTGTATGAATAATAACTTTTTAAAGTGTTGTAAAAATTTTCTGATTGTATTTCTTCTAGGGCTTGTTGCCCAGTGTTAGGTTTTTTTAAATCCCCAACATACGTACTTGATGTTATTGTATTGTCATTTCCTGTAGAAAATGTAGCCATTAATTTCCTCCGTTAGTTACTAGACTTTTTAAAGCCATATCAATTTGTTCAATAGAAATTAATCCACCTAATGCTTCAGCAATGTTTTGTTTCATTGCATCAAAATCTTGTTGCTCCATTGCTGTGATAGCTTCTTGTGTTATTGGCAGACCTTTAAACATTTTTTTCATTTCAGGGACAATGTTTTTATCAATATATTGCTGTTTGTCTGTGCTATCTAAATCAAAAAAGTCTGTATCACTGAAGAAAATACCGTCATCAAAACCACTTGCAACTTTATCTCTTAATGCGGCAATTTCTAATTCATTAGTTTCAAGAAAATCTTTTAATGACGTTTGTAAATTAGTAACACCTGTTTCTTCATAAAGTTTTTGTTTTACTAGTCTTTCTCTTTCTTGTTCCAATATTTCTAATTCGTATTCAGGCATAGATTTCATAACAGGGTTTACACCAAAATCAGTGCTATAATATTTAATAACAGTATCCCCTAATTTTTGTAAAAATGCGTCTCTATCTGGGTCTGTAATTGTACCGTTTTTAGAAGTGTCCCAATTATTTTCAAAATTAAATATTTCTCTTTTCATGTAGTTATGTGCATTCCTGATGGCTTGATTGCCATTATCTTTAAGCACTCCCATTTGATTTGTAAAATTGCCTTTAACAGCTTTTTCAATATACCCAATACCGTTTTTATATATTGAATTAGTTTCGTGAATGTTTCCTCTGTTCTTGTTAAAATCTTTTTCCCATTTGTCAAACAACACTAAAGTTGAAGATAAAAGTTTGGGGTCTAAATTTAATTGATTTATAGCGTCAGCTATCTCTTCTTGATTTTCATAAATACCGTCAAAAATATCAGATACTAATTGGTCATAAACAGCAGGGTCAGTGTCAATAAATCTATTATTATCTAACATGTTATCAAAATTTTGTAAAAATGCAGGTACACCTAATTTTTCAAATTCATCTCTAATTTCCATTAATTCAGAATAGTTTTTATCTCTCATAGGCATGTCAGCACCTTTCATATCAGCAGTAGAACTTTCTACTTGTACTTTTTCAAATACAGAGGCATACAAATCTTTAACATTCTCTTTTTCTTGATATGACGCTTCTTGTCTATCATTAATAACTAATGCTCTTCGTTTTTTTTCTAATGCTTCTCTAATAGCTAAAACTTCTTTTGATTTTCTCGATAAAAGAGTGCCAATAGCTGTTCCATTTTTTGTATAACCTAAATTAGTGTTTAATAAAATGTCAGCTCTATCTAAATCTGCTTCTGTTTTAGCACTCGATATAATATCTATGGCACTTCTTTTAACAACAGATAAAGTTTCTGCATTTGTATATAGTAATGTTGACATTGTGCCGTCTCTTGAGGGCATCTCTATTTGTAAACTTTCTAAAAAATCTGGTAAATCTTTTTTTAATGTGTCTATAGGAATGTCAGACAATAAACCTGTACCTTCCATAACTTTTTTTTCAGAGTTCCATTCACCTCTAGCGTCTGCATCTGCAATGGCATCTTTAGATTTAAATTTATTAAAATGTGTAGTGAAACCTAATAAAGTAGCACTATCCATTGCTTTTGTATCTGGCATATATTGCTTATAAAACATGTCAAGATTTGTACTTTCATCTCTAATATCATACTGGTTATCTTTTTTGCCTTGTATAATAGCTGTAATTACTTCATGTGCTTTAACTTTTCCTGCATGATAATTTGTAGTAGCATCAATGTATTTACCAGTTAACTCTGGGTGGTCTCCTTTAATAATCTCTGCTTGTATAGTTTCAAAAGATTTACCTGTTGCATACATCTCGTCTATCTTTGCAATAGCCGTATCTTTTTTTCTATCAATTCTTAATTCCTCTGCTTTACCAATTTTGTAACCTGCGTTAGTTAAAGATTTAGCTAAACCATCTACACTACTGCCTGATGATACGTACCCTGCACTACCTGCACCATAGTATTTGTTAGTGCCTTGTCTTTTATATTCAGCCATTAATTATCCTTTTTTGGGTCTGCGTTAGTTTGACTTCGTTGATAACCATCATAAGATGAACTAGCTATGTCTAGCATTAGCCCTGCTCTTGATGGTTCTGTAGGTGGTTTTAAACTGTTATAAGTTTTTGTCATGTTAGCGTATGCTTCTGTTTTCTGATTAGAAAATAATTGCATATCTTTATCATAACCACTTGTAATTTCATTCCAGTCTTCATCATATAACGCACCAATAGATTGAACTATTTTTGTATTGTTTGCGTTACCTAAATTTATTTTTTGTGCAATCTCTCCATCTCTTGTTGCTTTAGTTTTAAGTTCAGCTTTTGCTTTCTCCATGTCAGCATTAACTTTCTCTTGGTCAATTTTGTTAAGGTCGTGTAAATATCCTCTATCGGCATTTCGTCTTGTAGTTTCTTGGTCTCTTCTAATAGCTTTGTTGTCAGCCTTTTTTTGTTGATATGACTGAACTGCTCCTGCTACTGCCAGTGCCGATTGAATATCACACATTAATTATTTACCTCTTTTATCATTAATAAAAATGGCATCTTACCGACACCAAAGTCTCCTATTTTTTCTTTAGGTTCAAATCCTAAGAATTGTAACCATTTTAAACTTTTCCAATTTCTTTCATCTACAAAATTATAGACGTACTCATAACCTTCACTCATCTCTGCTACCCATTTAGGACACTCTTTAATAAACTGTTTAATGTGTCTAAATAAATGTTCACTAGATAATAACCAAACTACACCGTAGTCTTTTTCATTAGTAGGAGTAGACCCAAACATTCCAATTACACCTTCTGACTTTGTACCTATAATAGAATAAATCTTTGCACCTTTTTGTGTAAAAGGTATAACTAAACTTTCTAATGGTGTTGAACCATTTGAAGCCATAATTTCTTTTCTATCTCCTATTCTCATTTTAGGAGCTAACTCTAAAGCATCTTTTAATTCTGCTTTTCTTACGTAATTTTCTTTCATTAAATTCTTCTTGCTCTGTTGTGATAATAACCTTCAACCTCTGCACCTGAAATATACATAGGTAAGTGTGATGAAGATTTTATATCTAAAGTAAATTCTGAATTTTGTGATTGAACTGGTACTCTTAAAGTTCCTGTTGCAATAGCAGGTTGTCCAATGATACTTGTTGCAGTACCAATGATATAACCATTCATAATACTTGTAGATTTATCTCTGTTTGTAGGAGTAACTTCCACTTGGAAGAACCCACTGTTTTCAAAATTAAAAGATATATTTCTTATTTGGTATCTACCTGAAGTAACAGCTACTAATCCTCTTCCAGTATTCTCTCTGACATATTGAGGTGATAGTGTGTATTTACTTTCATAAGGCACACCAATATATAAATCTGTGTGGTCTCCAACGATTGTATACGTAGAACCTGCTGTGTTTGTAGCTGTGTAATTGTTACCGTTATTTCTATCTACAGCTATTAAACCAGTTTTAGCACCATAAGGTGACGTGAATGTTGTTAAGCCAGTACCACTTGCGTATGTACCTGTCACTGACGTTTTCAAATCAATATAAACACCATGTCCTATAGTGGCATCTTTTAAATTTCTTAAATCTATTTTAACTAATTTTGTAGTAGTCCCTTCAGAAATTACTACATAGATAAAACTTTCTAAAGACATAGCACCTATAATTTTAGCACCTGTAAATGTCCATTTAGACCAAGCGTTTTGTACTTTCTCGCCACCATCAAAGAAATACTTATAGATGTACATAGTGTCTGCATCTGTAGAAGACGCAGTGCCACTGAAAGGTGCTGTTTGAGTATCACCTGTAGCTGAAGTTAAAAATATTAATGTATCTTCTGTTGTATTAGATACAATTTGATAACAGTTACTTGGTATTAAGTTTCCTACTGAAACAGTAATATCCATACCATCATTTGTTAATGTGTCATCATCAGCAAAGTATTCTCTTATTGCTGTACCTGAAGTTCTTGCTTGTGCAAAGTAAGCAAACTTACCTGCTGATACTGGAGTAACTTTATCATCATGTTCAAATGAAGATACTTCATTAAGTATAGCTGTAGTAGGTGAAATACTTTCCCCAGAACTATCTAATTTGTATTGTGCTGTATCAGAAAATAATAATAAACTTTCATTAAATCCTACAGAGTTTTTAAGTGTGTTAACTTGTGTACCACTAGCCGCTATATCAATAGGGTCAGTGTCTAAAACTTGTGTAGAAGTTGTTGCAAAGTAATTAAAGAAAGAAGCATTTTCTGTTAATACTAAATTCTCTCCTGATAAAATACCTAATCTATTTTTGTAATAGGTTAAGTTATTAATTTTTTTACCAATAAATGTTGGGTTAGGGTTACTATCTGCATCACCACACACTCTGTCAGTCCATGTTAATTCTTGAAATGTAAATGTACCGTCATTATTGTTAATCAATGCGTGAGGCATTGTAGAGTTTGTAACTCCTAGTGATGTTGCAGGTGCTAGTGTCTCATTCCATACACCTGATTTACCTGAAAATTTTACATAGTAATCTGATAGTTCATCACCTTCTTCACCAGTTACTTTCATAATTACACCAGTCTTTGCGTAGAAAGGTAATTTACTAAAATCTTGTATCTCATCTCTGATTGCATACATGGCTGTATTACCAGAACCATCTGAAGTAGTTATAGTATAAGCCGCATTACCATCAGTAGGTTTTCCATAAATTACACTGTCAAACTCTTCAAATGTAAAATGAGAAGTAAAACCAGAATAATTAGATAATCCTTGTGATGTAGATACCGAAGCTCCTGTGTCAGTTCTTCTAACATTGAAACCAATACCATTTGCAGCACTATCCCAATGTGTACTTGAAGTACCTTTTAAAAGTATGTCTGTAATTTTATTAGTATCTCTAAATTTTGAATCTGTAGCCGCATCATTACCAGTAGGTAATTGAAAGATGACTTCTAGCTCTTGTGCCATTGAAGGGTGTTTCAATGCTACTTTATATTCTCTACCGTAGTTTGTTAATTTACAAACAACTAAAAACTCTTCTACTTTAGCCGCAGACGTAGTGCTGTCTGCTGTAACTGTTGTATTTGTATTAGCAATGAAAGTGTAATCTGCAACATTAACTAATTTAAAATTCTCTCTAGGATTAGTTGAAGTTAAATAACTTGAACCACTTGCAATAGTAACTGTTTTTTCATTACCTGCTAAATCAAATACTTTAATACCACCGTTGAATAAAACCACAATGTACTGATTAGTAGCGTCTCTTTGTATAGACCAAAATTTTGTTTTATTAGAATAAATATTAGAACTATCCAATGTTGCTATATAATCTAAAGGTGGTCTTTTAGCTAAACCATCAACTAAACCATTTTGTAAATTTATTTGGTCTTCTCCCTGATTGATACCTCTTTGAGTGGGTGTCTGTTGGGACATACCATTCAAGAAATTAGGAATTGATTGCGATACTACGCTTCCCATTAGTAAGTCCTACGAGGTGTTCTATTAATTATAGAAAATGTATTGCTGTCACCTTTAAGAATATTAACGTCAGCCTCTTGGCTATCTGCTTGATGAAATGCCATTAGAGCTTCATTCTCATCTTGACCTATTAATTGAGTAATTTCTTTATCACCTATAAATCTTGAAGCAAATCTTCTTGCCGCTTTCATTGTAATATATTGTCTAGCGTATTCAGGACAGTGTTCCAGTTGTTGTACTAGAACCAAATCAACACTTGCAGGTGCTGAAGTAAAGATGTCTGTGTGATTATCCATATCATATAAATAGCCGTTTCTAATTGTGTAATTTAAATATCTGTAAGAGGGGTTTGCGTCTGCTTTAACGCAGTTTGAAGGAAGGGGTACTTTACCATCACTGTCGATTGATAAAGATTTATAATTTATATGTGTGTTGAAATTCCACCCTTGAGATTGAATGGACATTGAAGTTTCGTTAAGAATATTTATAGCTGTTGATACATCTACTGTAGTAGTTCCTGTAATTGAGTTAACAGGTGCTTCTCCAATCGTACTCAACATAATGTTGACCGACTGTAATTCTGTAGTAGGTGTAATTTGTGTTGCCATATATCCTTTAAGTTAAATTTTGTGTGAGTACACAGGGCGGATTGTCTGTGTTAATCTCCGCCCTGTATAAGTTAAGAAGTATTATGCTTCTTTGATACCTACTGCCGCTTCTGGTCTTAACACACCGTGTCCCATTGCGTATTTAGCTACCATCAAAGTACCTTGTCTTCTGATGTCGTACTCTTTTTCAACAGCTAAATCCATTAGCTTAACAGTTCCTACTGCTGAAGGGTGAGATACAAGTGCAACATAGTTAGTCAAGTTAACTGCTTGAGGAGTTGTTCCAATAGCCGCACCTGCATCAACTCCTGAAGTAACGTCAGAAGCTACAAAGTGAGCTACAGGTACTAATTCAATCCCTGCAATTTTAACTACTCTACCTGAAGCAACACCACCGTTAGCTCCACCACTGAAGTCAACATTGACTGCATTTGTAGCGTTTGCTAGTTTGTAGTATTCTTCCAATCTGATGAAGCATTTTCTGCCTTCAGATGGTACGTAGTTTGCATCTAATTGTTTAGCCGCACCAAATAGTGCATCAATCATAGCGTTAGCCGCAGTTGCGTCTGTTGCTGAAGCGATACCAGTATTAGTGATAGTTGCTCCTGCACCATATCCACTGTCAGATACGTTAGCTGATGCTAATGATGCTTGACCAATAGTTTGTAAGATGTGCTTATCTTTAGTAAATGCTAAAGCTCTTCCGATTTCAGAAGAGTAAGCTGACCTTACGTCCCAGTGGTTTTTAGCTTCTTCGATATTCGATAAGAATACTGAAGATGTTAGAAGGTCATTAATTGTAATAACCTTTTCGTTGTGGTTTACGTCAGAACCGTTGATTTCTGCTCCTGCTGTATGGTATGAAGCGGCTACTCTACCCATTACTGGGAAAGTTGCTGATTTTCCAGAAGATATACTTCTAGTCATATCTGCACCTGCTGTTTTTGAAGCTCTATCAAATGAAGTAATTACTTCACCTGCGAATACTTTTAAAAACAATGCGTCTTCAGAACCACTTGCATTTACTCTTCCAACTGATACTGGAGTTGCGTTTGCCATAGTGTTTTCCTTTTGTTATTTATTGTTTATTAAAAGCCTCTTCAATTCAGTTATTTAGTCAAGATTGTCCTCCGCAGAGGGTCAAGTTATTTGGCTAATTAAAGTTGGCAGTTGCCACACATAAGTGTTGCACAACTATTTTTTATGTCGTCTTTTTCTTTTTAGGAAATCCTGCTTTCATATTTTTATATGCTTTAGCGGATACCGTACTTTTACTTTTTGGTCTTGATGTACCAGATTTTTTTCTAGCGTTCATATTTCTATAAAGGCTCATATTATAACTCCGATTTACTTAGTTTTTCTTTTACTGTTGCTTGGTAAGCAGGGTCATTTGCATACCTCTCATCTCCCATAGCTCTTGTAACTTCAGCCCAAGACTTATAACCATCTTGACCTGACACTGTAGCTTTGCCTTCTACAAGGTTAGGCTCATTACCATTAGCTCCATCAAATTTAGCTTTTAAACCTGCTATTGCTAACTTTGCAGTTTCTACATCTTTAGAATTAACTGCTGTATTGTAAGCTGTCTTCTCTGCGTCAGTCATATTGTCTGCCGCCCAGTTAGACATTTCATTGTAAGCCTCATTGCCACCTACTATTTCTTTTAATGAACTAGCTTGTTGGTCTGCAACTGCTTTTTGACCTTCGATAAACTGGTTTACATATTCTTTAGGTATACCTGCTTTTTCTAAAGCCTCGTATGATTTAGCATCTAATTCACCTTTTTCAGCATATTCAGAAGACAGTTTTTCCATGTTAAGCCCTGCACTCTCAACTGCTTTTTCAGCAATATCTAAATCATTTTTTGTTTCTTCTTTAGGAGCATCTGTTTTAGGTGCTTCCGTATTGTCACCAAGTTTCTTTTCTAATTCCTGATATGACTTTGCTAAATCTTCAACGCTGTTGAATTTTTCAGGTAAGCCTTCAGGTTTACTTTGTGTAACATTTTCTTCTACAGGTTTTTCACTTGTAGTTTCTGGTTGTTTTATCTCTACTGTTTCTACCATTGTTTCCTTTTATTATTGTGGCTTAGTAAGATTACCTGCAACTTGAGGGATAGCTTTTTCAGCCATCTGCATCATTTGTTGTTGCTGTGCTTGTTCTTCTTGTGCCGCTTGTTCTTCCGCTAGTTGTTCTTGAGATTTTAATAAACCGTCAGTATCAATACCAAGACCGATAGCTATACGTTTAATTAAATCATCTGGGTTTAATGCCTGAACAACTTGTGGATTTATTTGTGCTAAGTTTCCTATCTCTGCAACAAATTCTCTTAATTTTTGTAAATCGTTTCCTCTACCCAATGCTTCAATACCAGTAATAATAGTAGGCTTAACTGTGCCTTTAGGTAATGTTGGAATTTCTTTAGCTGTTTCCATTCTTTTCATTAGTATAGAAACTAACGGTAGCTGAAACTCTTGTGATAATAGTGAATATATACCACCCATAGCAGTCTCTAATTGTTCTGCCATGTATCTAATCTCTTGTGCAGTTACTCTTTCTGCATCTCTTTGTATTGCTGTGTGTAGTAAGAAAGCATAAGACATTCTCTCTTCTAATTTAGCAATAGATTGCTGTACTACTTGTAAATCATATTGTTTCTGTGCCTGTAATACGGTTACATCTTCTGCACTTCCAGTAATAATGTCACCATTTCTAGTCATAGCTAAATCTTTTTTTCTAGTAACAGCATTAGGTCTAACCATAAATACTACTTTAGATGAAGCCGCCGCACTTTCTACAAGTGCTTGAGATAAACCTTCTAATGATTTTAAATCACCAATAAATTCTTCTACGTAACTTCTTCCATAATCTTCATTGTCAACTCTTACCATTCTTAATGCTTGATAAGGCATTCTTTCATTTTTAAATGTACCAATACTTTCAGGTATTTTAATTCCGTTTACTTCTTGGCAAACATAAAACTCATTGTCATTTAATTTATAAACATGAGTGTATAATTCTATTTCTTCATCAGATTTATAATCAGGGTCAGCAATTACTTGTGCTGATACTTCTTTACCTAAAGATAAAATACTTGCTTTCTCTTTAATAATTATTTCTAAAATATTTCCTGAAGCATCTCTTCTAACTACATACTGTGATAAAGGAAATACTCTCATGCTTCCTTTTTTAGGTAGGTAAGTTAATACATTACCACCAACAATAAGATGTTTTAATGCTTCATAAACTGAAACTCTTAATGCAAGTTGTTCTATTTTACTTGATACTTCTTTTTCAATAACAGACAAAGATTTCTCAATGTCAGTCTTCATGTCTTTATTTTCTTCCAGTTCTTTTTTAGCTTCACCTGCTATTTGTAGTCTAAAAAATGGGGAGTTTGGTGGAAGCAAAAGTAAAAGAAGTTTACTTGCTAGGTTGTTGACGCCTCTTGCACCAACTGATTGGAATGGAGTGTATAGCTCACTTGAAGAAGTAAAGCCATCTGGTTTTATTAAAGAAGGAATAGTTAGTTCACTACACTCTTCTGCTCTGTCTAAATAATGTTCTCTCTCTGACTGAAGTTTAAGGTATCGTTCTTTAGCTGTATGTTGCTTTTGTAAACTACCTGCATATTCCATTTATTATAGACTTGAGTTAGTAGCAATGTTAAGACCTGAAGAAGTATTTAAAGCAGACGTACCTGATTTTTTAACTTTCTTCTTTTTAATGTCTAAATCTGCATCATTAGCTTTAACCAATTCAGGAGATAAATCCTGTGCTTGGTCTGCTCTAACTGGTGTTGGTTGTATTGGTGCTGAAGGAGCTTTTGGTGAACCACACATTATTGTTCTGACCTTTCTTTGAGAGTGTTAATAAAGTTTACTACGTCTCTCTGACCTGCTTTAAAATAGATAGTCTTAGTATCATCTTGCAAGTTAGGAGACTTTTCAGGGTAGACTTTGTTTAATAATTTAATTAAATCGTCCACCTTCAATGGTAAAACCACATCATCTGTTAAGTTTTTCATCTAAAAGAGCAGGTTTAGTCCCACAGACTGCCAGTCACAGTCCCTTTATTATATTCGGTGGCTCTATTCTCAAAAAAGTTTGCATGTTCTACGCCATTTAATACCCAATCTAACCAAGATAGAGGGTTTTCTTTGACACCAAAGTTAGGCTTTAAAGATAGCTGAAGCAATCTTCTATCAGCTATGTATCTAATATACTGTTTAACTTCATCAGCTTTAAGTCCTCTAATACCGCCTTGTGCAAAAGCTAAATCAATAAACTTATCTTCTAAATCAACCATGTCTCTAGCTGTTTGATAGATACTTGCTTTAAATTTTTCAGTCCAAATATTTGGGTTCTCTTTAATTAAAGCATGAAATATTTTAATCATACTTTCAACGTGGTGTGTCTCATCTCTAATAGACCAAGTAACTATCTGACACATTCCCTTCATACGTCCATATCTTTGAAAGTTAAGTAACATTACGAATGAAGCGAACAACTGTAAACCTTCTCCAAATGCAGAAAAACATGCTATCTCTCTAGCCAGTCCCTCTATACCTGTTCCTTTACTTTGAAATAGATAAGTATGTTTATCAGACATCTCTTTATATTCTTGAAATGCTTTGTATTCCTTATCAGGTAATCCAATAGTATCATTCAATAAAGAATAACTGTGTGCATGATTAGCTTCTGAAGTAGCTATAGCTGATAACATCATTCTAATTTCAGGTGGTTTAAATTTAGGAATGTATTTATCTAAATATGCTTGTGCAATATCGACATCACCTTGAGTAAAGAATTTTAATATTTGTCCTATTAAGTTTTTTTCTTCTGCTGATAATCTTTCATTCCAGTCTCTTACATCTTCATGTAATGGTACTTCACTAGGTAGCCAGTGCATTTTTTGTTGCATGTCGTAACTTGCAAATGCCCAATCGTATTCAAAGGGTTTGTAGTATGCTCTTGTTTTAAATAAACTCATCTTAGTAACTCTATCCCTTCTATTATGATTAATATTAATAACTCTACTGCTAGGACAGTATGATAAACCGTCCATAGCACTGTTTGTTTTTGTTGTTTTATTTTTCTTGTTTTCTTTTTAAAACCAAAAGATTTAATTGGTGGGTAATTCATTTCTGTCCCCTTTTAGTTCTATCTCCATACAATTTTTGCCATGACCAACTGGTTAAATAAGTTGAGTAATGATAAATTATTTTTAATATACATATCTTCATTATTCACACGCCAAGCAATCTGCTTCTGGTATGATTGTCCTTTCTACTTTTTTTGATACTAACTCTGCACGTTTGATTGCTTCGCTTCTGCAATAGTACAAAGTTTTTAATTTCTTTTTCCATGCTAACATGTGAGTGTCATGCAATTCTTTAATGTTTACATCAGCAGGGACGAAAAGATTTACTGACTGTCCTTGACAAATATATTTCTGCCTGTCAGCCGCATGTTCTATTATCCATTGTTGATTTATTTCAATACCAGTTTTAAAAACATCTTTTTCATAGTCTGATAACTCTTTAAGATGTAAGACACTGCCTCTTTGCGAGACAATGGACGACCATATAGCATCATTGTTTATCCCTTTCTTTTCTAATAGTTTTTCTAAATATTTATTCTTAACTAAGAATGAACCAGACATAGTTTTTTGCACATAAGCATTGGCTCTATAAGGTTCTATTGAAGGTGAAGTAGTCCCACAAATAATAGATGATGAAGCGTTAGGTGCAACAGCTAATAAGTGTGCATTACGCATACCAGTGCCTTCCATGTCAGGAGCTTCTCCTCTTTTAACTGCAAGTCTTTTACTTTCTTCTACTGCTTCTTCTTTAATACTTTTAAACATTTTCATATTTAAAGATTTAGCTAACGCACTTTCAAAAGCTATGTTCTTAGATTGTAAATAAGCATGAAAACCCATTGCTCCTAATCCAATACTTCTTTCTTGTGCCGCACTAAACTTTGCTCTGAACACACTGTCAGGTGCATTCTCTATAAAGTAAGTTAAAGCGTTGTCTAAAAATCTAACTAAATCAGGTATGAATAATTTATCATTCTTCCATTCATCATACTTTTCTAAATTAACAGAAGACAAACAACACACTGCTGTTCTATCTTCGTTAGTAGGTAAAGTAATTTCAGTACATAAGTTTGAGTGATGTACTTTTAATCCTAATTTCTTTTGTGTTTCAGGCAATGCTTCATTGATAGTATCTATGAAAGAAACATAAGGCTCACCAGTAGCTACTCTATTTTCTAATAGTTTTTGCCACAACTCTCTAGCTGATACTGTACGCACTACTTCTTTTGTATGTGGGTCAATCAAGTTCCAACTGTCATCATACGTAGGTTCAGCTACACACTTTTCAACCAAGTGCATAAAATCATCTGAAATATTTATTGCATGGTGAAGGTTAAGACATTTTCTATGTATGTCTCCTCCACTAGGTTTTCTCATTTCTAAAAATTCCATTATCTCTGGGTGAGACATATCCATGTAAGCCGCATAACTACCACGCCTTGTTTTACCTTGAGAGAATGCAAGTATCTCACTGTCAACTACATGTAAAAATGGAATTGAACCTGATGATTGTGAACCACCTGAAGTGCTTGTACCATCTGAACGTACGTGTCCCCAGTAGCCACCTATGCCACCACCAATAGAAGCTAACCAAGCGTTCTCTGTGTAGTGTCCTGTTAATCCTTCTCTACTATCTCCTACATAATTTAGAAAACAAGAAATAGGCATACCTCTGTTTGCTCCACCATTAGATAAAATAGGTGTAGAATACATGAACCATAATTTAGAAGCGTAATCATATATACGCTGTGCCATCTCATCATTATCAGAGAATGCTTTAGCGGCTCTCATAAATCCATCTTGCGGTGAGTTCTCGTTAGGTAGTAAGTACCTATCTTTTAAAGTTGTCTTACCAAAGTCAGTAAGTAGTTCGTCTCTTTCGTAATTAATCATCTTTGCTTTCTGTTACTGTGGGTTTGGCTTCTTTATCAATAATAAAATCTATGTATTGTTTGGCTTTCTTTAAATCTTGAATGCCGTTCTTATGTCTCCAACGAGTTATGTACTTCACAACATTGCCCTCGCAGTAAGAGAGTTTGTTTTTAACAATGTAATCTATGGGTTCGATACCGCCTTGATTATAGTGTACTGGTTTACTTATATCGTCCATAGTTTTACCTCCCCTGTTTTCTTATTGTATTCTCCATGTCTTAAAATGTGTGCGACCCTAGCTTGTTGTAAGGCTTCTTTTTCTGTGTAACCTTTTTCTTTGTAGATACCTTTGACCACTCCCCACAAATCTTTGAGTGTGCAGTTGGTATATTTAAGAAGTAGTTTCTCTGCTGTTTTAATTCCAACACCTTCAATTCCATCATAGCCATCTGTCTTGTCACCCATGATTGCCTGTATCATAAAATTATAGTTAGCTAACTTCTCAGGTATTTGTTCAAAGTTACTGCCGTCTTGTGAAAGATTACATGGGATTGTTTTCATATCTTTATCTATACTAACTAATATTCTTTCTTCATTTAGTGCAGGTTCAGTTGCCATAATACCCATAACATCATCAGCTTCTAAGTTAGCCCAGACAACACCATTATGTTTTTTCATAATGTGTTCTCGCATAGCTCCTAGAACTATTGGTTTACGTTTTTCTTTTCTGTTTGATTTGTATGTAGGAAGAACATCTTTTCTAAAATTATTCTTATCTGTTAATGCCACAACATAATCGTCTGCTGACAAATTAGAACCTAAGTCATCTATCACTGCGTCTAACTGTTGAATACAACTGTTCTCATCAGCATGTAATGTCCATAGTCCATCACCCCAGTTGATTGGTCTCTCATTGTTAGTAGCTATTTGATAAGCAAGTATATCGCCATCAATTACTAATACTCTTTTCTTTTTGTATCTATCACTCATTTTACTATCCTTTGTTGCATAGATTTGCTTAAATTTTTTGGTAAAAATATTTCGGCTAACGGCACAAGAACAAACTTGCTTCTCCAACCATCACCACCATTCTTTAATGTTTTGATATATTTTTTAGCCAACCTTTTGATTGTTGCTGTATCAAATATCATTCTACAATAATCTTTGTCACCATCTGCCAGTATATGACACCAGTAATCAGACGTTGTAGCCATGACACCTGAAGGTTTACCGTTACATTCTATCTCTATTGCAATGTTACCTGTTTTAAACCACCAGTCTCTTTCTGTTTTAACTTCTATCTTGGTTTTATCTTTATCTAAGATAGATGCTAAACGCTTCTCTCTTTCCTGACCATATTTTAGGTCAAGGTCAAATTTTTTATTATACATTAGTGTGTTCCACTCCAATTAGTTGATATTTTATATTCGCCTGTTAGCGGCACTCTTAATTGGTAGTGTTCACCTGCACGTTTAATACATTCTACTGCTATCTTTCCAATATCTTCAGCGTCTTGTTCTTCACACTCAACTTGTATTTCATCATGTACCCATACAACTTGTTGTGCGTTCTTAAATTTCTTAACTTCTTTATTAAATTCGACTAACCATTTTTTTGAAACAATACTTCCTGCCGATTGTAAAAGTGTATTTAAACTTGAATAGCTATTACGAACTTTAATTTCTCTTTTATCTAAACCTTTAATGAAACCACGTTCAGCCGCAGACTGCACGCCTTCAATAAGTTTTGCTAATGCAGGTAAGTTATTTAAAAATCTTTTCTTAATCTTTCCTGCTTCTTTAAATGGTTTGTTTATTACTTCAGCTACACGTTTTACTGAGCCGCCGTAGAGTAGACAATAGTAGAAACGCTTTGCAAGGTCTCTGCTTTCTAACCCTGCTAATGTTTGTGTCTCTGTGTGTATGTCACCTTCAAGTACAATTTTAGTGTAAGCACCATTGTCAAACTTAGACATAAAATGACATAACATTCTAACTTCAAGACCTGATATATCTATACCAACTAATCGTTTACCTTCAGGTACTGTAAATAATTCTCTACATTCTTTACCATAAGGTGCAGACGTACTTGGTACTTGTCCTAAATTAGGAAATGAATGACTTGCTCTTGATGTGACACAAGAATTAGTATTACAAGTGCCATGAATTTTACCATTACGTTCATGCTTTAACCAAGCCTGTGAACCATTTGCTATTTGTGCAATTCTTTTGTTTAATAAAAAGTGTTCACATAATATTTTAGCTTCAGGGTATGGAAGTTTAGATAATATACTGTCATCTAATTTAGCTTTACCATCACTGGTAAATTCTTGTGCGTCCCAATTATATTTATCTTTTAATCTTTGTGCTACATGGTGTCTGCTTGATGGATTAAATACAGTTACACTATCTTTTAATCTCTTACCTGTTTTTGTAGACCATCTTTCAGCTACTATAGGTTCAAACACACCTTGTAATTCTTCAGCTAACTCAGCTTGTCTTGCTTTTAATTTAATAGATAATGTTTCAGCTTTTTCTCTATCAAAAGTAAAACCATGTTGTTCTTGTTTAAATATTAAAGAGGCTACTTCATGCTCTAAGTCCATAGCTTCTTGGGAGTAACCTTTTTCTTCTAAGACTTTATATAATTTGTAAGTAACTTCTGTATCTTGAATACAATACTCAAGCATTTCAGGTGTAAATGTCTGCCAATCGGTATCTATCTGTTCTTTGTACTCACCTATTCTATTACCCCATGCTTTTAATGAGTGCTTACCTATGCAATCTTTTGGAAAATCTTTTCTTGAAAAATCATTATCTTTAATGTCACTATATACTAATCTTGTACCCACTAATGTGTCGAAAATTTTACCCCTAAATGTAGCGGAATATAATTTCTCTAATACAGGAATATCAAACTTAATAATGTTATGACCTATGATTAACTCTGCGTCTTCTAAAAGTTTAATAGCGTCTTCGTTACTAGGTGTAAGTATTTCACCTGTGTCGATATTCTTTAAGACAATGCAATGTACTTTGTCACATACATTAAGGAAGCCATTGGTTTCTATATCAAAGATAAAAGAACTCAAAGTTTTACCTTCTTAATTTTTAATACATTGACAGTAGGCATAGTAGTTACGTTACCTACGTCACCCAATGTACCATCATCATTAAAATTTACATCTGAAGCTAATACATGGACATCTTTGTCAGCTTTAAGTAACCAACCATTTGAAATACAAATAGTTACTTTACTATTAACTGCGTCCTTTAAAGAAACCCATTCAGCCGAACCATTTATATCTTTCCAATATAAAGAAACGAATTGTGCGTTTAATATCTTTTTATTTATTGTTGGTAATTTCATAATTAATGTAATGTTTCTAATTTAACTTCCACATACCAAGCCTCGTCTTGCCCACCTAAAGCTAGGTTTGTTAGACTATCTTGCAACATGAATGCTGTTTTTAAACTTCCTACTGTTATTGTTTGTTTCTTGTTTGTTGATTTAGCTTTTGCTAATGCTTCAGTAACTAACCCTGACCAAAATAAAGCGTCTCTTTTTTTCTTTGCAGATACTTTTTTAATAGTCATCTAAAACCTCTGATGTAGTTTCAGAAAGACAACCTGTTTCTAAATTATATAATAGAGAACATGCTTTGCCTGTCTCACCAGAATATCTATTTTTAAGAATTGCTAGATTAGCTATTTTTTTATCTGACTTAATGTCTCTTGATATGGAAATAATTAAATCTGATAATTGACCTATTGAAGCTGAGCCTCTAAGAGCATTCATGGTAACTTCTTTACCGTCTTCATAGCCCTTATCACCTTCTGACCTTCTTAGATGGCTAATAAGTATGACACCTATGCCTGTTTCTTCTACAAGTGTTCTTAATGTGCTTACAAAATAATCAATTAACTTTCTTTCATCATTAGTATGTTCATCACCCAATGCAGATAAAGCCATGTGTAAATGGTCTAATACTACAAAGTCTACTTCACATGATTTTGCTAAATATCTTATTTTAGTAAGTAAGTTATCTGCGGCTGTACAGCCAAAGTGATTAAATAAATAAAAATTCCCATTACCAACAGTTGATTTAAAAGTTTCTTCAAGTTGTGTTTCATTTATACCTTCTCTTGTTAAATGCAGAGGTTTTTGAAGGGCAACACCCATGATACCTAATGCACTACGTTTAATACTTTCTTCTAAAGCTATGTAACCAACTTTGAAGTCTTGTTTTAATAAATCTAATGCTACATGACGACAGAAAGAACTTTTACCTACTCCACTACCTGCTGTAATAGTTGTAAGCTCTCCCTTTCTTAAACCATGTGTCTTATCGTTAAGGCTTTTAAAAGGGTACTGTGCTGTAACGTGTTTATCTTCTTTTAATATTTCTTCAAAAATTTCAGAACCTAATACAATACCATCTGGTCTATATGGTTTTGCATTCCACATAGCTGATTTAAGTTCTTCTGTTCTACCTGCTAACAACATTTCGTTAGCGTCTTTAAGTGGTAGAGAAGCAATCTTGGCTTTGTTAGGCGTAAAAAGTTTTGCAACTTCGTTTGCCGCTTTCTGCCCTGCTTCGTCTTGGTCGAAGCATAAGATTACATTCTCGTAACCCTCCAAGAATTCTAGAGAATTTTGAATATCTTTTTTTGCACCTGCCGCACCAGTTTTAATGGAGACAAAATCAAATTTGTTATCGTTGACCTGACTAAATGAAAGACAATCAAGTTCTCCTTCACAGACAGTAATATATTTTCCTTTTCCTCTACAAGTTTCTTGTCCAAACAAACCTGCTTCTTTTGGATTACCTACCCATTGAAAATCTTTATTAGGGTATCTAAATTTTTGTGCTACGATTTCTTTGCTATCATTATAATAATTAGCAATATGACATGGACGTGCAAACCATGAACCTACTTGGTAGTTATATTTTTTTACTGTATCTAAATTAATTCCTCTTTTATTAAGAGGTAAGTGTTCACCTTTAACAAAGTTAGTAACCTCTTCTCTTTTGATTGGTTGTAATTCGGCATTCATAATTGTTGATTTTCCTTTTGTGGTGTGTTGACATGAGAAACAATGTGTATGTCCGTCTGAATAGACGGCGTTAGCGTCAGACGAAGAACAGTTGTCACAAGGCTCGTGATATAAAAATTCGCTTTCAGTTTCGTTCATAATGTAATAATTTGTGTGAGTTTAAATAAGTGAGGGCTTCGTGGCGGAATGGTTACGCAGAAGATTGCAAATCTTTGTATCCCAGTTCGATTCTGGGCGAAGCCTCCAAAGAGTTGAGGTAACTTCAGTCTCCCTCCATTACCCCATAAATACGAAACGCCTCTAGCTATTTCTAACTAGAAGCGTCTCAATCAACAATCGCCTGTACATCAAAAGACATACACGATTTTTTGGAGTTAATTGCATTTCTGCAACCCACTACCTCAACGCTATACTTCTTTTTGAGCCTTTTTACAAGTTCACGTAAAGATATGTATTGCTCTATTGTGAAGTTAACGTCAAGACCTGTACCATCTTCCAATAAACCTCCTACGAGACCTATTGCGATAGAATTTTTGTTAGTAATTAAAGGTTGGTTGATAGGTAGTATTGCACCAGACATTTCTTCTTTACGTCCAGTTTCTACAGTCCCATCTCTTTTAATTATAAAGTGAAACGCATTATAGAAATAACCTTCTTTCGCATGTTTTAAAGTTATATCCTTTGCGTTTAAATCTTCACTTGGTTTTGTTTTAGTTGAGTGAACAACTATAAAATCTGTTCTTTCTCTATTATTATTCATTTAACCACTCCAACGGTATGTGTTTATCTGCAAACTTAAATCCGTATTTTTCAGACCACATTGCATAAGTTGTTTCTGATTTTTTTGAGATACGACTTCTTGAATTACTGAAAACAAACCTGATGTCTAATTCAGGGTGTTGCTCTTTTACTAATCGCATTTTCTGTCTATCAGCAGACGTAAACAAACCTTTAGTTTCGATATAAATGTTTTGTTCTTGTAGGTAAAAGTCTGGCGTATACGTATGAGCTTTCGTAGGTTTGACATAAGTCAATTTAACCTTCTCATAGGTATACGTTACCTTATTAGCGTCTAACTCTTGTGAGATAGCTATTTCTAAACCAGACCTGAAACCATGTTTCAAACCAATTTGATTAGAAGTCTGTCGAGGACGGTGATACTTCATTTTCAAATGCGTTTTCTGCTTGTGGTGCAACATAGCCATCTTTGATTTCTTCAAAGCCATGAGTTTGTGAACCTGCACCTTTGCCACCTTCGACTAGCTTGGCTACTTGCACAGCTTTTAATCTCAAGCTGACACCTGCACCTGCCATAGCGGTGTAATAAGGTATCATATCAGCAGAAACTTTCATTTCACTGCCAGACCAAATCTGGTCTTTCATAGGTGTACCTTTGCTATCGAAGACTGGAATTTTAATATCTATAGTCTCACCACTTTTCATATTAATTTTAGCTTTCGCTTTAAATTTAAAAATGATGTTTCCAGTTGGCTTACCTTCTAAATATTCTTCTTCGAAGGGTAAGTTAGCTGTTTTAGGTTCTTTACCTTTAGATTGCTGTTTAGCCATTTCTAAAGATACTTTCATTTCGTCTTTAATAGACTTAATGATTGACTGTGCCTCAGACCCTTTGACAATTAGGTTAGTCTTAAAGTGACCACCATTCTCTTTATCAAATTTAGTATCTGGGGTATTGAGCCAACAATATTGACTAACGCCTACTGGTGTTACCAATTTGTTATATACTTTTTTGTTCATATTATCCTTGTTTGTTGTTGTTTCTTTGATTTACTCCAAAGAGACTGTTGATTGTCTAATAGGGCAGGTTTACTATTCCTACCCTGCTTAGTTTCCGATAGTGCATATGTTTAGGCAAAGAAATACTTACATTTGTGTAGTAAATCTAAATCTAGCTCACCATCTTTAGGTCTGTCAGGTAGTTCAGCTATAGCCTCGTCTGATAGTGTCTCAGATACTTTTGCCTTAAAATCAGAAAGTAAATCTTTAGAGAAAATACTTACAAAGGCTTCTCTAATACTTTCATTAAGTTTATCTATATCACAGGCATGGGTTGCAAAACTATCATGCACATTACAAAAGTTTTCTATTCCTTTTTCTCTTGCAATGTTAACCGTCCTAATCATACAGGCACTATCTAACGAGTGAACGTAGTTAGCAGGACAACTATTACGTTGTTTCATTTTGTCGGTCTCTGGTTTAGCTTCTCTTATTGTGGATTGGATTACCTGTCCCATCAAATGTGTCTCTACCCTTCTACTTTTCATTTCTGGATAATATTGATAAACAGGAAAACCTACTGGAGTTACCCAGTGTATAGGCACACCTTCCTTTGCGACAACTTTTGCTATGTCCTGCAAATATCTCATTCCTTCTTTTGCAGATTTTAAGTTCTCACCTATTGATTGCCAAATTAATTTTGACAAATATGTTGATGGTTTAAACAAATCATCAAATGGGTGCATTTCTCCTTTGTCTTTTCTTTTAGTTAAGTCTTCAACTACAAAGTCAGTACATGCGTATCTTGTACTTCCATAAGTAAGTGTCATAACAGGTCTTTTACAAGTAGACCTTTTAACACCGTAGTCTAACCACTTAGTAGCTAACTCTTCTCCTTCAGCAGATTTTTGTTCTGCATTTTTAACTACTTCATTTTTCACAAGTCCATAGATGTCTTGTGGCACATCATTAGGTACACAGTTTACTAATGACCCTGCAACTTTATCTTTTAATAACAAACTGTAAATTTGCAAACCATTGCAAGAACCATCTACGTTAACTGGGATATGAGAAATAAATCCATCACCTTCTTTTGTGTATCTATTCCATTCATCACAAAATGCTAAAAACTGAAAAGCATTGTCTGCGTCTTCCCACTGCCTATTACCAATAGGGTCTTCAGCACATGCCTTAATCCAATCTGCATTGTCATAAGTCCATTTTTCTCTATCTTCAAATGATACTTTGTCGTTACCCCACATGTTTGCTCCATGCACAGATAGCCAAAATACACCTCTGTTCTCTTTTGTGATTGCTTTACCTTGACTAAAATTTAACAGAGCTTTCGCACCGTTAATAGATTGATAGTTAAGAAAAGCAGGAACACAATATGCACGTCCTCTAAAGTCTAACTGTATTGGAAAATACATAGTTACATATTCTTTAAACTGCTCTGCCAAATTTATAATTTTAGCATAAAGCATTCTTTTAGATGACATACGGTTATTCTCTGTGTGTACAATTACACAGGCTTTTTTATACTCAAATAGAGCTTCTTTGTTGGTATCTATATCGTGAGGTTTTTGAGGTATGTCTAGGTTTTCAATGGGTGGCATTCCTCCTATTGAAAGAGACTTATCCCAAGCATTCTGCATAACTCCAAGTATAAAGGTATTAATCCTATAAGCCGTACTTTGCATTAGATTAACTGCACTTGTAACTTCAGGCATGTCATGGTTTTCTAGCTCATTGGTAAATTTCTTACCACGTTGCTTAACAAGGTCTAATTCTGGCATTTCTGATGTCCAGTACCCATGACCTTGTACTTGTCCGTCTACGACTGATTTTGGAGCAAGAACCATAGGTAAATACTCTGGGTTTAATAACTCATTAAAGCTATTTCTGTCTTGTATCCATTTTTTAGTAAAAGCAGTTTGCCTTATAACTTTAAAGGTTTTGTGCTTATGTTGGTCAGTACCAATTTCTATAAGTCCTACACTTTCTACCATTAAAGTAATTAATTGCATTCCTGTGTGTAGTCTTTCGGTAGTTGACCATTCTTCCCAACTCACAACTTCATCTTTCTTGGCAACTTCTCTGTATTTTCTTCTTTTGTAGGCATAGTTAAAAGACCTTTTGTCTAAATCTTTTTTAACTACTGCATATAACTCTGGGTTTAAGTTCTTAAAATTTTTAAGACTAATCTCAGTTTCAATTCTACCACCTAACTTAATTGCAGTTGCAGTTAAATTTTTAGTAGTCGTTATAGTATTCATAATATGCTTCAAGGCTATCAAAGCAGTTACTTTTGGGTCTTCTATTTGGGAGATTTTTTGGAGGGCTATGGGTGTTTTAGAATGAACATTAGATGACGCTTGTGCTACCCATTCATTTATTGCTTCTGCGTATGGTCTGATAAGATTTGCTACTAAGACTTTTCCGTAGGACGTAACACTTTCGTCTTCTCTTTCTATGTGAGATAAACGTCTTTTATTAGTCCTATGTTTTCCTCTTTCATTACCTATTTTTTCTAATTCTTTTTGATTTAGAAAGTCTGGCATTATTTCAAGTATTCTCATGTATTCTCCTGTTGATTGATTATGCAACTGCGGAATGACCTACAATTTAGGTTCTATCCTTTGCTATTTATTATTCGAAGTGATAGAGAATAGTTGTTTGTTTACTTAACTAATTAAAGATTTACATATCCACCGAGTGCAAAGACACGAGGATTGCAAATCCTATTGTATCTATGCACACATAATTAGTATGCTTTTATTAGTTAAATCTATACTCATTAATCAACTATCCTCTAATCACCATCATTCCTTAACTAGCTTTGTTAAAAGTGTTAAGAACATTTACTGCGTCTCGTAGATTATTAGGTATTAAATGTGAATACCTACTAATCATTTTCCACGACTTATGACCTAACATTTGACCAATAAAGTGAAGTTCTACTTTACCTGATTGAGCCATACGTGTTGCACAAGTGTGTCTTAAACAATGAATGACAAACTCTTTGTCGTCTTGAAGGTTCATTGCTTTTCTTAGTCTTCTCCAAGTATTCTCACACGTCCAATATCTTAAATGTGAAAACACTAGGTCGTTTCTACCTACCGCTTTTTTAAGTAACTTCTCAACGATTAGTTTGGCACGTTCTGTTAAAGGTACACCTCTGGGCATATTGTTTTTAGTTACCTCTTTAGGTAAATTAACAACATAATGACCATCTACATTGTGTATCATTAGCTTCTTAATAGATAACGCTTCGCCTAACCTCATGCCAGTGTCCATAAGAAAAAGATAGAACTCTAAATAATCAACCATATTCCACTCGGTCAATAATTTAATCATTTCTTTTTCTTCTATTGGCTCAAGGTATCTTTCTCGTCCATTGTTACTTTCGTCCTGCCATTGTATGTGAGGCATTCTATCTAAATGATAAATAGATTGTCTCTGATTGGCATAACGTAACATCTTAGAGATTGAGGACATATAACGATTAATAGTTGCAGGAGCAAAACCTCTGTCCTCCAACGTGTCCACAAGATTTTCTATGTGGCTATCGTTAATTTCAGTTACAAGCATTCCCTTACCAAGCATATCAATTATTTTCTCGGCTCGTTTAGATTGCAACTTTTCCCAACCTTTAAGTGTTAATTTGCGGTGTATCTCCGTTAACAACTTGACATTTTTTGTCTGTTGCATTTATACCTCCGCTTTTCATTGTTATTTGACCCATTCAAGAAGAGTATTGTGTACCCTTCTTCCCTTTGCTGTAAGACGCACAAGTTTTCTACGTCTTTCCATTGGGTCTTCAAAGTTCTCTAATAGACCTATCCCAACTTTTCGGTGTCTGTTGATAGTTGCTAACTTATAGCAATTTCTTGAAACACTTGATTGAGCTATGTCTAAAGCCTCTGATATGGCTTGTTGAGCCACACCGTCCTTACCGCCTTTATCGGCTACATAGAAAAAAACAGATATAGCTTGAGCCTCTAATTGAGGGTCAAACTTTCTCATTTCTTCTATAATTTTTAAAAGGTTATTACTCATTGTTCTTTCTTCTTTCATGTCTGTTGTCTCTTGTTTTTACAAAGTGAAGTCAACCACACTTTGTTAAAGTTATGACAAATACAATCTATATTTTCCAAAATCAATTATAGTTTCGTATCCATCTTTACTCACTTTTAGATTACTCCAAATACTATATTTTTCAATATAGACTTTAAAAAGAATAAAATTGATATTCATATTTATCCTTTTGTTAGATGTTATTAGGTGCATTTTGTTTATTATGAATGTAACAACCGTCACCATTCAAAACACTTTTATGTATTAATCGCAGTTTTCTACTGGCGAATTGAGTACAATGTATTGTCATAGTTCTCCTTTCTTTTTGCTTATGCTATCCTTTGGCACATAGTATGTGCAAGAGGAAAATATCCGTTATTAACATGCAAAATACACCGTCTAGTCCTTAGACGGCATTTCGGCTATTAAAGCCTCGTCAGTTTTGCTTTTTTAAAGTTCCATCAAACCTCCATTGTTGATTTTTGGATTTCATTTGTAAGTGCAATAATAGGAGGTGTCTCTGCGTTGAGTATATTGTCTATCAACTGTACCGCCTTATATGCCACTTGATGTGATGTTAGTTCGTCATACTGTTTTAGAGTTCTTGTTTTTAGCAGGAACGCTATTATCTTGTATTTTAGTTTCCAGTTCACCGTCTAGTCCTTTGGTTGGTTTCTTTTTCTTGCCAAAGATGGCGTTCCAATTCTCTTTGTATTTCTCTGAGGGTATGTGAACGCCGTCTCGTATTTTGTAAGATTTAAAGCCTGACATTAAAACTCTGCGTTAATTTCAAAACTAACAACAATTTTATTTTGTGGGCTTCTCTCCGCCGCATGTCGTGCTTCAGTGGCTACGTCCATTAAATTAGTGTAGCTGTCTTGAAAGACAATTTTAGGTTTTTCAATGGGTGTTTTATGGTCAACAAATTTACCTTTTTTCCATTTGCCATTTTCAACCGCTATTTCAGTTATTTTTAGATTTTCCATACTCATATACATAATTTAACTCCGTTTTAGATTGTTGATTGTTGATTAAATAAAAACGCCGTCTAGTCCTTAGCAAAGAATTAAACGGCGTAATTGTATTATTTATTAACTAACTTTTTTAATAGGAAAGTTAATTATATTAGATGTCGGACGTAGTGAGGCTCGGACTTTTTGCACTGTCCTTGTCGCCATGTAACACTTTGCCAACTCTTCGAGGCTAAAAAGTGAAAGTTGTTTCACTAATTAATCCAACCTTCAGCAATAGCATTATGAAACATTTTAAGTTTCTGCTCTTGTGGTGCGTTTTGGTAGTCCTCAAAGTGTTTCTTTTTTTCTTGCTCGTCTCGATACTTGGAGGCATTATCTGCCCTTTGTATCTTTTGAACACATCTTGCAATTTGCATGTGTGGTACTCCTATCGTTGATTGATTGTTGATTTGTTGAACTTGTCATTTATGATAGCCAATTAAGGTTGCTCATAAAGAGAGTGCAACAGACAGGCAGAAAGTTCCGCCTGTTTCGACTTTTAAAGTCTCATCAGTGTTGCTTATTGTCCAAAGTTTTTAACGTCTCTTTGTTTGCAATTTGGAATAGTAATAAATTTAATAGGTAAATCAGAATTGAAACCTTTTAAACCTATAGCCTCCTTGCAGACGTGTTCAGCGTGTCCTCCATAACCATATTGAAATTCAATCTTATGTATTTTTTGCTTTTCAATGTCGTCTATGTTGGCAGAAAAATAAGTATTTCCGTATGTCGTATCACGCCATTCTTTAATGGTAGCTATGTATTTAATTTTCATTAAGACCTCCAAGTGTTTGGATTTTCATTTGTAGGCTCATAAGAAACGCCTGTGTTTAAATCTACAAGTTTGTATTTTCCGCACTTGATTTTGGCTCTTGTATCTTCAACGCCTTCATTCAAAAACTCACGTCTATATTTTGCAGTTGTTGCTGAATAATCCCAATAGGTTTTATCCAAAAAAACACCATCAAAATTAACTTTACAAATTATTGAATTATAACTTTGAAAAAACGTGTTTCCATTGTCGTCATCAATAACAAATTGATTTGCTATCTTATTGCCTTTTCTGCTTGTCATGTTTTTTACTTTCATAGTGTACTCCATGTTGATTGTTGATTGTTTCGGACTGGTGCTTCTGTGTCCTCGTCAGTGCCATATAAAATGACAGACAATCACTAAAAGCCAATTCGTAACATGTCATAAAAGACACCGCTAAAAAGCCTATCGTGGTTCATTCAAGGGATTTGCACCCCCTCACATGACAACATCTAAATGATGATGAAGCGACAACTAGCCAAGACTAAAAATAATCCTGTGAGGCACGAATATTTTGAATGCCAATCTGGGGCTGAACTTACGATTTCAAAATATGTAAAAAAAATCGATTAATCATTCTTTAAACTATGCATTTATGGATTGCAACCCCTAAAATGAAAAAAAGTTAAAATAATTCAAAATACTTTAAAAGCCTTATTTAGCGTGGTTTCTGGGACTTTATAGGATTATAAGTAATTTAATAGGATTTTATGGGAGGAATTAACTCTATGAGTGCATAAGTTAATATTTATTATTTAAAATGAAAATTAAAACTTTTGCTACTCTTCACCTTCTTTGTCTTTGCTTTGCTCTTTCTCTTTGTCTCTTTGCCTTTGAGTGTCTTTTGGTATCTTCTCTGGGCTTCTCTTTGTGCTTCTGTTTTCATTGTCATCTTCTGGTTGTTTGTATTTGCTTGGGTGTTTAAATGTAAATGTCATTAGTACCTTTATTAAGTTAGTGTCTAATAGAGAGGGTTTACTCTCTGAGTGTACTCTTTATTGATTATTACTATTAAGGATATGTATACAGAGGAGATACCTTTAGTAGTCTTTAGGTTAACCTAAAGAGATACTTTAGGTAGATACTTAGGGTATGTCTTTTTTCTCATACCTATCTAATAGAGCAGGTTTACTCTTCATTAACCTTGTGACCTCTGCCCTGCGTTACCTTCTTAATGCCTCTGTGCGTGGCTCTGTGTGGCTCTGTGGGTGTGTTCCTGCGGTGCATTAAATGAGATTGAGGATTGCAGGGCGTGAGCCTGTGC
>Ga0209603_1000984_pt1 | contig 31385 bp, 45 predicted proteins | sample COGITO_mtgs_1206_FD_184812 | JGI IMG/M metagenome (GOLD analysis project Ga0209603, IMG submission 184812) | Pelagic marine microbial communities from North Sea - COGITO_mtgs_120607 (SPAdes) (version 2) | ecosystem: Environmental > Aquatic > Marine > Epipelagic ... | reverse complement strand
ATCATCAGTATTCCCTACTATTTCTATATGGTCAACTTGCGTGCAATCTCCTACTGCTCCTAATGTTAATCCATTAATTTCATTACCTTCCCCAATTTCAGAACCACCATGTCTGATAGAAACATATCTAAATATACCTGAATTATCATGCGGATCTGTTCCTCCCATGAGACCTGCTAAGTCTGTTGCTGGAATTCCTTCTATTTGATATTCTGTAACATTTCCTACGAATGATGCAGGAGCTTTACCATTAATGATAACTCCTCCCCATAAACCTCTTACGCCTTCATGTAAATTTCCATCTAAGTTATCTTGGTTTGAAGTAAAAATAATAGGTTCATCTGGTGTTCCTATAGCATTTATTTTACCACCTCTTTTAACTATAAGAGTAGATGCTGAACTTCCTGTTCCTGGAACAGCTTTAATAATGGTGCCTGGTTCGATACTTAAGGTAACTCCTTCCATAACTGTTACCCTACCATCTAATATCCAGACAGTGTCTTTTGATAATATTTTATTTTGTAATATTTGTCCTGATAATTTTGCGGGATTGAAATCTTCATATTCGCATGTACCATCATCTTTGGTAGCATCAGGATAATAATTGATTGCGATTGGATCTGTACACCCTGGCTTTTTACATGCTATAACCGTTAATAATAACATTGTGATTGTCATTAATCTTTTCATAAACTTTCCTTTAAATAAAATATATCTAAGGAAGTCCAAACAGATTAAGATAACATTAAATGAACATTAAGATTTCACATAATCTTCTATTTCTTTTGGTGTAGGATATGAGAGTGCTTTTTCGCAGTCGTTACATGCCCACATATACTGATAACTTTGATTTTGTTGTACTGACTTAATACTCTTTGATTTATGATCGCATGCCGATTGAAGTTCATCAATTGATTTGTCAATCTCTTTTTTTTGTTTTTTAAGATCGACGATGTCTTTCTTTCGACTCATCAGATATAAATATCTGTTTAGAATGATTTTTTGGGTCGTCCTCCCAATGGATTTCCTACTGTAAGGTAATAACAATTATGGCATAATAGTTGAATATTATCTCGTTTATGATTAGTTCTATCCTCATCTTTGTAATCTAATATCAATGGGACTGTATAATCAGTTATCCTACGTTCATCAAATCCACATAACTCACATTTTTCTTCAATTAGTCCGGATCTCAATAATCTAGGCTTTAATTTGTTAGGTTTATATGTAGGATACTTTCCTTCCAATATATCCATTAAACCATAATGTCCGTGCATCTTTGGCTTAACAGACTTCTTCATTCCTTTACCAGATCTATTTTTATGTAGTTCAAATAAAGTCTTACCTGTTTCTTTATCTTTATATAAGCTAGAATACTTACGGAAAGAATCATACGACACATTGAGAAATCGCGCGGCAGCCATACATGATTGTGTATTACTTATTGCATATCTGATTTCTGATTCTGATATGTTTATTGGAGGCCGGCCTTCTCCTGATTTGAATGGCATTTTACCCCTTTAATAATTCCTTACCTTGATGAAGTGTTTTTCTAGCCTTTTCACGTTGTTTATGAAATGTCCTAATATCTTCTTCTGATAAAGATTCATACCAGTCTTTAAATGAGCCACCGGTGATCGTTAAAAATTCTGACCATAGATCTTTTGTATCCTCTTTATCAGATATTTCATATCCTGCCAATATTGTACCTAATATTGTAGAGGCTTTAGGTTGTACTGAAATGTTATTCTCTGCCATTGCAGAATACCATTCATTCATTATTTGTTTTGTTTTATCCATAACTTAATATATTTCTGTCATTATTTCTGCGCCGTTCTCATTATCTTCAAATACTGAGACATAGACACAATCAAATTGTTTTAATAATTCTTTTGCTAACATTTCACAACTAGTTGCTCCAAAGAAATGTGATCTATAATCTTTTCTATAATATTTAGATCTTAAATAATCCTCAATATCTCTTTTGAACATTATAAATTCGACATCTCTATCATCATGAGTAACTCGTTTCTTGGCAGTTATAAACCATTTATGTCTATGCATATCTGATAAAAATGCTACCTCCGGAAATATTTTTTTTGCATCTGGCCAATTATGTAAGCCATCTAATTCTAATTTTACTATTACGTTTGTTCTCATATGCTTAATATAATAATTTTTTTTCGTAAATCCTAATTTACTTCAACTAATAATCCGGATTTTATTAAATGAGCATATATTGCGAATATATCAGGTGAGAAGCCGGAACACACTTTTGCCCTACCGGTATTATGAGCAATTAATGCTAATTGTTCTGCGCGTATAGAATTACAATCTGGTACGTGTCTGGTTAATGCTGATGAAACTGTTTCAAATGAATTTAATTCATCATCATAAAGATATATCGTAACTCTTTTTCTTCTTTTCTTTGAATTCGTAAACATAAACTAATTCTTTTTCTGTACAATCTGTTGTCCACATATTAATTTAAAGCCCTTTCTAAGCTTCCTGTTGTTTCATATTGATATATGTCAATATGTTGCTGTAATGTTGCACAGCGTTTGTAATCTGATACTGTATCTCTTTTCTCGTAAAACTTTTGTATGCGAGTTAATAACTGAAGTTTTTTATCGTTATCAAAATTGTTAGGCCAATGGTCGTCTTCTACTATCAAACAATAGACTTCTTCAATACATAATTCTAAAAAGTTTTCTTTTATTTTCATATAACATTAATATAAGTAAAAATTTTCAATCTACAAAATTATTTGTTCTTTTTTTTGCCTCGACGCATATTTAACTGCCATCTAGCTAATCTACCTTTTTCGCCTTTTGATTTAGCAAATTTTTCTAATTGTGCTATTGTTGCATCTTTTGGGATTCCAAGTCGTTGACTCAATCCTTTTCGGCCAGGATTTTTACCATCTGCAAAATTCTCTTCCATTTCATTAAATGGTTTGAACTCTGATGTATTTAATTGATACCAATCAGGCTTATGGCCTCTCGATAACTTTGAATGGTAATCTATTTCAGATATAGATTCATTATCATGTCCACATTTATGACATATATATAGATCATTTCCGCCATCTTTAATGTTCCAACTCCAATTACAGTTATCACATTCTATTTTGTTGCCTACGATAGCTTCTTTCAATATGTCTAGTAATCGAATCATATTATATGTTAGTGGCTCTATCTAATCTTTTTCCTACTGTTTTCCAACATAATAATTTGAAAAATGCATCTACATATTTTGCTCTATCATTTTTATACTTAAGATAATATGAATGTTCCCATAAATCTATTCCCATAAGTATCTGACCTGGCTCATTTACTACATCCATATATGGATTGTCTTGATTAGCTGTATTAACTATACGTAATTGTCCTTTATCATATAACAGCCAGGTCCAACCAGAACCAAAATTACTTGTTGCTTTGTCTTTAAACTCTACTTTAAATTTTTCTAATGTTCCAAACTGTTCTTTAATAATGGTATCAATATCACTACCTTCTTCTATTTTACCCTTTTCATCTGGATTAAGTTGATTGAACCAAATACTATGATTATAAAATCCACCGCCATTATTTCTAACAGAATCACTATATTGTGTTACTCCAGATAATACAACTTTTGCTGCCACCATCTGACCTTGATTAAACATGACAGGTATATTTTCTTCTTTGATAGCTTTGTTTAATTTATCAATATATCCTTTATAATGCTTATCATAATGTAGTTTCATTGTTTCTGCATCAAATGCTGGCTCGTAATCTTTAAATTTCCAATCTAACTTTACCGGTACAAATTCAACATAATACTTCTGATCTACTTCTTCTGTCAATATATTTTTAAGTTTAATCATCTTTATAATCCTCATCTAATTCCGGATGAAATCCTAAATAAACATTTTTAATATTTCCAAATGATTTATTGTCACCCTTTAGCTCTGCAGGTACTATATTATTAGGTGTATCATACCAATAAGCAACATCATATCCCCCATCGGCTCTCCATGTTACTACCAACCCTCTTGCATTTTCTTTACTATCTGCTTGTAGTACTATTTTTTTACCTTTAGCTAATAATATATCAGAGTGTTGTTTAACTTCTTTTGGTATCTCTTTGTAGTCTGTTCCTTTAACAAGATCTGCCAATTTTATTTGTTTTTCTGCCATTTTATAATCCCATTGGTTCTAATTGGTCAATTGTTTTTGATAATACATCACCTGGTTTATATGTAGGTCCGCTATTAACAACTCGATATTTAACTATCTTACCCGGATTGTCAGCTCCTAATTGCATAATTTTTTGTACTATGCCTATTGATCCATGATGTGGACATGATGTATTTTTATTTTTAATTATATCTCCTATACCAAATGTATAATTATTTTCAAATATTTTTAAGTTCTTTATCGGTAAACTTTCTTCTTTACCATCATTATATCTAATGTCAGCAATTTCTTTATCTCCGGAGATGTTATCTACTCTGCCAACTAAGCCATCATCATTAGTTACATAAGAACCTTTTTTAATAATTGATTCTGTAGAAAGCTTTTTACTGCCACCTCTACCATATGTTTTATATAATTTTTTGTCTCCTGGAATCTTAGAAACAACCTTATCTTTTTGACTTTGTGATAATTTACTAAAATCTTTTTTGCCAAATAATTCCATTGCAATAGTATGTAATTCGGAATTACCATATGATGGAGGACGAACATCTAATCCCATCCAATAAGTTGTATATGTAAGTTCATTTATTGACTCTACTTGAATCCCTCTTCTTTTTAATAGCTTTTCAATTGCTTGATATGCCTTCTTATAATCAGCTCTAGGATGGACCGTTCCACTTTTCCAATTAGCATATCCATCTAATGCGCCATCATACATTGCTTTAAGTTCATCATCTTTAGTAGTATTACCAAATACAAAAGGTCCTATCCATGCTTCATTAACTGATTCTGCACGTAAATTTCCTTTTTCAGCTTTCTTACTACTAAATGGAATCTTATACATTTTCATTAATTTTCTGTAATCTGCTTGTGTTTTGAAAGGCAATTTAAATAATGGTTCTCCATCTACTATTGCTCTTTTAATTTGATTGAGGATACGATTTTGAAACTCACTTCTTTTCTCTTCTTTTGCAATAGCATTTAATATTGCTGTCTTCTTTTCTTCTGGCCGATCAACGTTTTCATCTAATGCTTCATCTATAGGTTGTGATTTAGCTGCTTTAATTTTTTCTTTTGATTTCTTAATGGTATTCTTCATAGCTGCTTGGGCGGCTTTTAATTTAGCTTTTGCTGAATCCATTTCTGCCTCTGCACCTTCTACTTCTGCATCTACTTCTTCTTGGCTAATTTCTGCTAGTATATCTTTGATAGATGGCATTGTTGATTCTTTAGGTTCTTCATCTTTTTTAGCATCTTCTTCTGGAGTATCGCCTGTCATTGCTTTTGTATATGTAGCAAGGTCAATTATATTTTTACCTACTAACAAATGATCTATGTCTCTGTAATCAAATGTTAACATTTCTCCATTTGGATTCATTCCGGATCCTAATAATGGATCTGATATTTCATACACGTCTGGTATAATTAGATACTGTCCATTAACATATACCTTTAAAGGCATTCCTGTTGCTTTAAATTGTGCTAACACTACATTATTAAAATATTTTGGTATATCCATTTTGTCCTATTTTTTCTTTTTTCTTTCTGCTTTAGCTTTTTCTCCCCATGTATCAGCTCCTACCTTTCTACATGCAGATAATGCTAATGAACCATAAGCAGATGGCCAAACATCATATCTTGCTTTTACTTTGTAATAGCATTTATCCTTTTTAGCCTCTTTGCTTTTTGCTTCTAATACTTCTATAAATCTTTGTTTGTAATATGCTAATGACTCTGCCTTTGTAGAAACATTTTTAGCTTTCTTAGGCGGCTTACCACCTTTTGATTTATTTTTATAAACTGATCGTTTTCTTCTTGTAGCAGATTCTTTATCTTTTTTACTCATTGAAGCTGCTTTAGATGCAGGAACACATTTTGGATATGCTCTCTTTCCACCTTTTCTAGAACCTTTTCCTGCCGATGCTCCACATGCTGGATGTCCTCCGCCTTTTTTCTTTCTAGAGATGTCAACCCATTTTTGTTTTACCCAGTTACGTAAATCTTCTTCTATTCCCTCATATCCAGAGCCATATGGTGCTGCTTTACCATCATGGTCAGGAGCTACATTCTCTTTTTTAACACAATTAGGAACTGTTTTTCCGAAAAGCTTTTTAGTACCTTTCTTCTCATAACCCTTCCAACATCTAGTGCCTTCTTCTAATATATCTGTGAGTTTCATCATTTAATATAAATATGTTACTGATATCATTTCCAGAAGATTTGAATACATAATAGAGTGCCGGCTAAAACTAATGATATAGCCGTTTTTATATTAATCGATTCATCTAAAAAAATGTATGTCAATATACTAAAACTCATCATTCCTAATCCAAACCCTATAAATCTTCCAGGCCAAACTTGACCATCAAAATATTCAGCTGAATATCTAGTTGCGTATATAAACAGATATGTTATCGGTGCACTAAATATAATTGAAATTAGCATAGGATGATTATGTATCCATTTATTGAAAAATTGGCCATTATTAATAAACCATGAAGATATTTGTGCTATTGCAAAAAATAGTATAGCCATTATTATTTTATTCATATGTATAATATAATAAAATAAAATGTAAAAACCTAATCTATTTTACTAATTTAGTAACTATTTTTATGTTAGGATATTTTTGTTTTAATGTATCGACTGCTCTAATATTTTTAGGCGAATCATCTATGAAGAATATATTAGTATAACCCTTTTTAATATGTCGTTCGATCCAATTGGATTTTAGCTTCGGATCTGCACCCGCAACTCCTACTACATATGGTTCTATATTATGTTGTGTTTTGAAAAAATGATTTAAAGGATATGCTATAGCTCGAGCTGTTAATACAGTAACTTTATTTTGGGGATTACGTAATGCTGTTTTTAGTTTATCAATATTTGTTTTAATTGCTCTAGGATTTTTCAACATCTTATTGAAATCTCTAAAATCGAATGTATCACCTGGCTCTTCTTTATATACTGCATAATCGGCAGGATCCATTTTTATTTCTTTACCATCACGTTTCTTAACATATATATAAGCATCTGATCTTGCTAATGTATCATCAAAATCAAATACATATAATGATTTACGTTCATTGAGTAAAGATTGTAATCGTATCATTTTTTCTTTTTAAGCATATTTTTTACTGAATCTGGACCAGCCCACATTCTACATGACCAATATCTTGCTTTATCTTTAGGTCCTGGATTATCACAATTGTGTCTTGCTTTAAATGATTTTCTTCTTTTAGGATCTTTTGTTTTAATACTTAACCCTGTGCCATCACCGAACTTTAATTTTTTTATGTTATCTGTTTTAGGATTTTTAACATATACTTGAAATTTCTTATCACCAGATGTTCTTGTCACTTGTCCTAATTTAACTTTACGTCCTTGGTATTCTGCTTCTTGTATAGGAAAAGGTTTAGATGATTCTATTATTTCTATACCTAGTCTCTCATTGGTATATATTGATTCTCCATATAATGCCATCTTGCCTATTTCAGGATCATTAAATAACCCTAATAGGAATGCCACAAATTTATCTTTAAGATCTTCGTCATTGTATAATTTGAAATCACTATTTCTTAAAGTATTTTTAACAAATTCTTTTGCATCTGTAGAACGTTTCATAATATTATTAAGTTTGCTAGTAATATTTTCACTTACTTTCATTGGTAACCCTTTATGTTTAGTTGAAGCATATTTGTCTACTTCTTTCTTGGACATATCTTTTGCAGCTGCTCCTGCCGCACCTTTTTTAGGAATGTCTCCTGATTGCATAGCTTTTACTACACCAAAAAACTTTTGTTGTTGTTTACTCTTGGCCGGCATTTTTATTACCAAATATTTTGCCTGCTTCAGCAATGCCAAAACTACCAAGTGTAATTATTACAAATGAATTGTATATGAATTCATTAATAACTAACGGGTCGCCTAACCATCCTGTAACAATATCTGCTGTTGCAAATATTACCATTACTGCAAATGATCCAAATCCTACTACATTTTTTTCATTAACATCATTTTCATCTTTAAATATATCTCTAAATGACATAAGTTTTCTCCATATATAATTTTGAAACCTTTTTAACATAATATAACCTTTTATTTTTATTTATAATTGTTTTAACATTTCTACTAATTCTGGTTGAGGGAAACAATCAAACTTATCTTTTCTTACGCTTGTATGTGACCACAATCCAAATTGTCTTGCATAATATGCATCTTCATTAAATTCAAATGCATCTTTTGGATGAACGCCTTCTTTTAATAATTTAGGCAATCCATTGACTAGATCCATTTTAGGATAAATATCTTTGAGATGCAGTATTAATAGCCTTAAACTCTCTATTTGTTTATCTGAATAAGCATGCCAATATTGGTGGCCTCTAAATTTATATCCTAAATCACAAACATATTGTGGCTTTACTTCTGTATTAACATATGTATAATACTTATCACCTTTTTTCTTAAGATATCCAAAGTTATTTAATTCTACACCGCCTGAAAATTTTGATATTGCAAATTTACCTACTTTGCCTAAATGCCATCCTAAATAATTGTTAGGAAAACATTCTACTACTACGCCATCATATTTAGCATCTTTACCTTTTACATTAGTTCCGCCTATACAATATTGTGTAGCAACTCTTCCCCTCTTATCTCTATTCCAATTACCTATAGTATTATAAGGATTATCCCATCCTGCCGTATGGTGTATAAAAAATCCTAATGGTTCTATCTTACCATAATCTCTTACAAATTCATCGCCATCTAAATACATACGATCTATTTCTAGTCCGTCTTTAGTTGTATACCAACCTAAACTTTCTAATTTGCCATCCTTATCAGATGCAGCATCCCAATCCATTCCAGTTAAATCTGTATCAGCTCCTATTATAGCTTCCCATGTTTTCGTACCCACTAGTCCATCAATACTTAATCCATTGGTTTGTTGAAATTGTTTAACTGCTTTTTCAGTACCAACGCCAAATATACCATCTGCTGATAATCCTAATGCTTCTTGTAATTCTTTTACGTTAGACCCTTTAGATCCCTTTTTCAATAACATATATACCTTTTTAAATAAATATACTATGTATTTTGATTATCATAATTTATTGTCGACAATTCTTCTGTAGATTGTTTATTTTTTCGTTTAAATTTTTGAGGTCGTTGTGGACTTTCGTCTTCGTAACGTTCCAAATCTTTAAGATTAATTTTTCCCATTATTCTGGAATCCTTATTTTTAATTTTTTGATCTTATCCAAGAACTCTTCAACTGATATATACTTTCCTTGATCAGTTACTATTCTAAATTGTTCTACTATTGGATTGTTTTCATTAACAGCTTTATCTAATATTTTAAATCCAGTATTAGCCCAAAAAACTTTAAAACCATTATCTTCACCTAATTGATTAATGTCGTTGATAACCGCTTCTTCCGTATCGCCTGGATATAAAATATAATAACGCATTTACTATAAATATTCGTTTAAATTTATTTTCGGATCCCATCCTAAAACTTCTTTGGCTAATGTCGATTCACATAATGTATTTCTAGCCTCTCCCGGCTTACCTTCTTTATATATAACATTGATGTTTAACATTTCAACAATTTCATTTAATGAAATATTTTGTCCACGGCCTAATTCAAATTCATGACCATATGCATTTTTCTGCATAATTAAAACTAAAGCTTCTACTATATCATTAACATGAGTAAAATCTCTACGTTGTTCACCATCTCCATAAATTTCACATTGAATTCCATTTTCTATATTATTCAGCCATCTCCCAATTAAAGTTGTATAATCGCCTTCTAATAATTGATATGGCCCGTAAACATTATAAAATCGTGCAACAGATGCTTTTAGTCCAAAGTGTGTCTGATATAATTTGATAATATCTTCTCCTATATCCTTACTAAAAGTATATGGATTTTTATATCTTCCACTATGTTTTGAAGATGATCCTGCATAAATTAAAGGTATATTGTTTTCTGTACAAAATTTAACGACTTCATAAGTTCCATTGAAGTTTGTATTAATGTAATCTTCTGGATTATGAAATGAAGGTTGTATTCTTCCGATCGCGGCCATATGAAATACAACATCAAAATTAGTAGCTAAATCATATATGTTTTGAATATCACCTATCCAATAAGTACAATTTTTTAATTCATTTTGTTTAAGGCCTGTGGTATAGTTATCTAAGGATTCTACTTCATGCCCATCTTTTAATAATCTTTTAATAATATTAGTGCCTATAAACCCCGCACCGCCCGTTACTAATATTTTTAATTTTTGCATATAATCAAATCCTTTTCATATCTAGATAAATTATTGACAAATAATTTTATATTACCTAATTCAAATTCTCCTATGTCAGCACTATCATTTATAATCTCTGATATTTGTTCTATAACTTGCATATCTGTATTATAAAATCTAGATGCATCTATTTCTAGTATAATATCATGTGCGCCTCTCGTATATTGACTATCAATATTTTTTACACGGGCGGATAAATCAAAGCTAGTTTTTAAACTTTCTTTACTAATATATGTATCAATATTAGCATCTGTATAAATAACGTTACACCATGGTTCAAGAACTCCTAACACTTCGTTACTACAATTTTTAATACAAATACCAATATCATACTTGGGAGGAACGATCGGCTTCATTAATGTATCATGTTTACAAAAATGCCCCCATTTTCTAATAAACTCTCTTGTTGATTTTTGATTCTGTGTTAACCACTCGTCCGTCTCTCTATTCTTCATAAATACTTCACCATTTGGATTTCTCTCTGCTCCGTCTGCAAATCTACTACCTCTACAAGTCATATGATAAACAAAGCCTCGCCATGTTTGAATAAATTTAATTCCATTTAAATGAAATCGATTAAATATATCTGTATCCTCTTTTGATTGAGGGGCAAATATAGCATCATGGCCTCCTATTTCTTGAAAGTCTTTTTTCCAGAATGCCCATGGAGCAAATATACCTTCTGTAGTATTGTTATTAGGTACTCTAGAACTTAGAAAATCTAATAACTCTTGTTCCTTAAACTCTTCAGTTTCGATGCCAAAATCTTTTAAGATTTTTTCCGGACCATCTGGATGTAATGGAGGTTCAATTCTAGTAAGTGATACTATTACTTTTTTTATTGGATGTTTGTATAATGCATCTCCTGTATGAGTTGTATTAAACATATTGGATTCGATTGCATCTAATGCTCCCGGACATAAATACATATCTGCATGATAAATCATACATATATCATTTGTTGCTACTTCATTAACTAATGTATCATATAATATTGTATGTCCTAATCTACTAGGACCTTCATTTCTAATTGCTTTAAAATTAGAATCTTTCTCCATCATCTTTAAGCACCAATCCCATGTACCATCATTTGAAAAATCATCTGCTACACATATCTGTACTTCATGATTGCCTTGATTCTTTCTAATCGAGTCATAAGACCATTTTAGGTATTTTAAATTGTTTCTTCCTGGTTGTATTAAACTTATCTTCATTTAAACACTTCTTTTATTTTTTTATAAACTTGAGCATAGTTTCTATACCCTCTTGTAATAATATCATCCTTTTTATCTACTATTGGATATATAGGTGCACCTGATAATTTTTTGAAATATGAATCGCCTTCAAAATATCCTGGACGAATATCTTTAGATGTATTAACATATATAATAACTGGGACTTTAAAGTAACTACAGAATATACTAGAACCACCCCCCATAGATACAAATCCGGATGACTTAGCAAATATTTTTAATTGAGCTGTATTATAATCTAATTGTAGATCTGATATAATATCATCTATCATATGTACATTATCAAAATGTTTTGTCAGATCAAAATCTGATATATTTCCATGGCCCTCGACATTAGCAGTTATATTTTTAAATAACCATTCATTTTGATCTGTGACAAACTCTGTATTTGTTGGCCGTTTATATATTACATCATATCCATTAGATGTAAAATGATCAAACATATGATATAAAGATTCAATATCAAAATAACCTATAGGAGCTTCTCCATGTTCTAAATTATATCGATTTGATATAACAACATACTTTTTAGGTAAATTTATTGATTCATCATAATATACATCTTTATAGGGTGGGGGTGTCCATTTACTGTAATCTAGAACTCCATTAGCTTCAATTTGTTCATTCTCTGTTAGTTCAGAATAACCCTTTTTATACAAAGCCATGGCGTTATGATGTATCCAGTTATTAGGTAGATTTTGTACGCCATTAATTTGATTATTTACACTTCTCTGTGTATATCGTTCTTCGACATCATCACAAAAATAATAGAATGGTTTCATGCCTTTACATGTTATTACCTTTTCTAATTCTCCACGTTTATGTAGCCAATATGCATATGGAGCTGCACAAGCTAGATCATATCCGAATTCGGGTCTTATATCAACTATCATAATAAAATTGTTTTAGTTCAGTTAACTGATCGATTAAATTACCAGTATCAATATCTCCGTATAAACATTTATCTTTGCCTAAGCCTATAGGCTGTATTGATATTTCTTTATTAAATAAATTTTTAAGTATGAGTAACATTTCATATTTTGATATACTTTTACTAGAAATGATAGTTTCTTTATGATATTTATTCCAGTTATTCATTAGTAATAAACATTGTTTCGCCCATTCTAATGTAGTATTGCCGTTCCACATTGCTTTAGTATATCCCTTCACTTCATTTTCTTGAGATAAGAACCATTCCATTAAACTAGCACATGAATTTAGCTCAGGTCCTATAATAGATGTCTTTAAGATTTTAGTATTAGATGAATATATTTTAATATAATCGGATGCTTTCTTTTTTGATTGCCCATATTCATCAATATCCATTTCACAATCAGTTCCTGGATGTATTATTCTAATGTCTAATTTATTTAACCATTCCGGTAATTCATAGTTAATTTTAAAATCATTTGTTCTTTGTGGTATAGCTCCTATACAATTTATAATATAATCTATATCATCCGTAAACATTTCTATATCCCAATCTGGGAATCTTTTTTGTGTAGTAACAATATCAATTTCTCTAGATTGTAAATATTTCATTACCATGTGGCCTAACATTCCTTTATGTCCTAATATAAATACTTTCATATGACTCTTGATTGTTTTAAAAATTTATCTGTTTCTTCTGATTTCATTAAACTTGTATCTGAACTGTATGTCCAACATTCTGCATTAATTATTTCATCTGCAATCATATAATAATTTTCATGCCATTCTGTTCTAAAAGATTCAGTCTCACTTATCATTGCTTCATGTAATTTTTCTCCAGGTCTAATACCTACATATGATAATTTAATGTTTTCATGACCATATGCTTTACCTAATGACTTTGCCATATCTGTTATTTTTAATGCCTTTATCATAGGTATTACTATTTTACCATGGGAGTCAGATCGATTATAACTCCATTCAATTAAATCAACTGCTCCATCTAATGTTAAAAGAAATCTTGTCATATCTTTATGTGTAATAGGTAATTCATTTGCGCCTGAATTTAATAAGTCTTTAAAGAATGGAATTACCGATCCAGTTGATTCCAAAACATTTCCATATCTACATAGACATACTTTAATATCTTTTTGTTTATTGGCAAAATCAATATATAATCTTTCTGATATAGCTTTACATTGACCATATACATTGATAGGAGAACACGCTTTATCTGTTGATATAAACATTAATGTTTCTATTTGATGATTACATACCGCAACACAATCAATTAAATTTTTGTGGCCAATAATATTTGTTTTAACACTTTCATAAGGATTCAATTCACAAACAGGAACATGTTTCAATGCTGCTGTATTAATTACAACATCTGGTTTATAGTCATTTAAAGATTGTAATATTGAATCTTTATCTTTTACATCTCCAATACAAAATTGTACATTAGGATAATTACGTTGCATTGATACATGTTTATGTTCATCACGCGATAAAATAATAATACTATTATTCAAATGATATCGTTCAGTCAATGTCTTACCTAATGCTCCCGTACCACCTATTATTAATATTTTTTTATCTTTCATATTTTAAACGTATTTTCATGGTATAATTGCTTGTAATTATTTTTTGCTTCTTTACTACAATATAAATAAAAATCTTCATCATTCCTAAGCTTTTCTGCTATTTTTCTTGCTTGTTCTATATCACCGTCTGATACTGATAGATCAGGATGAAGATATTTTTGTGTATTAACATTATCGTATCCTATACATGGAATTCCTAAATATGCACAATTTAGATTGAATGTGCCGGCTGCCGCCGTTCCCAATTGTACTCCATATTTACATTTAGATAATTCGTACATCCATTGTAACCAATCAACCCATGGCAGATGATTTATATCAAGTAATGTCTCGTCGGTCTTCATTCTCCCAGTTGTCGGCGATGTTATCTGATCACTTAGTATTTTACCAATTATATATGAATCAAATCCTCTATAGGCAGTTACCCAATTGCCACCTACCATAACTCCACTTCTAGTGCCATCATATGTTTTAATATGATCAGTTATCATTAATGTTGGCAATAGTCTACATTCTACATCTGTAATGCCTCTATAATATTTTATATCCATATCATTATGACAATATATTATATCCATCGATTGTAGTATTGAATGATACCATAACTGTGTTTGCACAGAACCTCCTTGCCAATACCAATATGTACTTTCCTGCATAGTTGCAATTTTTTTGCAAACGCTGCGCATATTATCTATTAATGGATATTCATATAACGAGTCTTTATTTTTAGGAATAATGACTATACCCAAATCAAAATAGTCGTTAACAGTATGTATATGATCGATTGGATAATGCATTGCATCTAAAGCGCATATCCATGCTACATCAGTTCTCATATTACTATAATTTCTAGGTATTTTACCAATGAACCCAGATTCTGTAAAAAATGCTATTTTCATTTGAACTCTTGTTTTATATTAAATTGTTCTACTAATGTCATACCCTTTTTAGAACATTGAAATTCTGTATGAAATCCTTTGATCTGCTCATCTTGAAAGTATGATCTATTTTTTTGAGATACAAATGATTTTAATCTTAATTTTTTTTGAGAGTATTGATTTTTAATATCAACGAATAAATTAGGTTGCCACATTCGTTGTGTTGATGGTGACATATATTCAATTAAAGATACTGATTTGATTCTAGTTAATGCATATCCAAAGCTTGAAACTAATCGATGTTCGAAGTGTGAATCATGTTCATTGGTCAACAGTATCGCTTGATGATCTGTTAAATAATTAGTTTCTATATAATTAATCCATGCTGCTTCATCCATACATTTAAACGAATCATCCGGTCCAAATTTTAATGATACATTATCTACACCTAACCAAAAATCGGATACCTCATTTTTACGTGGATTATCATTTGTACTATCAAAATCTCCTCCATGGGTTAACGTAACAATATCAAACTGAGTATCACTATATTTTATGATGGTACCTGACATTGAATATTCTACATCATCTGGATGTGGAGATAAGCATAATACTTTATTATATCCTAAAAATTTCATATCGACCTAAATGGTTTATCTGTAAATATTTTTATTCCTCGTCTTCTTAAATAGTCTCTCAAATCTTCACTCACATCATTTTCATATCCAAACATAATTTTTTCATTGACATCATATATTGTTTGATTATCTCCCTGTATTAAAATAATTTGTCCATCTACATATTTAGATTTAACATTAATACCTTTTGTTTCATGTAATGTATACCAGTCTCCTAATATTCCACAAACAATATTTTCTTTTTCTGATTCAGTTAAATTTTTAGGGTAATAATTTTCTTTGATAACTCTACATGGCGATCCTGCTGCTAAACTTCCTGATGGAATACTTTTATTTACAGTAGATCCAATTCCAATAACTGTATTATCTCCTATACTTACATTTGGTAATACTATACATCTAGCTGGGAGCCATACATTATTTCCTATTTTTACAGGTCCAAAGTCAGACGGAAAACCTTTAGTAACATCTAACCATGCACCATGAGTCCATATCATTACTTCTCCACCTATTCCAACATTATCTCCTATATGTACTTCATCTGATGGATTAATTATAGCCCTTTCAAATATACCTACATTCGATCCTATATATACGTTTGAGTTTGGTCCATTACATCCTCCGCGGCCTATTTCAACTCCTTCACACATATATAATCCTTCTTTTGCAATAAATTTATTACAACGAATTACACAGCCATTCTTTATTACAGAGTTAGCACCTACTCTAAATTCATTACATTCTATAATAACATCATCTCCTATTATAGCTGATGGATGTATATTTTTTATTGTTCCCATACGTCTTTCCATGTATATGATTTATAATTTGGATTAAATAAATTAAGATAATTTTGTTCACACATTTTATTTGCTTTCATATACCAATCATGTGTTAGTCTTTTACCTCCCGGATCCTTATCAGCTAAATGATCTTCTCCTTTAATATATTTTCTTTTGTTTTTATGTTTTCTGTTATGTACTAGTAAAATATTTTTTATAACATATTGTGGTATATTACCTAATAACTTATTTGTCATTTGCATAAATGCCGTATCTTCATGTACAAAGAAAACTGATTTAGGAATATTTACTCCTGCCTTAATTACTTCAGATGATATGACTAATCCACAACCATTAAATTTATGTGGCGAAACAATTTGAACATCCAATTCATCTGTTCTATCATTAATCTCATTCATTTCTTGTTTATTCATATCATATCTCAGACTCCACCAATTCTTTTCATCTCCGCCTATAAAAGGTTTATCAGTAAATTCTGGATGTTCTAATACTTTCCATGTATCATCCCACATTTTACATGTTCCAAAAAATCCTAAATATTTTGAGTTAACATCCTTTACTTGTTTATGTAAATTATCTAAAACTATAAACATTTGTTTAGGTAATATAGCATCTGATTCGCCCCATATAAGAACATCTGCTTGGTCGCAATAGTTAGAATTAAACTCTTGTCTATAACTTGACACTGTAACTAAATCTGATGTTACTCTAGCGTTACATTTTACATTTGTTATTGTATTTAAAATTTCTTTACGACATGTTTCTAATCTAGACTCGTTTATACATTTTTCAAGATCTTGATTTAAACATATTGTAAAATCAATCAATACTTCGCCGTCATATACAGCAACTGCATCTTTCAACGAATCAATATATTCTTCAATGATATCTACCTCATACCATTGGACTAAACATCCTATTGCAAATTTAGTTTTCATATAGTTCTTCATAAGTTCGTTTCATCCAATACATTGTTTTTTTAGCACCCGCATTATCTGGTATCGCATTGAATTGGTATATTCCTTTTAATACTTTAGTAAATGTCATTTCATCATCTAAAATTTCTTTTCTAGCTAGATCTGCCATACAATATTGATAATGTAAAAACTTCATATCCGTTCCAGACAAGTTAACTATATAATTTATCAATGGCTGATCTGTTCCTACTGAAAAATTACTTTGCATCCATAATATACGATCTCTATGTACTTCATAAAACTCATGTAGTTCATTAAATAATGGCCTATGTATTTTATTTACTACTTGAAATCCGGCATTGAAATATTTATGTAATGGAAATGTATCTTCAAAAATATATTTTCCATAATTTTCTAAACTTCTACATACCCAATCCATACTGCCTTCTGTATTAGTTACAGTATATTTATGATCGGTTAATTCAAAGAAATTAGGACAATCTGGATGTATAACACAATCAGCATCCGTTAAACAAATTTGATCATATTCAACTCCTTGCGCATCCAATAAGTCAAATGCCCAATATCTATAAAAATTAGGCTTACAATACTCTGGATCGAATATTGGCTCATCTAAAACAAATAATTCACAATCATTTTGATTACACCAATGTTTCCAAGAATCTATTCCATACTTGTATGGAGCACTTCTATATTCCTGACCCGGGAATGTTATTGCCGTTAAAAATACTATATTACGCTTCATAATTATGTTTTATCATATCCCATACTTGACCCATTAATTGACTTCTTTGCATTTTTTCAAATCCTGTAAAGAACCATAGATACCCATGTTTAATAAAGAATGGTGTATTATCTTCCTTTAACTGCCAATTATGTCCTAACATTTCTTTTCTATGTAAATGAGTTAATTTCCATGTCACGGGCATTTCTAAATTCAATTCAATATTATTTTTTTGTAACCAATAATTGAATGGAGTCTGTTCCGTTCCTTTTCTTACTTCTTTATCTTGTAATATAATGAATTTTTTTGAATTATCATAATATAATTGCCTAAAAGATTCAAAAAAGTCTCTATGTGATTTATTAAATATGATTACGCCGGAATTAACATATTTAGTCATATCTAATTTAAAGTTAAAAAAAGATTCATATCCTTTAACACTCTCATATACCCATTTAAGATTATCTAAATCATTCCATGCAACAAACCGATGATCAATCTGTTCGAATATGTTTGGTGCATCCCATTTAATTATAGAAGATGCATCTGCTAAAAATACATTCTCTGCATCTATTCCACGTTCATCCAATATATTCCAACAATGTATTGCTTTTTGCCAATTTGCTCTATGTAATGATATATCCGAGTATGGCTGATCAAATACCACTAGTTTTACATTATGTTTATCACACCAATATTGCCATGATTGTTTTGAATAATCCATCCAATCAAATCCACCATACTTAGTAGATAGAGAATCATTTTTTATTCCGGTCCAAAATACTACGTTCATTTTAAAAATTTTTCGTTTTCATGTTTATATTTCATATAATCGATATCAGAATAATCATGGTCAGATAATCTATAATTTGTCCAATTGAAAAAATATGGACGTGATGTTGTAAGACATCCGGCTAATGCATCAATTCCACAACCAATATCAATATAAGATGCATGTCTATACTTTTTAAATCTATGCAGTAAAGCTAATTTTGCACTACTTATTCCTACAAAGTAAACATCTGCTGTGCCGGACTTCAATTGTTCGCCTACAAAATTTTCTACTAAATCTATATCATCACATGCAAATTTTTGTGGAAAATGTATTAACTCGAAATCAGATATTCCTATATAATCTTGGTACTCTGGATATTCTAATAATTTTTCAATAAGATATAGTTTTTCACTTGCTCCAATTATTCCAACTTTTAAATTATTAAAATTTTTAAATATCCATCTATTAGCTACTGTACCATATATAAACTCTAATGGGAAATCTATTTTCCTATTAGGATACAATGTATTAAAAAACTGCCTAGCCCGCGGTGATATTTCTGTAGCTATATAATCATTCTTACATACACCATCAATAAACTGATCATGTGTTGATAAATTTGAATAATCTACACTTAATGCTCTTTTACCAGGACTTGCGCTGCCTATAGCTTGTTTAGTTAAGAAGTAATAATCGCCATCACCATATCTTAAAATACTAATAGGATCTATTTTCTGGTCTGCCAAATCTATCAACATATTTTTATATTCGATAAATTCATTTTGAAATTCTGGATACATGGAAGGATCATTAAAATAAACGTAATCATATCTATCGATATTGCCGGTCCCCTCTATTTGATAATATTCCGGATAATTCCATTGTAAATTATTATTCATATGTATATTTCATTTTGTTCATTATACTTTAAATAATCTATGGTAGAATAATCATAGTTATTTAATCTAAAATTTTTCCAATCGCCTGCATATGGCCTTGTAGTACTTATACATCCTGCAATCATATCTATTCCTGCACCCACATCCAAATAAACTGCAGATTTATATTTTTTAAATGTATGCAAAAGTCCAGATTTAGAATGTCCAATACCTAACAAAAATATATCAGCCGTAGAGTTTTTTAATTGATCTCCTATAAAACTTTCAACCATTTCAATATCATCTGCTGCATATTTTTGAGGAAAATGTATATAGTCTGTAAATGAGTCTATTCCTAAATAAGTTTGATATTCTTTATATTGCATTAATTCTGCAATAACATTTAATTTTTCACTTGCTCCTAATATTCCAATACGACCTTTAAATGTTTCAAAGAACCATTTATTAGCAACTAATCCATATCCATATTCGGCTGGGTAATCTATATCTTTATTAATAACCTCAGCAAACATTTTTCTATTCTCTGGATATATTTCACATGTATAATAATCACATAGCTGCGCACCGTCCGTAAACTTTGAATGATCTATTTCATTATAAGATTTACTAATTGCTCGTTTACCCGGAGCTGCGCTCCCAAATTCTATTTTTTTAAGAAATCTATAATCTCCATCTCCAAATTTATAAAATGTAGCGGATAATTTTTTATCTACTAATTCTGTTATATGCGACTTAAATTTATTTAGATTTTTTTGAAAATCTGAATATGTATTTTCATCATGAAAACATTTATGGTTATCCAAGTTTAATGTATTATTTATATGATATATTTTTTGATACATTTTTATTTATTCTATTTTATATATTTTATGTATTACTGAATCATGTTCATGAGACCCATGGAATTTATATAAACACTTCATTCCATTTAAACAAAGAAAGTCTGGAATATTTGCTGGATCTGATATAACGATATATTTACTATATTTTTTTAAAAATTTAAATATATTATTAAATTCAGAAGTTTTCCATTGCTTCCCATGCAATGTATTTTGTATTGATATACAATCGAATTTAAAATTATTTAATAAACTATGATTTGCTAATATATTTTCTATAGATCCATTATATAAATTATCATTTTCAATAAATGACTTGTATGTCTCCGGATTGATGTCATATGGTTCTAGGCGGTTAACGATTGGATCTATGCCATATGCATTCATATTATATTTCTTTGTACATATATTGACAAACTCACCTATACCGCAACAAATATCTAAAACTGTTTTTATGTTTAATGAATTTAATTCATATGCACATAATTCGAAAAAATTAATATCACCTTTACTAGTTGACCATCGGATCTTACTATTATCGCTATCTAATGAATTAAGAAAATTAGATAAGTGCATATGTGTATTAAATTTATTCCTATGTCTAAATCCGGAAGAATTATCGTCCCATTTATCTCTATGTACAAGCATTTTCATGATCAGCGTTTCTCTTTAAATTTTGAAACTCTCCATTCATCTTCATGATCTTGCATTGACCTTAATTTTATTTTTTGATCATTCGGTACCGCAACCCCATCATCACATCGTTGACATATACTAGCTTTGCCGGCTTGTATTTCTTTGAATCGATTTGTTTCAAATAATGTATGATATGACATATGTAATAAATTTCCTATAGGTTCTTCTAGTCCATAATCTTGACAGCATAATTGTACGCCACCATCTGGTAATAAAACGTTATGAATAATACGTTCACACCAGTTATCTTTCCATAAGGCCTCACCCGTTAGTTTTCCTATATTTCCTGCACGTGAATTTAAACCTCTATTCTTATAACCTACTGCACGTATCCTATTACCAAATCTTTCTTCAATTTCAGGATGCAATGCTTTCCCAGGAGCGCTATGTGTATGAAAATGAGCACCAACAGACTGAGCATTGTCTATCATATAATCTAATAAATCAAAATATTTTTCTGATATTTCTTTTTTAGTTTTTCCTTGATCTTCTGGCACATCCTTTAAAAATGGCGTTTTTCCAATACGACCAATTGTTTCAAAATACGTAGCCGATGGAGTATGTACATGAAAATGTTTGAATCGGCCAATTTTTACTAAACGATCAATTACTTCCTTAGTCATAAACATTAATGTAGTATTTATACCTACGTTATGTCCTTTGTTCACTGCATGTTCGACCATTTCAATTGCATCCGGATTTTCAAACGCCTCTGCATAACCAGAAAAGTGTATATCAACAGCTGTGTCAATAGTGGATAAACATTTTTTAAATGTATCAATGGACATCATCGTTTCACGATTCTTATCATTTTTTAAATACTCATCCATGAATGCCTGATGTATATTGTCACCTGCATTGTTCATGTTTTCATTCAATGTTTTCATATGTCCGAAATTTCTATATCGTCTAATTAATTTAGTTTGAGGACAGTATTCACACATATTTGAACATCCAATCTTAGTAGTTATTTCTAGTATATAACGCACTTATAAATTTTCTTCAAAATATTTATTAACCCAATAAATAACATAATCAATATCTTCTTCTGTCATAGCAGGATGTACTGGTAATGATACTAATTTTAACCACTCTTTATCTGCTATAGGAAATTTCGCATCTGTATGAGTCATATTTTTTTGTATAATTTCATACTTATGTAATGGCTTAAAATGTACAGATGTATGAATATTTTTTGATGCTAAATAATCAATTAGATCGCCTCTATGTTCTGCAGGTACTTTAGAACAATAATATTGAACTGTTTCTGTATGAGGTGGTCTTTCTATACATGAATGCAATTCTTTATTATAACGAGCTTGTACATGCCTTCTCCATTCTAATATTTTAGGTAATTTTTTCATTTGTTCTAAACATATAGCGGCTTGCAAATCAATCATATAACATTTATATCCAATCTTATCTACTTCATAGTCCCATGTATATCCAGGCTTACCGGTAACAGTATCTTCTTTTGCTACTCTGGAATATGTAGATGATACACCGAACCAAGTCATCTCTTTTAGTTTGTTATATAATTTTTCATCATTTAAAGTAATCATACCACCATCTCCACATGGCATTGTTTTAACTGCTTGAAATGACCAGATTGCAATATCCCCTTTTTGTCCAGCGCCTGGAGTATAACAACTATGTGCACAATCTTCAATTATCAATCCGTCAAAAAATTCTCGTATTTCATCAATAGGTGCTGGCACTCCAGCTTCGTTAACAGCAATAATTGCTTTTGTGTTAGGTGTTATTGCTTTTCTAACTGCTTCTGGATCTATATTCATATTAATAGGATCTACATCTACCACATTTGTAGTGATATTTTCTTGCCATAAAGGAATCATTGCCGTTGCCATAAATGATATTGTAGGATTAATTACATCGCCATCTTTTATATCCATAGCTTTCATAACCAAATCTTGTCCATGAGAATTACTAGTAACTGCAACTGCATATTTAGCTCCTACCATTTCTGCAAATTCTTTTTCAAATTTAGATACCAATGGACCTTTACCCCACCAGCCACTTTTTATAACTTTTGATAATGCATCTATCTCTTCTTGACCACCTTCCGGACGAAGTACTGGCAACATAGTTTTTCTTAGTTTCATAATTTATTCTTCTTTAAATATTTCTATACATAAAACATTATTATCATTTATCATTAACATGGTACCATCTTTGCATTTCATTTTTGTAAATTGCCCTTGCTTGATACTTTTTGGTAATATCCCATGATATGTACGCTTAACGCCGTTAACAAAATGTATTATTTGAGTAACACATTCTCCCTGTTCATTAACCGTTGATTTTAAGTTTTGCATTTATTAGTTTAATATAATGATTTTTTTTCATAACTCAAAGTAGTTTGTTATAAAAGTTTTCAAATTTATCATATAATTCTTCTGGCGGCGCATCATATAATTTAAAATTATCGTATTTATCAAATATTTCTACTTTTTCTAAATCATTAGTAAGATCACGTTCCCATTGGTATTTTAATCTGAATCCTTCTTGTTTAGTTTGTTGTGTAAATGTAGCTGCATTTTTAACAAAGAAAGGAAATACCGCAGTGCCGGATGCTCCATATATACTACAGATTGTCGATTGTATTAATGCAATTTGACGTTCAACTGAATCCTCACCTTTGAATATAATCGATTTGATATATTTACTGTTTCGTTGATACATTTCTGTATCTTCCATTGATAATCCGCCTCCGGCTGAGGATCCTTCTTTTCTTGGTATTCCAATCATCACAACATTAACTTTTAGATTGTTAATTAACATGTCAATAAAAGTTTCCCAGTGTTTAGGATTCCAATCCAATTTACATACATTGCCATTTCTATATCTAATACGAGCCATAACGGCTATTGTTTTTCTGTTATTATCAAATGCAATTTCTTTTTGGACAGAACTAAGTATTTTTGAACTAGCGGAGTAATGCTTGGTATCTCCAAATATAGTTTCTGATAATGTCCTTTCGGCTGATATAGGAATGGTATTAGGCCACCATACTTTAATTTCTTGATATCCTTCTGATTGGTAATGCCGTGCAATATCACTAGTAAATTGCTTTAAATTATCCGGAATTATATCTCCACGGCCAGTGACATGTTCGCCATATGTAGCAGGATACATTAATGTATCATCTATTTCTTTAGGGTATGGGATATATGCATCTGTAAAATCTTCGTATAATATTTTACGGCCATCAAATCCTATTGCAATTGCGTCCCAATCTTTATTAGTGCACTGTTCATTTCTAATCTTTCTTATTTCTGGAATCCACCAGCTCAATTCATAACAAAATTCTCCACACCATGGGCCGAATATAATTAATTTTTTATTCATATGTTATTCCATTTAAATTCTTAAATATTTTATGTAAATGTAATGCTAAATTATTAGGATGCATAGATTCAATAAATTTCTTTCTTGCATTTTCTACAATATATAAATAATCATTATAATTTCCTAATACTTTTGTAATTTTTTCTTCTAAATCACTAAAATCGTGTTTACAGGCAATATACGTTTCTCCGTCGATAAATACATCTGGCTTAGTATCAATATAAGACATGTCTGGTTTAATCAATATTGAACCAAACATTGCAGCTTCAAGATCCCTCGGTGCCATTTCTCCGTAACCATATGGAGCAAACAATATTTTAGAATTAAATACTTTATTATAATAGTCTTCATGAGATACTCTCTGACCATCTATTAATTTAGCAACTTGTATATCAGTATTTAACCTGTTTATAATATCCATAGCAGGTCGTCTATAGTTATCATAGAAGTCACTTTGAACTATACCATGCTCATAACTCTTTGTTATACTAGGATATTGAAACATTGCAGAAACATCGTATTGTTTAGGCCTATTAATATCATGCCATTGTACATTTATTCCTGCATAATGTGTTGATAGCCAATTTGTACCTGATAATACTATCTTATCTGAAAATTCATTAAAATTGTCTAATACATATTCTCCGGAGCCCCAATACTGCCTACCTAATGGCGAACCTTGCTCATATAATGATCGATCCTTTAACATACTATTTTTAAACATTAATAGCGCATTTGATTGAGTAAATACTTCATATGTACCAATTAACGATGTAGAATCTTGTCCATCTAATATCATATAATCGCCGGTAATGTTAGATAGAAACTCTAATCCGGAATTAACAGACTCTTCTAATGAAACTTTTTTATTAATAATACTAGCTTGCGCTACCCATTCATAATCATATGAAGAATTTTCTGTAAATTCTATACCAATTTCACGCAATGTATTTTGTGCCCATAAATATGGACGAAATGCACACTCATTACGATGCTTATCTAGTTCACATAATTTAATTTTGATCATATTGTATCGTACAATGTATTTTGCAACTCTTGTCGTTCAATTTGTTTAGGATGCCATAAACAATATTCTTGATTTGCTGGTAACTTTACATATTGATTAAATCCAATTAATTGTTCATGAACTGGTTTAGTCCATTTGATATTTTCATGATTTTTATATAATCTCATTTGATAATCTGGAAAATTAATCCATCCTCTATCATTAGCGTTCCAACCCCACATTGCCATATGTTTAGAAGTTATGCCATCTACTTCATTGATCCTAGGTATCCAATACGCATCAACGTCTGGATTCATATCGATTATTGATGGCAATGTATCCATCAAATATTCGTCTGGATATTCATCTGCATCTATAAGAAATATCCAATCTCCTGTGCATTGCCTAGATAAATAATTTTTATGTTTAGCAAAATTCTTTTTTAATGCATGAGAACATAAAACTATTTCATGTTCTTTTTTATTTTGCATAACAAAATCTTCTACAAAATCTCGTACTGATTTAGTAACATTTTCAGAATCTAACATTATTACTATTTCATCATTCGATTTTTTATATTTAATCAAATAACTCAACAAACGTTCTATTTCAACACGTTCATTATGGACTAAAGTTGCATAGCTAATTTTCATACAGATGTCATCTTTTTAAGTTTAGGTAATTTTAATTTAGGAGTATCAGTAACATCTACTTTTTTGAGTTTAGGTAATTTTAATTGTACTTCTTGTGGTACACCTTCCAATGCTTTATCTACTATAGATACAAACAATTCATTCATTTTATCTAAACTAAAATTTTCTTTGCTATATTTCAATTGCTCTCTAGCATTTTTCAAATAATTTTTATAATTCTTAGTAACATCTTTTAATGCTCCTACCACATATCCATAATCAACCGTGAACCATTTTGTTCCTTGCATTAAAAATTTATCTGCTGCAGATTTATGTATTTCTTTTAATTCACCTGGTAATAAAATAGAATGTTTCAAAAAATCTACATGTCCGGACCAATTACTAGCTATTACCGGCTTACCTGTTAAACTAAATTCTAATAATGGTCTTCCAAATCCTTCTCCTTTTGTTAAAGATATCATAGCTTTTATCTTAGGATGATTATATAACGAATTCATTTCACTATCAGTCAAATCTCCATGTAACAAATATACTTCTGGTGCTTTATGTCCGTAAGGTCCAATAATTTGCTGTATACGATTCGTTATTTGATCTCTATCTATTATAGAAAACGTTGCATGACTACTTTTTAAAATTAATGCAGGTCTATTATGTTTAGCCTTATCTTTAAATGCTTCACAAAAACATTTAATTAACATGCCTACATCTTTTCGATCTTCGCCTATATCGCCTTGCAACCAATGTCCTACAAATAAATAACAGAATGGATTTTTTATAGATGATAATTCATTTTTTACTGAATCATGAATATTATTTGTTTTATGATATACATTTAGATCGGCGCCCTCAAATAAAACTTCAGTAGGTACTTCTAATTTTAGTTCACCCTGTTTTGCTTTTGTTTGTTGATCAATTCTATCATATATTGAATCGACAAATCCTTTTTTAGAATGTTCTGATGTTGTTATAAGTAAATCCATTCTATTCGCGCCATTTAAAAATTCATGCGATACTTGAGTAGTTTCAATTCCAGCAGTTATTCCTATATTATATTTACCTACTTTCATAACCTGTTTTCCATCTGGAGATAATCCGAATTCATTAGGTACAGATATTTGTATAAATACATCTGGTTGTTTTGTTATATTTTGCGTGGCAATATTTCGTATTATCTGTTGATGATCAGCATTATCATGTTCAAGTGCATTTTGAGGTGTCGATCCCCATGGTAATGCAACTATATCAATATCATATTTATCTGATTTAATTAATGCCGATACCAAATCTCTTGTATGGTTACCGTAACCAGATCGTGTTGCAACTGGTCCTTGTATTACTATATATGGTTTCATATTATTCCTGGATTTTCTATTTTTTGTAACTGATTAATTTTATATAATGAAAACTTTTTACGTTTCGTCCAATTTTTTAAACATGTATCTATACATTCAATAAATCGTACTCCCATTCGTCTCGCCGACATATTAGATTCATTACCTAATACCCATTCTTGTCCTGCTTTCCCACATGTATCTCTTTCTGCAGATGGCATATCATACCAATATTTAATTGCATCACCAACATCTTTGAAATCTACTCTATCATCAAATATGTATGGAGTTTGTGGAGATCCTTGTAATGATCTATTTGTCGGAAATACTGCTTTAGACCATATGCCTGTAGTTTTATATGTTGCATCATGATTGGTCGGAAAATGTGTATCAAATTCGATCCAATCACTAGTTGCATTTTCAAATCTACATCCGTCTTGCAATCCACCTGTTGAACTATTAATAATAGGCGTTCCTGCATGTAATGATTCACACCAAGAAATTCCAAATCCTTCATTGGATGCAATATTTACTGTAGTAGCTGCCATATTATAATAAAAATTTAATATTTTTGGAGCAACTCCATTTGTACTAAATACAATATTACAGTCTGGAGCTATTGCATTTTTAACTGCCATTAAATCAGTTCCATTATCATCTGATATCTGTGTATGCATTAATAATACACATTTAGATGCTTGCTCCGGAGTAAGTTGATCATAAAAATGTTTAAATGCTAATATCAAGTCGCCGGGCTGTTTTCTTCTAATATTTCTATTGTTCCAAAATACAACAAACTCAGCATTATGTTTAGATTTAAATTCTTCTTTAAATTTATTATACTCTTCATAATGTTCATGTGATTCAGTAATAGTAAAAAATCTATTTTCATTAACGCCATGAGGTACCCATTGTACTGCCCAATCTGGCTTTGGAAATTTTCGTAGTACATTTTTTACTATGTTTTGTGTCTGTCTAGATATGTTCATAATTAAATCACATGATTCGTAGAAAGGTTCATTCCAAAAAGGATATGGCAAATCATCCCAAATATTATAATACATAATTGGAATATGCTGACGTATCTCATGTTCTATCTGATATAGCCATTGCCAGAATCTAGGATCCGTAAAATGAAGTATTGCATCCGGTCGCTCTATATTTATAATCTGATTTAATTTTTGTTGGTTGCCATATCCAGAACACGCATAAATTTTTACATTTGCATCTGTTATTCCCGCTTCTCTATTGACATCTGCAGAAACATCAAATACTTTACCATCTTCTGGATGTTTTATGGCAGCTCCTAACTGTACCCAATCATACTTATGTGCAGTATGAATTACAAATTCTTTAGACATAGTTGCAATTCCAGAATGGACTCGTAAGTCATCTGATAATAATAATATCTTTTTTTTCTTTGGCCTATTTGGATCGACTTTTTTTAATTTCGGTAACTGTATTTTTTGCATATTTTCCTTGTAACTAATTTATTATAAATATCTATCAACTTATGATAACCACCTTTTTATCTAACTTAATAGCCTGCTTTATAGCAGACTGCAATTCATTATGTTGAACTCCTTCAGGTATTAAAGCTATCATGTAATTACAATCTTTTGCTAGTAACATATTTCTATGATGAAATTGAGATACATGATATGGCTTGCCATAATATCTTTCCGACATTGCACTATATAAATTTTGTACTGTATGTGCCGGATTGAATTCTTTATATTTTATTCCAAATTCTAAAGAGAATTTTTTTATATGTTTATCGCCGCCTTGTTTATTCCCACTTGATATAATTATTAATTCGTCGCTAAATTTTTGTTTTAGACTAGTTAATAAATTTTTTATCTTACGAGTATTTTCATACTTTATACTACCTACAATAGCTATCTTCATTCTTTTAATCTATTTTCTTTTGGACATAAATCATACTGATCTTTGAAATCACAATACTTACAATGTTTTTTATTCTTGCCAGCAACAGCTGGGTAACTTTTATTTGTAATATATTCTCCAGAATCAGTAAAACATGTTTCTATCCAATTATCAATCGACCTAGTCAATACATTTCTTGTAGGCTTACCACTTGCCGGAGCATGTTCTTGTACTCTTCTTTGCGGAAACATTGCACCATCTATCAATTTACGTTTTACAATCATATATAATATATCAATCTTATCAACATCAAATCCATATTGTTCGGCAAAGTATTTTTTATATAATACTAATTGTGATGACTTCAATTTATCAGCTTTCTGATATTTGTTCCATCCCATGGTACTAGTTTTAATATCTATAATCTTAATTCTATCCGTACGTTTATCTCTTATTACTATATCTAAATAGCCTAACATAAACACATTAGGATTCTTCGGCGACACTGGATGAAATATACGGACTTCTATACCTACTAATTCTTCATTCTTAGCAGAGAAATATCTAATTCTATTACGTTTTATGGAATTCAAGATTTCAACTCCATCATTATAAAATTCTGTTAATTCAAATTTATTAGAAAAATGTTCATCCATTTTACTTACTGCATCTTTATATAAAGATTGCATTCTAGATAATAACATGGCATTTAGATCAATTTCATCTGCTGCCTTTGCAGTTGTTTCATACATTACTGTCAGATAATGTTGTAATGTTTCATGAAACGCCGTTCCAAATAATGTATGTATACTTTGACTAAATGTTCTTAGATTCTTGACATATGCTAATTCCCATCTCTTAGGACATTGAGCGTACATAGAATATTGAGAATATGATATTTTACGTTGGCCTTTCGTTGGCTCACGATCGTTAAATTTTATTATTGAATGCATACTTAAATATAAGAATAATTTTTGTAATATCCTAATAAATCTGAAGCTTTATTATCCATAATATTTAGTTAACGTTTCTAATTTATCATCAGCTTCGATTAATAATTCCAATGCTTCATTTGCATCTTTGAAAAAATCATTAGCTGTATGATCTCCTATACCAACTGCTTGATTTTCTAAAAGGTCTAATGCCATTTGTGCTTTAGCTTTATCTGCCATCGCTTGAGTTCTAAGTGCTTCTATAATTTTACTTTTCTTCATAATTTATATTTTTTAAATTTTCTTTTTTTGTCTTACTTCCTCCTCATCAATCAATTGATCGAGTTCTTTTGTAACCCAATCCAAATTTTCATCTGATGTGTTAAAAGGTTCTTGTTGTAATTCTTGAAGCTGTTTGTTTTTATTTTGTTCCGCTTCTTCTTTTGTCCATTTTTTATTTTTCACAATTTATATTTTTATTTGTTTTTAATTTGATTATGAAGTTCTTTACAAATCTCATATTCCCCAACCTTTTCAAAATATGGTAGTATATGATTTATCATCATGATTTTATCGTCAATTGAATATTCTTCAAATTGAAAGTTATCATCTTTCATAGTTTGATACATATTCCACATCGACTCGTTTAAAATCTCGGTATCTAAAATCTCTTTCATAACTTATATTTTTATTTTATTCTAATTTTCATTTCATGTGGTGCTA
>Ga0209603_1000982_pt1 | contig 31395 bp, 27 predicted proteins | sample COGITO_mtgs_1206_FD_184812 | JGI IMG/M metagenome (GOLD analysis project Ga0209603, IMG submission 184812) | Pelagic marine microbial communities from North Sea - COGITO_mtgs_120607 (SPAdes) (version 2) | ecosystem: Environmental > Aquatic > Marine > Epipelagic ... | reverse complement strand
CCCCGCCGCCCTCGCCCCCGCCCTCCCGCCCACCCTTTGCGCCCGACTTTTTCATCTGCCTCGACACCTGCGGCGGGTACGCGCTGGCCGGCGACGAAACGCTGACCGAGGTCCTGTACCACGACGACCAGCACTGCGACGACGGAGGCGACGGCTCCGAGTTTGCAACGTGCCCGCTCGGCACCGACTGCACCGACTGCGGCCCGCGCGTGCCCTTGTTCCGGTACGCGTGCGAGGAGGTGGAAGGCTCGGGGCTGCGTCGGCGCAACCGCCGACGCGACCGCGAGCTGCTGAGCTATTTCGAGAACGAGGCGTGCGAAACTCTGCGAGCCAATTATTCCGGGATGGTCCAGGGCGACTGCTTCCTCTCCTTTTACGACATATCGCGCCACAACGAGAAGGACTACACGGTCGACCAGCGGCGCAACGCGGACGAGACGTACATGTGCATGAACAGGTACCTTGCGCCTACCTCGCCACCGCCCTGGCCGCCACCGCCGCCGCCCGAGCTCCACTGGACGACCAACGCCGTGGTTACGGCGCTCACGTCGGCCATCACCAACGACGCGAGCGTGCCCGAGGGCGCGCTGCGCGAAGCGGTCGAGACGGCGGTGCACGCCGTCGCGCCCGACGCCCTGGTTGGGCTGGTGGCCACCGAGGCGCTCGCAAACGGCGGCCGCCGGCTTGGGGCGCAGGATTGCTTTTCGTTGCTTGACGACGGGTCGCAGCCGTGCCCGGACACGCGGGCCGTCACCTCGTCTGCGCAGTGCCAGGACGCGTTCACCTTCTTTGTTGGCCAAGGCATCGACATGCACGCAAGTAACAGCGGAGGTATATTCACGATGGACCAGTGGTCATGGGCCAACTACTGCGCCTGGTTCGGGCCCGAATCGGGGCAAGCCGCATACTACCCCGACAAGACGCAGATCTTCTGGAACCCCAACCAGAACGGCGCCTTCATCAACAACCCCAGCTCGTTTGGGCCGTACAAGCGCGTGTGCTACTGCGAGGCCGTCAACGCGTACGCGTGCGCCTCGTCGCACTGCAACGAGGCCGCGTGCGCCACCGGTCCCAAGACGCGCCTCGTCTACCAAATCGCCATCGTCGCGTCGGCGGGAATGGACGCGGCGCAGCGCGCGCAGGTGCTCTCGGCGATCGAGTCCGCGCTGGCACAGTTCAAGGCCGCCCTAGGCGCCGACGCGCTGTGCGGCGCGGGCGACGGCGGCGCGTGGGAGGAGCAGTTCGTCGATTTCGCGCCGCGCCCGCCGCCGCCGTCGCCGCCGGCGCCGGCGCCGAGCCCGCCTCCGCCCCCGCTCTCCCCGCCTCCGAGCCCGCCGCCTACGCCGCCGCCCTCGCCGCCGCCGCCGTCGCCGCCCCCGCCTGCCCCGCCGCCGCCGTCGCCGCCCCCGCCTGCCCCGCCGCCCTCGTCGCCGCCGCTGCCGCCCGCGGCGCCGTGGCACCAAACGCTCCCGTCCTTCCCTGGCTACCCGCAATTCAGCATCGTGCACGCCACGGAGACGTGCGCCAGCCCCAAGCGGCCGGTCGCTGATGAAACCGAGTGTGAGCAGTTCTACGACTACCTGGCCGCCGCGGTTGCACCAAACACGATGTGGGGTTTCTTGTGGCTGGGCCAGTTTCCCACCGCCCAGTTGCCGGGCTGCGTCTTTGCCAGAAACCCCCTGCCCGCCACTGGCCACATTGTGTGGTGGAATCCCAACACGACGGCCGTGCCTTACGCGGCACTCGCAACCGATCTTATGTGGAAGGCGTGCGCGCCGGCGTGGCCCTCGCCGCCGCCCTCGCCGCCGCCCCCGCCTGCCCCGCCGCCCTCGTCGCCGCCGCCGCCGCCCGCGGCGCCGTGGCAGCAAACGCTCCCGTCCCTCGACAACTACTTGCAATTCAGCATCGTGCACGGCACGGAGACGTGCGCCAGCCCCGAGCGGCCGGTCGCTGATGCGATCGAGTGTGAGCAGTTCGCCAACTACCTGCTAGACGCGGTTGCAGTACCAATCACGATGTGGAGTTTCATGTGGGTGGGCACGTTTGACCGCACCCATTCGCCAGGCTGCGTCTTTGGCAGAAACCCCCTGCCCGCCACTGGCCACTTTGTGTGGTGGAATGCCAACACGACGGCCTTGCCTTACGCGGGACCCGCGACCGATCTTTTGTGGTTAGCGTGCGCGCCGGAGTAGCCCTCGCCGCCAACCCAGGGGGATAGCTAGCAGCGCGTGCGTGTGCGTGTGTCGTTTTGTCATTTTAATTATCACGAGGAACAACGAACGTACTCGTCGCGCAGCGCGTTCATGCGCGCCACAAAGTCCCCCTCCGTGATCTCGTCGCGCTAAGCGCCTCAAACGCCCACATGCGCACACACACCGACAAGTTGCAAGCCGCAAGTGTCACTTTATTCCAACGTTCTGCGCGTCTTCCTCGTCGTCTTCACACGACAGGGAAGCGCGCCTCTTTCATCAGGCGCAGCCACATGAGCACGTCCTCTTTTGTGTCGCACTGGGCGCCCTTGGCCCGAAACAGATTGTTGTTGTTTGCGCCAATGACAATCGACCTCAGGCCGCCCTTTGCGGGGCAGTCGCCCGACTTTCCCATGGCTATGAGGAAGTTTGCCGTCTGCTCGAGCGTTAGGAAATTGCACACCGGTATCATGGGAGGGAGAGTCTTGATCTGGTCGTCGGACACAGCTGCCCATCCGTAGTTCCCACTTGAGCACCACCGCGCGTTCCCAATCTCGACACTGTGCCATTTCGACTTGAGGATGTTGTAGCTCAGCCTGCCGTTTCTGATCACCGGCTGCACCATGAGGTTGAACCGCTCGTCGGAGTACCACCACGAGGCCAAGGCGACCATGCCGCGCATGGGCCCGTCGTCCTCGCGCAACTTTTGGATGATCAGCGCGGCAAGGTCGTCCATGCTACTTCCACCACCACCTTTGTTGCGCACGCACGAGCACCGGAATCGCGCACCTCTCAGGCGCTCGCTAACGCCGCAGTCGGCGCAGTTGCAAACCCAACCCGCGCACAGACCAGGCGAGAACGATGCCGACGTCGCGCTTCGTGGTCGTGTCGGCGCCGCTCGAGGAGCGCGTGGCGTCGTCGGTGGCGACGCGCGTGCAGGGCGCCGTGGCGGAGGCGCTCCGGCTCAAGCGCGAGGTCAACGCCACGCTGCAGCGCGAGGACCTCAACGACCGGGCGACCGAGGCGCTCAGCCACGTGGCGCGGCCCGGGGGCTTGCCATTCGTCATCCTCATGCTGCTGATCGCGGTGATCGCGCTGCGGGTGCTGCTCTTCCGCATCGAGACGAAGCGAATACTGAAGGCGCACCGAGCGCACGCGGGCGAGGGCGCGCAAGCGCCGACCGAGCACCAGCACGAGGACTGAGCCGCCCGAACGTGCCGTTTCGCGCTAACGCTTGCACACTCTGGTCCGTGGTGTGTAGTAGAAAAAACGAATTCCGGTTTGCATGCCGAGCGCGCCCGCCACCATGCTCACGGGTGCCAACGCCAAGGCCACCGTCCCAAACTCCAAGGGGCAGCAGACCCTGCTGCTGCCCTTTGGCAAGAACCTGTACCTCGTGCCCGCCACGGCCATCAAGTCGTACGCCAAGTACTCCAACGAGCAGATCAAGACCGGCGAGGACCTGGGCGCGCTCCTGGCCACCAAGGCCCCCGAGAAGTGGAAGCCCTACTGCAAGCCCGACTACCTGACCTGCATCCAGGGCGAGACTGGCACGTGCGTGTACACCACCTTCCATGTGCCGGGGTGGCCCGAGGAGCGCCGCTTCCTGCGACTCATCTCCGCCACCGTGGCCGCGAAGAACTTTGACAAGGTCAAGGAGGAGGCCCTCGAGAAGGCCAGCGCCGAGGGGGTGCCCATGAACGAGCGCCAGCGGAAGCGCATCGACGTGCTCGACTGGAACAAGGAGAACGACTGCCCCAACCGCGCGCAGATCAACCCCGAGATCGAGAAGTGGGAGATCGCCACGGGCGAGGGGCTGGCCAAGTCGTGCTTCAAGGCACCCGAGGCCAAGAAGCGCGCCAAGCCCGGCTCGAGCCAGGACGACGAGATCGAGGCCAAACGCAAGGAGTACATCTGCCACGAGGAGTTTGTCAAGCAGCCGCCAGGCACCACGTACAAGATCAACGAGGTGGGCGGGCTCCTGCACGTGCTCTTTTATCGCACGGCGGCCACGGTGGTTGGCGTTGGCGGTGGCGGCCACGGTAACGGCCACGGTGGCGGCCACGGTGGTGAGGAGGAGGCGGAGGAGGAGCCGTAGAGTTGTGCGTGTGCGTGTGCGTGTGCGTGTGCGTGCGCGTGCGCGTGTGCGTGCGCGTGTGCGATTGGTTGATAACGTCTGTGCGCGTGGTTGGGGTTAGGAAAGGGCTGTGCCCCTTCGCCATGCTGCCGCGCGTCAATGTGGTCGTGCCCACGGATGAGTTTTACGAGCTCAGCATGGACGAGGCGCGCGACCTCAACGAGGACGGCAATGGCGACCCGATCATGGGCGAGTTTTACGAGCGCAGCCGCGGGCCCGGCGACGACGCCGCCACCTTTCGCATCCGCTCGTACGCGGCGGACGGCGTGACGCCCGTCTACCAACACTACATCGCGGAGTACCTGTGGAACTGGGCGCGGCGGGGCAACCGCACCGATCCGGTCCGCAGCCCGTGGCGCTACTCGGACTGGATGGCCCTGCGCAACCAGTTTGAGCCCAATTTCCCGATTCCCAACTGGGTGCGGGCATTGGAGTTTTCCGACATGCGAGTGGTGGGCAATGGCGGCAACGAGACCTGGTACTGGAACGACAACCACACCCCGCCGCGTCTGGTGCGCGTAGAGAACGCCAACGGCATGACAAAACACTTCAATTGGAGCGATGACGCGCAGCGACGCTGGTTGTTCAGGGTGACGTACGCCGCGCCGTACGACGAGAATTACCGTGGGTCAGAGAAGCGATACCTGTTTTACGACCAGCCCGATCCCGCCAAGCAAAACTACGACTCCGACACCAACTGGTCCAGGCTGGTTTCGTGGCGCAACCCTGGCAAGTGGACCCGTCACTACACCGGCCCGGGCAGCGGCGACGAGCGCCTGTCGCGCCAGTTTTTTATGCCAACCCAGGAGCTCTGGCATTACGCCACCAAGCCGGGCGACGACCTCGGCGACGAGCACCTCACCAAGATCAAGTTTGTTGCCCCCTCGCGGTTGGCTGGGCAGACCTGGATCTACGACGGCACCGAGCGCGGTGCGGAGCGCAAGGTGTACGTCGAGCACGAGTACAGCGGGCAGGTCGACTTCTACGAAGGCCTGCCCGGCGTGGAGCGCAAGGTGGAAACCAAGGCAAAGGACTCCAACGGCAACACGGTCTCGATCTTCTTTCAGGGAGTGAAGCGGTTTGAGACGGTCACAAAGGTCGTCGCATGGGGTCGGGAGCTTTACCAACCCGGGCCCCAGCAGCCGCAAGTGAGAGCAGAGTCGGTGCCCGTGGAAGACATGACCACCGACGACGAGGACCACGAGTCGTCCGACGACGAGCCACCGCGTCAGCTGCGCTCGGGGCGCACCTACCCGGCGCGGCAGTAGTGGTACCAGGGACGGCGCGTCGTTTTGGTTTTAATTAATAATTAATAGTGCATGCTAAACACCACGCGCGGGGTCTTGCGCACGAGCCCCGCCTTCCGGATGGCGCGAATCACGCTCTCGCCCTGGAACTTGCCGTCGTGCAGCGCGACCGTTCCGGCGTGCGCGTGCGGCGTGATGGCGGCCACGATCGCCGCGGCGTCGCGTTCGCGCGCAACGCAGTCCACGAAGACGAGCCCCTTGTCCAGGCTGCCCATGCGCAGCTCCGAGCGGCCCCACACCCTGCGGTAGACCGCAAAGAGCGCGTTGCACAGCTTCTGCACGCGCAGCTCCTGCGAGCGCGGCGTGGGCGCCACGAGCTGCGGCAGCACGAAGATGAGCTCAAAGTTGACCGTGCCGCTCAGCAGCGCGATGATGGGAAAGCCCAGCCACGACGGGTCGGGGGAGAAGGCGTTGGCGTCGCTCAGCTTGATGATGCCGCGCCACGACCGCTTGGCCGCCTCGTGCCAGCCGCAGACCAGGGAGCACGTGTCGAGCTGCATCGACATGCAGGCCGCGGAGCAGTCGTGCGGGTCGACGTGCGGGATCATGCGGCCGCAGCAGCCGCAGCACTCGCGCCGCACGTCGGGCGCGTCCTCCTCCGGGTCGAATGGCACGTAGACGACGCCGATGGCCAGGTCGCGCCGCGCCGCGCCGAAGAAGAGCACGCGCAGCACGGCCTCGGACGCGAGCCACTCGCGCAGCCCCTGCGACGCCGTGAAGGGGTCGGGCGTGACGTCCGTGCGGCGCTTCTGCAGCCAAAAGTCCACGGGCATGCGCTCGGGCTCAAGCTCGACCGCGGCGATCGCGTGCTGCCCCGGCCGCGCGTCGAGCTCGTGCTTGATGGTGGCGTAGTCGAGCCACCGCGGCCCGGCGCGCGCCGCCTGGAGCGTCGTCAGGTCGACCACCAGCACGCGCGCGGCCGCGTACGAGCTCGGCTTGCCCGCGGCGCCCGAGTTGCCGTGGCAGCTCCGCGCGAGCCACGAGCCGATGGAGATGCGCTGCATCGTGGGCGTCGACCAGAAGGTGCGCCCGTGCGCCTTGCGGAGGGCCACCTCGACGGACCGCAGCTCGGTGCCGGCCAGGAATGAAAACTCGCCGGTGCGACCCTTGAGCTTGTGCGTGTACACGGCGTCGCGCGCGCGCGCGCGGCCGATGAACCACCCCCACCCCGACCCGACCACCGACGGCCGCCGGCCCGTGGCCATCCACGTTTCGCAGAGCTGGTCGGCAAACTCCTCGGGCGTCCGCGGCGCGCGGAAGCAGCCAAAGGGCGAGTTGCCCGACAGGATGCGCGCGCGCGCGCCCGCGGTTGCGAGCCGCAGCCGCAGCAGCAGCGCGGCCACCGCGCCCGCCAGCAGGCCAAGCCAGCGCCAAGGGTTGTCCTCCTCGAGCAAGAAGGCCACGACCAGGCCCACAAAGGCGCCCGTGAGCAGGGGCGCCAGAAGAAGCCAGAACGATGCGGCCATGCCAGCGAATTGAAGTTTTAATCTCTCTCTAATAAACACACACGCAACCTAGCGTTTATATACGCACGCCTACTCGCGTCCCAGGATGGCGCGCAGGCGCTTGTGCGCCCAGCGCGCCGCCGCGGGTGCGCCCTTGGCGTACTTGCGGTCGTCGGCAAAGTTGTTGTAGCCGTCGATCGACTTGAGCCGAATCGTGAAGGACAGGCACGTGCCCGACTGCTTCTTGTCGCGAACGCTCTCGTGGCGCCAGAAGTCGTAGCACTCGTCCTTGAACAGCAGCACTTGGCGGTTGGGCGTGTGGACCCCGTACTTGCGCCCCTGCACCGGGTCGGTGAACTGGAAAAAGCGGTGCTGGCCCATGCGGTGGCGCCGGTCGGTGATCGACACCATCAGCACCATGCCGTGGCCCACGTCGTGCGTGTCGTCGTAGTGGGCGCCCAGGCCCCAGCCCGGCTCGTGCTTGTGCACGTTGACGCTCTCGGCCTTGAAGTGCTTGAACGAACCGTCGGGCTCCTTGCGCTCCAGGTGCTCCCGCATGGTGGCCACGGCCTCTTGGCACATCTTGTAGACCGCGGGGTACTTGTCCTCAAATGCGCGCTGCTCGTCGTCGCCCGTGAAGGGGCCGATGCGGTAGTTGTTGAACTTGGCCGTCTTGGGGAAGCGCACGCCAAAGCGCTGGAACCACGGGAAGTCGGGCTTGTCAAAATAGTTCCACACCTCTTCGGCCGTGAACGAGCTCACGCCATCTTCCACAACGAACAGGCCCTTGGGCTCGACAGTGGCCCAGGGCTTGGGTGCCTCGGGCAGCAGGTCGTCGTTGGTGGCCTCGTCATTGGGATTGCGCGCACGTTTTGGCATTCTGTTATTTGCGCGCACGCACGAGCACAAAAACTGGGCAGTGGGGGTGCGCAAGCCCCAAGCGGCTCACTCAAGAATACTAGTTTACAAACTCCGACACAAACGCCGCGTGGTCCGCCAACCGTCCGGTGCCGCTCGGCCCGTAGAGCCGCATCTGCGTCTGCTCCTGCCAGTGCAGCACGATCGTGCGCCTCTTGAACCACTCGCGCACCCGGTACCAGAGCACTTGCGCCGGGCGAACAGGGACCAGGTGACCCTCAACCGCCCGGTGGATCTGCGTGGTGCGGTTGTCGTTGTAGGGGCAGAAGTAGTGGCGGTCGCCATTGGGATAGACCCTCTCCGAGAGGCGCTCCTTGCTGATGCAGTCCTCCCTCACATTCCACGACGCGTCCTCATCGTCGGTGTCGTCTTGGGCGTGGTCGTGAAAAAAGTCTTGCGTGCCGTCGAGGTGCTCCACCGACCACAACGACACTGGGCCATGCACGTGCGAACCCGCATGCCCGCCGGGCGAGTAATGCGCCATCTTGCCATTGGGATAGGTTGTGGTTTCTAATTCGCCATGGAAGCCGATGATGCTCTTGCGGCCGTCGGCCCAGTCGACGTTCGTCTCGTACTCTTCTCCAGGGGCGCAAGGAGCAACCAGAATGAAGCGGCCATGCGCCGCTTCGGAGACTTTCTGCTCGAACACTCCACACCCTGGACGCACAAAACTAGCGTTTATTGTTTGCGCACGGAACGCGGCTAGTGATATCGCGTGCGCATCGACAGCCCACCAAGGAAGCGGCGAGCCGCCGAGCATCATGGGCCCGCGCTTCCAGGCGCTTCTCTCCCACCGGGGCCCGCTCAAGCACGTCAACCATGCGCACCGCCAATGCGCTCCCGTGCCGACGGGGCGCATCACCATGGACGAGTACGGCAATGTCACGTCCTGGGGCCTCGGCGACCCGCCACCGGGCTGGAACCCACACGCGACGGAGGAATCCCGGCAGTCGACCGAGGAGCTCACCACCAACCTCGCGTTTGTGCGGGCCAAGGATCGGCACATGGTCGCGCTGCGCACCGAAGCGGCAAACCTCGGCCCCTACACGAGCTACCTCTCGGACCAGCTGGGGCAACTCGATGCGCAGATCGCCGAGCTGACGGCGCAGATGGGACGGCTGCAGGCGGAGCTCGACAGCCGAGCGGACAATTCGGGCTACGCAAGCTCTTAGGGTCACGTGCGTGTGGGATGAACGGGGTTGCGTGTGTGAAATGCTTGTTTTAAAGGGAACGACTCGTCTGCGATACAAACGGGTCCATCGCGCGGCCGCATCGGCCTGCGCAGCGCTCCAACTACGCAGCGCCTCTCTTACAACCACGCCACGAACTGGCGTTTATGCGCACGGCCAACCGGTCACTGGCGCTGGACCCTAAACAGGTGCTTGTGCGTTTTGAGGATGGCGCTGCACTCGGCGCGCACGCGCCCCGCAAACCGCCCCGTGCGGTTCAGGACCCCGCCGCGCCGGAGCAGGTCGACGGCCAGCACGTCGCGCTGCAGGATCTGCTCGCCCACGTGCGCGTGCTGCAGGCGCAGGTCGTGCAGGTGCGCGAGCGCCGCGTCCATGTCGAGGCGCAGCTCGCCGTGCGGCGGGCTCGGCTGCAGGAGCCGCGCGCCGCAGCTGGCAATGTCCTGCACCGTCGTTTTGGCAAAGGCCAGGTCCATCTTCTCGTCGCGCACGTCCAGCGGCAGGCGCACGCCGCCCTTGGCCGCCCCCTGGTGCGTGCACCACAGGCCCAGCTTGAGGCCCAGCATGCAGACGCCCGGAAAGCGCTCCGACTGCTGTGTGTGCTCCTCGAGATCGTGCGTGGGGCACTTGCCGTCCACGAGAGCGCACCCGCAAAACTCCATGCGGAACTCGAGCCGGTGGAAGGGCTCGGTGGGCGGCGCGATGCCGTGCCGGTGGCAAGCGCACCCGCCGCTCGCGCGGTGCAAGGAGGCCTTGATCAGCGTGCGGTGCGCGTGCGCCTCGCCGTGCTCCAGCCGGTGCCCGGTGACGCGGTCCACGTACAGCGCGCGCGAGACGTTGGGCGAGATGGCCGACACGAACGCGTGCAGGCGAAACACGTCCTGCGCAAGCAGCGCGACCGCCTCGGCGTACCACGCGGGCAGGATCCAGTAGGCGCCACTCTCCAGCTGCACGTGGCGCGTGGCCGCGCTGTGGCCGGCCGCCGCCTGGCGCTGACCGCGCGCGGCTTCCTCGAAAAAGTGGGCGAGCGCGGGCGCGTCGGACTCGCCGAGCGTGCCGTCCAGCGCCTTCTTCACCTTGTGCACCGAGGTGAGGAACACGATCATGCGCCGCGGGTCGCGGTGCTGGATCACCGAGAGCGACCCGCCACTGCCAAAGGCGACGGTCACCTCGGCGCCGCCGCGCTCGTGCGGTTCCAGTCGGCGCGCCACCTCATTCGTGCCGCGCACGGCCGTGCACTGCCGCCGCTGCACGGTGGGCAGCTTGTCCGCCGCCTCGCAGGCGATCACGTCAAAGGTGCGCACCCTGTGGGTCGCCTGCAGCCCCGTCGCCGCGACCAGCCGCTCGCGGTAGGCGTCAAAGTTGCGCTCGTCGAGGTACTTGCCGATGGAGTCGATGCTGTGCGGGCGCATCAGCCCCGGGTGGCTCACGAGCGCCCCGAGCTTCTCGAGCAGCGGCGCGAGCAGGCGCACCGCATCGGGCGAGCACTTGACGCACCCCTCCAATTGCCCCCTCTCAACGGCAACGTGTGCAAACGACGACGACGACGATGCCATTCAACACACCCACGCTCACATGCACATGCACACACACACACACACGAACGCACGAGCGCACGAGCGCAGGCGTACACTCTTCCCGCCACAAGTGTAAAAGTGTGGACCAATAGCGCTGTCCGGGTTTCACGTGCGTGCGCGCGCCAATCACCAGCTGGCAACCGCGCGCCGGCTGTTGTGTTGGCAGGAAATCCGCGCGTGGTCGGGCGGCAAGACAATGTGGCGCTGCGGGTACGCCTTTGGGCCCGTGAGCCAGATCCGGTCCTTGCGGCTCGGGCCCAACCAGGCCACCGTCCAGAGCTTCTCAAAGTCTTTCCTGCGCGTGGCGGGCTTGGAGATCGCAAACATGCTCTTTAGGTAGGTCGTGCGGCCCGAGGCGTCTTGGGTCGGCGAATCGCCAACCTTGGGGAACTCGGTCGCCTCGACATTGGTGGGCGAGTCGCGGCGCTCAGCGGCGTCCTCGGGCTCGGGCTCAGTGCGCCACCCGTTGCGGTGGAGGGCGAGGTACTCTTCCGAGAGCTCGAGCAGGATGTGCTGCTGCTCTTCGGTGAGCATCAGGTTTTCGGGGCTGTGTTGTCCCGTCACCAGGTCCAAAAACTTGCGGCACCGCTTCGTCGTGTTTTTGAGGCACCGCTCAAACCAGGCGTGCAGCAGCGCGGCGAGGTGGACCGAGTGCGCGAGGGGTGCCGCGATGCTGCCCTCGTCCCAGGCCGGAAGCCGCGCCCGAAGCTGGATGATCCCGGGCCGATCGTCCTTGCTTGGGTAGGGCTGCGCCCAGTCGGGAACCTTACTGACCTCGTCCGCAACCAGCCGGTGCACGTGCATGACGACGCGGGCGGTCACGACCTCAGTCTTGCGCTGGAGGAGCTGGAGCTCAAACGGCCTGACCTGCCCGGGGCCGATGGTGTCCGAGGAGCACACCGCCATGAGCTTGGCGACCATCCCTGGCACGTCCTCGACCGTCGCGCACGTGAAGGCCATGCATTCCGTGGCCAAGGGCAGGACGCTCGTCAGCGCTTGCTTATTCCCGGACACTATCTGGATGGCCTCGCGCTGCATGAGCTGGCCGCACGCCTTCTCGTACGGAGGTGGCGGCGGCGGTGGTGGCGGTGGTGGCGCCGCCGGCGCCTTCGCTTGCGCTTTCAACTCGCGCACGCGCGCCTCGAGGAGGCTGGGTTTGGTCGCTGGCGGCGCTGGCTCAGGCGGAGGCGGCGCTGGCGCTGGCGGTAGCGCCGTTGCCAGTGCTGCCAGGGAGCGCACGCAATGCAACGCGTCGCCACTGCCCTCGCCGTAGTGGTAGGCAAACTTGCAGGGGGCCGCGCCCGACCCAAACTTGGCGCGGTACTGGTCGGACAGCTGCAAGATTGACGCAAACTGCACCTCGTTGAGCTTTCTGGAACCGGGTAGCGGCCCGTGCAGGTCATTCCAACCCGGTCGTCGGTGGTCGCTCGTGCCAAAGTAGTGCCCAAAGAGGTCCTGCAGCGTCCCGGGGTCCCGAGCGCCAACGGTTATGAACTTGTCGAGGAGGGTCAGCAGGATTTCCGCGAGGTACCAGGCGCAGTCGGGGACCGGGTGTGGCCCACCGCCCATGCCATCGGACATGCAGGCAAAGCTCGGTATCTGCGTGCTAACGATCACGCCGCGCTCGGTGTCCACCTCCATCCACGGCTTCATCGAGGGAAACACGTCCTTGTAAACGTTAAAGACGATGCGCAAGGCCCCGCCTTGCAGGACTTGGAGACGGTCGGGTTCGCACATGCACAGTCTAGGCTCGCCACCCATCGGATCCTTGGGGAAGCTGTACGACTCGCGTTTGCGCTGTCCAAAGGCCTCGTGGAGCGCAATCCACTTGCCGAGTTGCACCGGGATGCTCGTCGTCGTTGCAAATGTCAACCCAACATTTGCGCCCAAACCGTCGGCGCGCATCGTCATCGCACGAGCACCGGAACCTGCGGCCCTAGTGAGTGATGCGCAAGATGCGAAAATGCGTTTTATGCCAGTGGCAGCAGTAGTTGATACACTTTGGGCTCCATGCTCCGCCAATACCCCCACACACCCACGCATCCACGCATCCACACATCCACACATCCACACATCCACACGCGCGCAAGCGCGCAAACGCGCGCCGAACCCAACGACACCGAAACAACCCGTGCGCGCGCTCGACTCACGCGTCCGTGGGTGGACCGGAACTCGCAGCCGCACCCGCAGCCTCGTCGAACGCCTTCTGGTCGAGGTGCATGTTGACCACATTCTTCGGCTGGCTCTGGCTGGCCTCAAATCGTTGCTTGATGGTGCCCTCGGGGTTGTTGAACGAGCGGCAGAGCCGGTCCGCGCTGAACCATGAGACGTTCACGTTGATGTTCATCGCCGCCGAGTTGGCCGCCGATCTTATGCCGAGGCTGGCGCCCTGCGGCATCGACCCGCGCGACGCGGCCGTGTCCATGACCGCGCCTATCTGCCATCCACCCACTATGTACTCCCCGACGTCGTTCGCGAGCGTCAACGACATTCGTGAGCCGCCGGTCAGTTTCCTCCGCTTGCCGTAGACGTCGCTGGTCTTGTTGCCCTTGCTCTTGAAGGTGGAGTGGTTGATCATCTGCGACGACGTCGACACCATGACGCGGAAGTTGGCGAGCACCGTGTTCTCGTTGGCGCCCTGGAAGGCCGCCTTCTGCTTGGCCCCGAAGGCCTCCTCGTCGAGCTCCTCCTTCATGTACTTGGTGCGCAGCACGTGGTAGTCGCGCACGTCGTCCGTGGTCTCGAGGCCCTGTCGCATGAGGTCGGCGATGGTCACGGCGCTCGAGCGCGCACCCTTGCCGTTGGCGTCCGGCTCGACCGACGCGTCGTACTTGGTGGCGGATTTGGCGTCGAACCACACATCGGCCACGATGACGACGAACACCTTGTCGAGCGGCAGCACCTCGAGCGAGCGCTCGCCCGTCCACGCGGTGCCGACGGCCGGGCCCTGGATGCGGATGTTGTAGAGCTGGCCGTCGCGCGCCTCCAGGTACTCGTTCGAGAGCTGGTCGCTCGGGTCGTTGACGCCCTTGGAGAGCACGATGCCGTCCGGCCGCCAGTCGGTGATGCCGTTCTCGAGCAGCTTGGCGTCCAGGAGCGAGAAGGCGATCTCGTCGCCAAAGTTGCGCGACACCGAGAAGGGCTGCGCGCTGTACCTCTTCTCAATGTCCGGCTGGTCCGGGTTGAAGAGCTGCGGCAGGTTGTGCATCGTGCCGTTGAGCAGCGCCGTGCGGGAGCCCTTGCCCTTGAGAAAGGGTCCAAAGTCGCGCGCAAAGATGCCCTGGTAGTTCTCGAGCGTCTCGCGCGCGTCCGAGCCCTTGAGGCCCATCTGCTGGGCCACGTCGGGCATCTTGAGCAGCGTGTCGTCGGGATCGATCTTCGGGCGGCCCGGCTCGCCCTCCGGAATGCCGGCGGTGCGCGCCTCTTGCGCGGCGGCAGTGTACACGCTGATCGGCCCCGAGGTCTTGAGCGCGCCCTGCATGGCCGCCGTTGCGTCCGCGTACGACGTGTCGAGCGCGATGGTCTTGCCCGCCAGCACCTGCTTAAAGTACTCGTGCAGGTACTCGATGGAGCACAGCTGCTGGAAGCGCTCCGTGCCCACCATGGCGGGCATGATCGACGGCTGGTAGGCGACGTTGTACCCCGGAACGCCGGGCGACTGCTCGTTGCCTGGCAGCAGCGGGCGCGGTGGCATGGCGTTGCCGCGGACGCCCAGAATGAAGGCGAGCGACGTGGCGCGCAGGTCCTCCGTCTCCTTGCGCGCGACGGTCTTGCCATTCTCGTCCATGCCGACGAGCTTGTTGCTGTTGTTCAAGGGCACGAGCCTGCGCAAAAACGGCGGTGCTGGCTGGACCAACGGGTGTGCACCCCATCGCGTGGAGTGTTTCGCCAACGCGTGGTGGGCGTGGGCGTGCGCTTGGGCGTGTGCGCGTGGGCGTGCGCGCACCGCTGATACGGGATTCCGATGTTCGAGGTGGAGTTGTTGAGGGCGCTCTTGATCTGGCCGGGCGCAACGCCCGCCACGGGCGCGCTGACGCTCGTGTTGGCCGATAGGTTGGCGCCTCCCACGCCGGGCGGGTACAGGTTGCGCTGCTGGGCGCCGCCCGCGAACGCATTGTTGGAGGGTGCCACACCGCGGCTCGACATGCTGCGCTGGCTGCTTTGGCTGCTTTGGCTGCTTTGGCTGCGGCTACTCGCGCGCTTCGCCTTCTCTCCCTTTGTGCGCACACTAACTGATTAGCGGGCGAGGTGTTATGATTACTACGACAACGCACACGCAAGTTGCCGTTTGTGCCACGGCCAAACCGTCTCCTCCAGAATGTTGCGTGCGGCGCTCTCGTACTTGCAAAAGTCAAACGTGAGGATGCGGTCGGCGTACGCGGCGCTTATGCGGTTGAGCGGCAGGTGGCGCTCGTGGAGCAGCTCAACCACGAGGTCCGCCACCCCCACCGTGCTCAGGAGGCACGCAAAGGGGGTCTCCTCCGTCTCGACCACAATGCGCAAGCGCTGCTCGACCGCCAAGCTGCGCATATGCGCCGGCGCCTGCACCACTTGGCCGTCCACGACTCCCGTCGCAAGCGCAAGGCCGCTCCAGCACCGGTTGGCCGCGTTCGCCGACGCCAGCCACGCGATGCGCCGCTGCTGCCACATCAGCCCCTGCGCCAGCTCGGTGTGCGTCAGCAGCAGCAGCTCGTAGATCCGCTTGATGCGCGCGTCGTCAAACTCGCCCCCGTGCATCCAGCTGTGCCTTTCCAGCAGCGCACGCGTCTGGCGCGCGCGCTGCAACCGGCCAGCGGCCTCGCTGAGACCCCTGCGCTCCGCCGCCCTGAGAAAGTCCCGCAACCGCTCCTTGACGCGCTTGCGGATCCTCGAGGCGTGCACGTCAAAGCGTCTCAGGCAATCGATGACCACCCTGCACGCGCTGTCCAGCTCCAGGAGCTCGGCGCTCTCCTGTCGCACGATGGCGCGACGGCACTTGTCGATGTAGGTCGTGCAGACGGTGCGCGCCTCGCACGGGCTTGCCTGGCCGTCGAGCACGCGGCAGCTCTCGAGCGTGAGCGCATTGGCAAGCTTCGTGAGGAAGGTCCCCGTGTTGGTCACCAGGTCGTCCACGCCATCCTTGTGCTGCGCAAGCACCGCGGCGTGCAGGTCTTCCAGGAAGCGCAGGAACGACCCGAACATGCCATCCTCGACGCACTCGCGCGTCTTGGGCGTCAGGCGGATCGGGAAGCGCAACGGCACCAGGTGCGCGCTCGATTTGCGCATCCGGTCCGAGAAGTCCTCGATGGTCTGGCACACGCGCACGTAGGACGCGTGGAGCGCCAGCTGCTGTCGGATGAGGGTCGCCTCAGCGCGGTCCGCCTCGGTCCCATGGTCGTCGACGGACACCAGGGCCGTCTCAAACGCGGCCGTCTCGGAGGCGCGCAGGTGCATCGTGAGCGCCATCGGTTTGTGCGCCCGACGGCGCACTCCCATCGCGTTAGCGTCGCAACCAAGCGGGTGGGCACAAGTTGCAATGGCGGGTTGTCAAAAGAAACTGTTAACCCAACACTTGACGGCGCAACCAAACCCACAAACTGCGCAAACTGCGCAAACTACACACCACCGTTCACGCCTCACCGCTCCTCGCACCACGCATTCTCGCGCTTCACCTCCTCCTCCTCCTCGGGGGTGAAGTCGTTCTTGATGTTGAACCGCGAGCGGATCTCCTCGGGACTCTTGCCCTTGATCTCGTCCGCTACCGCCTTGCACGTCAGGTCGAGCAACGGCTTGATGTCCAAGTAGTTGGCGGCCAATATCAAGTTGAAGAGCGTCTCGTCGTCCACCTTGGTGTAGTTCTTGTCCCACACTGCGCGCTCGTTCTCGTCCACGCTCTTGTCCTCGGCCCGCTGGTGGTACTTGAGGAACTCAATCACCTTGACCAGCGTCTGCGAGTCCACCATCGGCACGGGCACGTGCATGTGGAATCCCGTGTCGTCGATCATGTTCTTGATCGTGATCGAGCGGAAGGCCGCCTTGGCGTCCACCTCGAAGACCTCCTCCTGCTTCGACTTGAGCTTCACAAACTCCATCTCGTTCGTGGTCTCGACCTCGGTCATGGCTGGCGTGCGCAGCAGCAGCGGCGTGGCGGGGCCTGACAAGCGGTGCGCGCAAATGGTGCGCACGCACGAGCACCGCAAAGGGAAGGGGAGGGAGGGGGCAATGGCGCACCGGTTGGCGTTGGCTTGGATTATTAATAATTCAATTAATTGAGTTTTTTTCGTTGGCTGGATGCCTCTTGGCTCCGGGGGCCAAAGTGCTCAAGTAATTCATCCACTACTTTTTCCAATTTGCGGCAAAAACAACAAATTAATTATCCAACAAGAAACTGGCGCGCGGCCACGTGTGAGGAGGCGTGTCCATTTTCTTTTCACCAATCACCCCTTTAAAAGTTGCAAATCGCAAACACGCACGCGTGCGCACACACCCTCAACGCAGTGCGTACAGCACTGAGCCCTCACCGCCCCCGTCAATGCGGTACGATCGTGAGGCGCGTCCTTCCGTGTACCACCCGTAGACGTACTCGTTCACGATCCGCATGTAGTGCAGTTCCCAGCGCGCATAGAGCATGCACACGCACGAGCACCGCTGTTGCGCTGCTCACCCGCGCTTCTTGGTGGAGCCCGGGTCGGCGAGGAGCGTGAGCTCGCGACTGCTGGCGGCGATGATCTTCATGATGGACTCGGCGTTGTTCTTGTCGAGCGTCTGCTCGCCCGTCTCCTGGTCGCGGCGCAGCAGCTGCATCTCCAACGTCTTCCGCATGGCCGAGAGCGTGCGGATGTTCTCGTAGCGCTGCATGCGCGAGTCGACCGCGTGCAGCTGGAAGTGCGCGCGCACCTCCTTCCAGTCCCACGGCGGCACGTCGACGCCCTCCTCCTCGGCGGGCTCGGCCACCTTGGTCTTGTACACGAGCGCGGCCATCTTGTAGAGCGCGAGCTCGCTCATGGTGCTCATGTTCTTGGCGATGAAGTCGGTCACGGGTTGGATCTTGGCCGGCAGCGCGCACCCAACGCACGTGACGCCCGTCACGGGGAAGGCGCGCTCGTGCCGCGCGCGCACGACGCTCGACGTGACCGACACGCCGTCGTCGCTCATCTCCGAGCCGCACGGCGCGCACGCGCGCTTCTTGGTGGCCGCGCCCCCGCCAAAGGCCGCCCCCGCCATGTCGGCGCTTGCGGTGCTCTTCGCGCCGTCGTCGTCGTCGTCGTCGCCGTGGTTGTCGTGGTTGTCGTGGTTGTCGTCGTCCGAATCGGCCCCGTCGTCGTCGTACTCGCGCGGCCGCTTCGCCTTCTTCTTGCTGCTGGAGTGCTTGCCCGCGTCCTTGCCTCGGCGGCCGCCACGGTCGCTCGCGGTGCTCGAGGCGCCGTCGAGGTCGTTGCGCCCACGGATCTCCAGCTCCAGCATGGAGATGGGCCCAAACATCGAGTCGGGCTTGCTCTTGGCGGCCGATCGGCCACGGCCCGCGGCCGCGGCCCACACGGGGTGCTGCGCTGCCTGAGGCGGCCCGCCACCGCCACCGGCCGCGGCCGGAAGGTTTTGAGCGTCCACGGCGTCGCCCACGGGCTCGGGGGCGAGCGATTCGTCGTCAACGTCGCTGTCGTCCATTTAGACACCTTTAATCTCGACACTCACACCCACACACGCACACTCATTGTCATGTTAGCGACGACTGGCGGTTTATTATTATCTTAGCAGCACCGGCGGCACCTCTGCGGCCGCGACGAGTGCGCCCCCGCTCATCTCGAATTCCCTGCGCGCGTCGCGCTCCTCCTGGTCCCAGTGATCGCCGCGCTCCCGCCAGCACGGAAGGAAGCAGCAGCACCAGTAGGAGATGCGCTCGCGCCCGTTGCGGCTGCCACCCTTGGTCCTGGGGTTGTACGAGTAGTGGTAGACGCCGTAGCACACGCAGCAAAGGAAGACCATGAGCGCGACGAGGAAGAAGACCCACGCCGCCGCGAGAAGGTCCGCGTCCTCGGGCGGCGGCGGCGGCGGCGGTGGCGACGGGTAGGTGCCGCTCGCGCCCATCCACGGATCGAGCGGCGGTGGCGGCGGGTAGTGGCAGTCGGAGTCGCAGCTCGTGGTGGGGTGCAGGTCGCAGCTGAGCGAGTACTGGCCGGTGGAGTCTTGCCGGTCGCAGTGCCGGTCGTGCCCGTCGTCGCACGACTGCTTGCACGGCTCGTCGTTCTCGGCCAACGCGCGGCCGAGCGGCGATTCCGGGGCGGCCTCCAGCGAGAACCCGAGCACGAGCGACCACAATTGCTGCATTCCCACAGCTCTCACACCAAGCCCCCCCTCGCTCCCGTTGCACCCTTCTCACTCCTCTCGTCTACTTGGTTGGGGTTATCAGAAGCGGCCGTCGTGCTCCACATACTTGATGCCGGGTGGCAGCTGGCTGATGCCGACGAGGCGCACGGGCGCGAGCACCACCGACGCCAAGTAGAAGCACAGGCCGATGAAGGCGATGGAGACGACCCCCTTCAGACAGTTGGACAGGCATGCGAGACCGCACTTCTTTGCGCACGACCTGGCCATCTTGCGCACGCACGCGCAGCGGCAGCGGTGGCAGAGGTGGCAGCGGTGGAAGTTGCAGCAACTTGGCCCCCCTCTACAGCCCCCACTGGATGCCGCTAAATGGTTTCCTCAAATAGCGCTGCAATTACTAGCAACTTGGCCCGTGTAAGGTAAGTGGCTTTCACGCCTTGGGGCGTGCCGCGGCGCGCCATGGATTTCTTCGAGGATGCCGCGGAGGACGCCATGTCCGAGTACGGCGACAGGTTCCGCAAAGCGGCGGTGGCGAGGTATCGGCGCTCCAGGGCGGGAAGGTCGACGCCGGCGGCGCCGGCGGCGCAGGCCGCCCCGCCACCGCCGCCGCCGCCGCCGCCACAGCCCAGTCGTGGGCTCGACTCCCTCGTGCAGCAGGCCAATTCCTTCCTGGAAGACAACCTCGGCAACGACGGGGGCGGCGGCGGGGGCCGGGGCGGGGGCGCCGGGGGAGGCCAGGGCGGTGGCGCCGGGGGTGGCGGCGCCGCCAGCTCCATGATGCAGCAGGCCATGGGGGCCATGAGCAGTGGAGGTGCGGGCGGGGGCGCGGCCGCCATGATCGCAAAGGCCAAGGGCGCCATGGGCGGCGACATCAAGAAGGCCGTCTCCTCTGCGGGCTTTGCGCGCACGCTGGTCAAGTTCCAACTGGCCGTCGCCCGGGCAACGGCCGGCGTGGCCAGCCGCGCCGGAAGCATGTACATGATCATCCTCATCCTGCTGCTGATCTTCATCATCCACCAGCTCTTCGTCTGGATCGACGCCGATCCCGAGATCGCCTTCGAGCGCGCCTCGCTGCTCTTCGACGTCGCCGAGGTCACGTGGGACATGACGCGCATCCTGTGGAACGGCGCCGTGGACATCTTCAACGCGGGCATCATCCCGCTCTGGAACACGGCCACCTACTACCTGATCGAGCCCACGGTCATCCTGGCACTCGAGGTCTTCTCGCAGATCTTCATGCGCCAGCCGTGGAACGGCCTCATGACCGAGTCCGACTTCCCGTACAATGGCCTCGACTGCATGGCCAGCGCGGAGTCGGCGGCGTGGTGCGGCCGGTACCAGTTTTACCAGGAGCAGCTCCAGAAGCCCGAGCGCGCACAGGCGTTCGTCAACGAGAGCCAGTCGTTTGCGCGCCGCATGATGCTCGAGGTGCCCGACGACCACTACTTCACCTTTGGCTTGGCGACCGCGCGGCGGCTGCAGGAGCAGAGCGGTGGCGACTTTTCGGCGCCCAGCTTCCCCACGGGGGCGCTCACCCAGGCGCTCAACGAGATCTCGGTCTTCTTCATCACGATGGTGCCCTCGCTCCTCGACGTGGTCTTCGGCGTCCTCGGCGACATCATCAAGACCAGCTTCTCGGTGATCATGGACGCGTTCTTCATGGTGCTCAAGTCGGTCATGTTCGTGCTCAAGATGCTGATCAGTGCGTTCCGTGCCACCCCAACCCCAACCCCAACCCCAACCCCAACCGCGCGCGTGCGCCAAGCAGCGCCTGCGCCCACCGCGCCGCCTTGCCCGCGTGTGCGCAGAGAGCGGCATGATCACCACCGTGGTCACCATCGGCGTCGACTTTGCCCTCATAGTAGACTGCAGCCATTCTAATCCCGACCCGCGCGCACCGTGCGCACCGTGCGCCCCTTGCAGGCGCTGACAGCCCTCTGCCCTTGTGCTTGCGCAGTTCCTGACCGAGATCGCGCTGCCCGGGCTCTTTGCGGCCATCGACACGCTCATGTGCCTCCTCGACTACTTCAAGCCGAGCGGCTGGAGCGAGCAGCTCGAGTGCGTCGAGCTGACGTGCTTCAAGGGGCCCGACGCGGCGGCGGACGTGGCCACCTTCTTCTCGATGAACATCGTCATCGGGCGCTTCGCGGCCATCATGGACGCGACGCTCAACTCGCGCTCGGGCAAGCGCTTCTTCAAGGCGCCCAAAACGGGCGCCGTGAGCAGCAAGGGCCGCACCAAGGACCCCATCTCGGGAAAGGCGATCGACAACGTCGAGCCCGAGAGCGCGAGCATGGGCAACCCCATGTACGAGTTCGACTTTGCGGGCGCGTGGGACGACTTCGCGGGCACCACCTCCGCCGACCAGTGCTCCAAGTGCTTCGTGTGCAAGGCGAGCCTCCCGGCGACGCGCCCAACCCCGCTGGGGTGCCCACAGAACCAAACCAAGCCCACCCCCTTCCCTGGCCTTGCGCTGCGCGCAGGTGCCCGAGCTGCGCCTCCTCTGGTGGCTCATCGCCTCCATCGGCTCGCTCGTCTCGCCGTCCAACTTTGCCACGTACGCGGGCAACGTCACCGAAAACTGCCAGACCAACGGCAGCTGGTACATCGACGCGTGCGGCCCGTGGGGCGCCGAGATGCTCCCCTACAAGTCGTGGCGGAGCTCCAGCTACACCGCGGGCATCGCCGAGATGGATTCGCGCATCTTCGACTCGTACGCGGCGGCGGTCATCGACCTGAACGCGCGCATCGGCGCCGGGCGCGACGCCACCTTTGCGGAGTTTGTGCAGGCCGCGCACCAGTGGCAGTCGGTCGACCCGATCAACATGCGGGAGCGCGCACTCGCCTTCATCTATCACTCGTGCCGCAACATGCGCGCCGAGGCGCGGGAGAACGGGCTCGTGTACGACTCGCCCGAGAGGTACCACTCGCTGGACAGCGGGTCCGTGGGGCGCACGGCCTCGCACTTCTTGTACGACACGTATGTGCTCCGCAATCGAACACTCACGCACTCACGCACACACAAAGTCGCCCCAATCAGCATTTACCGCCCCTTTCCGTGGCAGGTGCCGCCGGTTCAAGTACGAGATCTTCACGGACGCGGGCCGGTGGCTGCACAACGTGGGCTACCAGTTTGCCGCGTGCGGCGAGGACAAGGTCCAGTGCAAGAAGGACAAGGTGCAGTGCCTGAGCACGTGCGGCGGCTCGGACGGCTCCCAGTACAAGCACGACTTTGCCACCATCATCAGCAGCACCGAGCTGAGCCAGTTTGCGCTCGGCGACGGCTTCGACTCGCAGGCGGCCGCCGACTGCACCGTGCGCTCGTTCATCTTCAAGGTGCCCGTCTTCCAGGGCGGTGACTCCTTTGCCACCTTTGCGGCGCGCATGCGCATTCGGAGCGGCATGACGGCGATCGACAAGAAGTTTTGCGAGGAGAACGCCCTCAGCTGCGGCGCCATCCAGAACCTGCTCGAGAAGGCGCCCGGGCTCGTCTTCGTCAACGGCGAGTTCCGGCACAAGTACTCGCTCGTGCCGCCCTCGCCGCCGCCCGACCCCTCGCCGCCGCCCCGGGCCCTTTCCTACGCGCCGCACCCACCGTCGCCGCCGCCGCCGCCCGTGAACCCGCCCCCCTTTTACGAGGACGCCGAGGACTGCCTGCCGCTGCCGCGCCTCACCGACTACGGCCTGGACATCACGACCGACGCCATCGACGGCGCCGAGACCGAGGAGCGCGCGAGCTGTGTCTTCGCGCGCCGCGTCTTGGACGAGAAGCGGCGCGCGAAGGCCTGCTTCGCCCACATCGCCTTCCCCTACCCCCCTCCGCCACCCGTGCGCATCGTGCACGACACGGCGGCCGCGTCCAGCCTGTGGCGGCAGCGCGAGCGGCTGGGCGACCTGGAGGCCTACGAGGCGCCGCGCAAGACCGACCGCGCGCAGTGGGCCGACGACACCGCGGGCGCGATGCGCGGCACCGAGGCGCTCATCGACGCGCTGGGCGAGAACAACCCCATCCTGCGCGACATGCTCCAGACCGCCAAGCAGGAGATCTACGCGGCGGGGGTCGAGAATGCCGTGAAGGACCCCGAGGCCGCCGCCGCCTACGCCGCCGCCACGACGTCGCCACCCGCCGCCGCGGCGACGGGCCGCCGGCTCATGCAGCGCAAGGAGTACAACGTGCGCATGACCGAGGCGCTGATCACCGCCGAGATCATGGAGTTTTACGGCAAGGGTGGCATCCCGGGCGTGACCGCCGCCTCGTGCGAGGCGCTCTGCGAGGGCACGGCGCAGATGGACGACGTGCACCCCACCGCCATCTGCAAGGCGTTTGCCTTCAAGCGCGCCGCGCCCTTCTCGTACGTGGATCGCACGGGATGGTGCTACCTTCTTCAAAATACGGGCGCGTGCAAGATCGAGGACTTTGGCGTCGGTGCGCGCCTTGCGTGCCCACCCCTGCACTCCTAGCCCAACTGCGCCACCCACTCACCACGCGACCGCGCCTCGCAGAGCTCTACACGCGCCAGATCGAGTCGGAGCGCCAATGCTCCGCCACGGCGCCGGGGCTTGACAGTGCGCCAACGCCATAGAACGCCACACCCGACCCTCCGCTTGACCACGCACCCCCTAACCCTTTGCCAGATCCGCTCTGCGTGGGCCTCCCGAGCACGCGCGACGACGCGCGCCTGCTCACGCACGCCGACGCGGCCGCGATGGCCGCGCAGCTGCCCGACAACAACCACCCGGCGCCCGGCGCGGGCGGCTTGCCGCTGCCCCGCACGATCGTTGAGGCGATGTCAATGCTCGCGTTTGCAAGGCAGCAGGGGGTCACCGCGTTCTGGGCGGCCTCGCCCAATACCGAGTCAGGCGACGTGCACATGCACTGGCCCACCGAGGACTCGAGCACGCTCATCTTTCGCAAGGACGAGAGCCGGTGCATCCTGATCGCCTCGGGCCTCGGCCCGCGCGCGCACATGTACGCGCACATCAAGCCGTGCGACTCCAAGCAAGCAAGTGGGCTGCTCACGGTCGCCGCGGCGGCGGTGAGAAACGCACATTGAACACATGAACCCGCTCAAACCCGGCCACACGATACGCCCAAAAATATTCCACGCAGGCGCCGCCGCCACCGCCGGGCGCGCAGGCGCGGCACTTTTACGACCCCGTGCGTGCGCCGCCCCCGCCGCCCGGCGTCAAGCGCGCCGCGCTCGAGGTCTACGTGCGCAAGGAGATCCGCCCGCGCGTGGTGGCCATCTGCGAGGGCGGGCTCGAGGGCGTGGTGCACCGCGAGATCTGCATGGCCATCGCCGAGAGCCTCGGCAAGTACCAGCCAATCCCCGGGTACGGTCTCCTGTCACCCTTTTGCGAGCGGGTCTGCTGGCACTCGTGCGACGGCGAGAGCCACGACAACGGTATGGACGACGGCTTCAGCGAGTGCCCGAGCGAGACGTGCGCGCAGGACTCGTGCCTCGACTTCTTGCTGCGGTGAATTCTGTTGCCCCCTGGAACCATTGGCACCGGCGCACCGGCGCAGCAGCGCTTGCTCTTACCCCCACACGCGTTGTCGTGCGCAGGGAGTGCCCGCCCGTGCTGCACGACGCCATCCAGAACGTCTACGACACCAAGTGCGCGCTCACGCCGCCCTCGCCGCCGCGGCCTCCCGCGATGCCACCGCCGCCCACGGGCGCGTTCGTGCCGTCGGCGCCCAGCCCGCCGCCGCCGCCGCCGCCGCCCGCGCCCTACTTTGTGGCGCGCTTGCGCGACGAAGAGAAGGACTACGACCCCGACTGCGAGCTCGTCTCCTACGCCACGTGCAAGGGCATCGTCGCCGACTACGCCGAGGAGCACGGCACGGCCAACGTGCTGCGCGTCTCCTTCTCGCCGTGCGAGGGCATCGACCTCGATGGGGGCTGCTTCCGGGTGCGAATGATAGTAGTCCAGTTATCTCACACACCTTGCTAGCACACGTTAGACAGAACCACACTTTCCCTCAGAAAGCCAATCTTCCACATTGATCACCTTCCATACCTCCCCCCTTCAAAATCCCTGCCTTCTCGCTGCGCATGTTGCAAATTTCAACCCTGACACCCCATCCCCACTTCTACAGGGCTGCTCCTACGGCGGCCAAAACGGCGGCCTCTTCCACGACCTGCTGCCCGACATGCTCGCCGAGTTCAACACGTCCAACCCCCGGCGGTGCCGGCTCTCCGAGCTGCCGTACTGCGCGTGCGCAAACCAGCCCGTCGCGCTGCACACCTTCCCGCCGCCGCCGCCCACCACGTACTCCGAGGACTACCACACCTACCCGGCGTACGAAGAGGGCGAGCACGTCCTCGGCGGCGGCGCCGAGGGCCTCTTCGACGCGGAGCAGGGCCAGGCGTCGGCGCTGGTCAAGCGCATGACCAACGCGCACACGATCGACCTGGCCTTGCGCGCAAGCCACCGCACGCTGCAGTGCCCCGGCGAGAACGACGGTGAGCAGGTGTGCGCGCGCAACTGCGCCGCCGAGCACCTGACGAAGCTGCGCGCCTTCACGGTCACGGGGGCGGTCATCGCGCCCTCCGCGCCGCCCAGCGTGCCGCACATGGCCCCGCCCTCGCCGCCGCCGATGCCGCCGTACATTCCCTTCACCGAGTGCCAGAACACGTGCGAGAGTGTCGTCGACGGCGACACCAAGTGCCGCGACGGCGGCAAGAACTCGTACCTGCCCACGATGTGCCCGTACGCGACGCAGTGCGCGCAGTGCGGCTTCCGCGAGAACACGGAGGAGATCAAGAGCGACAACACGTGCGCCACCGCCAGCAACGGCGTGTGCGAGGACGGCGGCTTTGGCACCGAGGCCTTCTTTCCCGACCCGCTCTACCCGGACGCGGGCATGACCACCAAGTGCGGGCTCGGCACCGACGTCGACGACTGCTTCCGGCACGGGCCGCGCACGACGCAGGAGATCAGCACCGAGGCCTACCAGGGCCTGAGCAACGTCTCGCGGCCGGCGCCGCCGCCGCCCGCGCCGCAGGAGCCGCCGTCGTCTCCGGCAGAGGCCGCCTTCTTCGACGGCAGCCTCAACACGTGCCGCGCGCTCTTCTACCCGAACCCGGCCAAGCCCAACGCGTGGCTCTTCGACTGCTCCGGCACCAAGGAGACGATCGCACACAAGCGTGAGGGAACGGGCGGATTCAAGAAGCAGTGCGCCACGACCGAGCCAGCCACGGCGGTGGACAAGTGCTCCGACGGCGGCTACGACGCCACCGCCATCCTCTGGACCAACGACTACCTGAGCACCAACCCGGACTCGACGCACTTTGCGTGCGACTACGGCACGTCCACGCAAGACTGCAACCCGCGCACGCGCGACGCGACGACCGACATCCACTGCGTGCGCAACAGCGGCGACGCCGGAGGCTCGTGCCACGACTCGTGCTGGGTCGACACGGCCGGCAACGTGTACCACACCGATGAGCAATTCGACGCGCGCGTGGTGCACAACGGCGGCACCGTCGTGGTGGACACGCGCTGCCACGACGGCGGGCCCAACTCGGTCTCCAACCGGTGCGGCTTCGGCACCATGTCGACGCGGTGCGGGCCGGGACGCACCATCGCGTACTACGCGCCCATCAAGTACACCGGCGTGAGCGGCCGCCGGCTGTCAGCCTCCAACTCGATCGAGTTCCCGCCGCCGCCGCCGGCACCGGCCGTCACCGACGACGACCCCTTCCCGCCGCCGCTGCCGCCCTCGCCGCCGCCCTCGCCCTCGCCGCTGCCGCCCTCGCCGCCGCCGCCGCCGCCGCCGCCGCCGCCGCCGCCGCGCCTCGAGTTTGACAACTGCATGTGCAGCTGTTTCGTCGAGGACAGCAATCGCAATGAGGGCACCGCCATGTCGGGCTGGAGCGACATCGCGCTGCGCGCGCGCGCCACAACCGTGGTGCCGAGCGCGGTCATGTATAAAGCCCACACCGTGCTGACGCGCGGGCGCAGCACGCTCGAGAAGGGCTACCTCTGGATCGGCGGGAGCAGCAACCTCGTCAATCGGTACGTGGACGCGCCCGCGTACAGCGCGCACGCTGCGCACCTGGCGTCGGGGTGGGAGCAGGACCAGCAAAAGGCCAAGCCCATGGTGCTGGGACGCTTCGACCTGCCGGCGTACATGGGTCACAAGCCGCACTTTTGGAGCATCTCCTCGTCGGGCTGGCAGAACATGCCCGACTCGATCGGGGGCGAGCCGGCCATCGCCTTCTGGCGCGACGTGTGCGCATCGATGTGCTTCCGCTCGTACGACGACGACGTGGAGATGATGGAGGTCGACCTGCGCCCGGGGCTGCACGAGGGCGACCGGTCGGACACGCGCCCGTCCAAGTGCAGCTGCTACGCGTACGACGACCTGGCCAAGCTCAACAGCACGGGGGAGTCCACTTACGAGCCCGAGATCTCGCACGAGGCGCCCAACGACCTGGCCATGGGCCGCTTCCTCTCGACGGCCAAGCTGGTCAACAACTACGTGGGCACGGGCACGCGGCCGGGCGACGGCGCCGCGATCCCCGACGAGGGCCTGCGGTACCGGCGCTTCATCAACACGTACGCCGTCCACCGCGACCCGTGGGACGACCACTTTGTGATCGAGGAGCAGTCGACCGTCTTCTACAAGCTCGCGCTCGAGCCGGGCTACCACTACTTGTTCAAAAGCATGTCCTGGAACTCCAGGACATTTAGAGAAACGGACACCGAGTTGTACCACAGCGCAAGCAACATCGCCAACGAGCGCGAATGCGCGCGCGAGTGCGTGCGCGGCGAGTACGCAAGCGGCACAGGGACCGCTTCCAACACCCGCCGCATGAACTTTCAGACCATGGTGTTCATCGAGCGGGTGCACCCGCTCACGGGCGCCGCGCTTCCAGCCGGCAACGACAACTGCTTTTGCAGCGACTGGGACATGCTGCTGCCCGAGTACGACACGAACATCGTGCACGACCCCTTGCGGCAGGACATCAAGGTCTACCGCACCAAGCTGTGTGTGGGAGTGGCGGGCGGCTCGGAGCGCAGCGTCGTCTATCGGAAGGGCGTCAAGGGTGCCAACGCGGTCTGCCACGGCATGCCCGTCGGATCGGGCATGATTTTGGCCAACGGCTCCATGTTCCTGAGCCGCGACGCCTCCGACGACACGCGGCCCATCGACGTGCAGTGCAAGTCCGCGTGCGACGCCAACCCCGACTGCGCGCTCGCGCACTCCTTTGTAAGCGCGCCTCTTGAACAGTTCGCACAATGCTCACCCTCCTCGCCTCTCACCCGCACCACCGTTGCTGCTGCGCAGATCGAGACCTTCTCGGTGCAGCAGATGGCGCACGCGCTGCCGCCGCCGCCCTCGCCGCCCGAGCCGCCCTCGCCCCCGCCTCCAAGGGTGCCCCCCCTTCCGCCCATGCCGCCCGGACCGCCGCCCGACGGCGTTGTCGGCCTCAGAACGTGGTCACCCGATTCGTACAATTCGGCGCCCGAGGGGCCCGACGACGGCTCCAACGCCTTCTTCTACATGTACTGTAAGCCAGCCTCACCTTCAAACCTCACATTACAGCTTGTTATACACCCCACCTGCCTCAAACCACAGGCGGCTTCGGTCCCGCGTGCGCCGGCAGCGGCGACACCGCCGCCACCGGCTTCCGCGCGCCCTTCCACAAGTCGGTCTCGCAGATCTCCGTCCTGACCACGGCGCGCACCATGATCGACCAGGGCACCTACCGCTCGAGCGCGTGCCCGTACGAGTGCACGCGCCGCATCACGCGGCACGAGGTGGTGGAGAGCAACGAGGCCAGCATGCTCTCGGGGCTCGGCCTGCTGGGCGAGCACTTCTTCTACCCGGGGCAGGAGGACTCGGACCAGGGCTTCTCGCGCTTCCTCTCCTCGGGCATCGGCGTCGAGGGCAAGCTGCACCCGCTGCACATGGAACGCGGCGTGACGCTCGACCAGTGCGACGACATCGTGCGCCGGCACCAGCTCCTGGCGCCGCACGGCGTGTGGCTGGTGGACAGGGACCACGAGGACGCGAGCGTGACCACCGCATCGGCGGAGCGGCTCGGCGACTGCGGCCTCTTCCTGGGCGCGCGCTCGTCCACGGACGCGGACCTCTGGCGCGCCTTCTACCGGTACGCGCGCCTCGTGCTGCGCCTGGGCCACACGGACACGTGGCTCGACGAGGACATCCGGGGTGCGGCCGTGCACTCGTCGAGCGAGCGCGTGTGCAACGGCGCCACCACCAAGGTGTGCCTCTGGTGGTCCGAGTTTGATCTGGACGACGAGGAGTTCAGCTGCCGGCCCAAGCGCGACGCGAGCAACATCGTCACGCCCTCGATCCTGCTCGCCACGCTTGCCGAGAACGACGTCGCCTACCCGCCGCCCTCGCCGCCGCCGCCCTTGCCGCCCGCCTCGCCGCCGCCGCCCTTGCCGCCGCCGGGCGCGATCCGCTGCGAGCTCACCTCCATCGCGAGCACCAACAACTACAAGGTGCCCGCGTTTGACCCGGTCACCAGGCGGTACGTGCCGGTCCAGCAAAAGTGCTGGCGCTGGGACCCGGGCAACGAGTGGCCGCCGTACGTGGCGCACCGCGACGTCTACATGCCGCGCGACCGCTGCTCCGGCGGGCGCTCGCGCGACATCCAGTGGACGGGCGGCTTCAAGCAGTCGCTCCTGGCCAAGGGCGACTGGGACCCGCTGCACCAGAACAACGACGACTGCCCGTACAAGGCTAGCTTTGTGGCGGAGGGGGCAGTGGGAGTGGTCGAGGCCCTGCGCATGCGAGGCCGGGAGGAGGATGGAGCGCAGTGCAGCGACGGCGCCGATGAGACAAAGACCGACGCCGAGAACAGCAACCTTGAGGCAATGTGCAGCATCGGCACCAACATGCGCAGCTGCGGCATCCGCAAGAACCTCGTGGTCTTTGGGTACGCGCACCTCGAAATCTACGTCAACCGCAGGCAAAGCGCGGTGGGTAGCCGCTGGTACACTGCCGGGAGCACCGTCGCCGATTACTACTACCGGAACATGGACGGCGTCGGCACGCTCGAGCAGAACCGGTGCGTTTCCAAGAGCACCGGAAAGTGGATCGATGCCACTCCTGGAAGCGACGACAACCTGTGCAAAGACGGCGGGCCGGGATCCGCTGGCGACGACACCTGCTACTACGGCACGCACGCAATGTGCGGCAAGCGACGCTTCGCGTTTGCGCTCGAAGACGCTGGGCCGGACGAGCCGGACAACTCGTGCCTGCCCGGGGCGCTTGCGGACGGCACCACGTACGGGCCCAACAACGGCATCTGCGAGGACGGCCTGATGTGGAGCAAATTCGCGCCCGGCAAGAACCCGTGCGCACCCAACACCGACCTGAACGACTGCGGCTACCGCCCAGCGAAGCGGCCCGTGCGCGTGGGCAAGGTGGCTGAGTCCGACACGTGCGAGGTCGAGTCGTACGCGTTCACAGTGACGAAGAGTGGCCTGGCCGAAGACCCCGTCAAGGACCGGTACAACGCGCTGTGCTCCGACTTCAGCGACGACCTGCTGCACACGCAAGACCTGCGTCTGCGCAATTTTGTCGACCCCTCTTCCGCAAAGGACGAGCAGTGCGGTCGCGGCACGCAGGCGGGTGTGTGCCGGCAGGTGGCCGAGACGACAATGACGGTCCGATTTTCCACAAGCACCGTGTACGGAATCGATCGGTATCTGCAATGGCCACCCGACCACCCGTTCATCGGCACGGAGCGTGAGGATGACATCGAGGGCACGCTCACCCAAAACAACTACCGGTACCACGAGAAGGCCACGTACATCAACCCCAACCTCGCGGGGCGGGGCGAGTGCGTGTCGCCCATCAACATGCTCCACAATGCCGCCGGCGAACTGGTGCGGCCGTCGATCCACCACCACATCGTGACCCAACTGGCGCCGGCCAACAAGCTCGGTGTGGCGCAAGAGTGGGTGGTCTGGTTCGACAAGGGCGCGGCCTCGTCCGATGACGAGACGCTCCAGGAGAACATGCGCCTGTGGCCCAAGCACGTGTGCAGCGACGGCGGCGAGGGCTCGGTGCGCGTACCGTTTGAGTTTGGCGTCCACCGGTTCGAGGACGGCCTCGAGGCCGACGACGACACCCTCTTCTTCATGGACTTTGGGTGCCCGTACGGCTCGCAGCCGGAGGCGTGCCCCGAGCGCGAGGGGCTCGAGGAGTACCAGACGACGCTCGACGAGCTCGAGCAGCCCACTGGCCCGGAATTTTCCAACTGCTTCGACGCGGACGTGCCCGATTTCGAGTGCTGCCGCGCGACGAACGAGTTCCGCATCCACGGCGGCGGCGGCTTGGTGGGCA